>JACCDW010640347.1_pt1 | contig 15967 bp, 17 predicted proteins | sample 7449781 | NCBI WGS metagenome assembly JACCDW01 (sample SAMN15323449, study PRJNA562643) | freshwater metagenome | isolation source: river surface water | place: USA:Blue River Watershed | collected 2017-08-18
ATCAATCTGTGCTTGGTCACCCTTTACTACACCATCAATGTAATCGGTGATGGGTGGGTATTCTGCGGCTCGTTTAGCAATATAAGCATGAGCATCTACATAAGCCTGAACTGCGGCTTTATCGTATACGACTTCGTTGCCGTCTGCATCGTAAGCGACATCGCCTACCGTTCGGATTACAGATGTGTTTAATTTATAGATAGCGTCTGTAAAATCAATCATGCCGCAATCTCCATAAGTGTAATTGTTGATGGTTGTGAGCCATGTTGAGCCGCAACGGTTGATGTATTAAAACTATTAATTTGTGTTTTATAAGTAGTTGACGATGTGGTTGCTGGAGAATCTAAATAAATCATAGTGTTTGGAAATCTTAAATCTGCTGATGTTCCAGCTTGCGTTGTGTAATATTGTGCAGTTGCACTATCATCTCTTGTAAAAATTGTTGTAGAACCTCTTAAAATTCTTAACCCATAACCAGTATCAGCCGCACCCGATTTGACTGCTCTTATTTGTTGGTTTATTAAAACAAGTATTTTGCTAGTAGAACTTGTTGGGGTAATAGATGCAGTAAGTCCTGAATCTGTAAATGTTCCACTTGTAGTTGATGTTGATGTTGAATATTCAGCTTGAACCACTTGCAAAACAGAACCAGTAGGTAATGCGGCTTTAGGAATAACTTGACCGCTTGAACCAGTGGTTAGAATTGTTCCCGATGTGGCTGGCAAGTCCAACACAGTAGAGCCAGCAACGGCTGGTTCTTGCAGTGTGATACTTCCGCTAGTTGAGCCTTGTAAGACAATCGACATTATTTACTCCTTTTGATTATTTTAGTGGTTTTCATGTTACAAGACCACCCATCTTTGACCACTAGGAACGGTTACTGTTGCACCAGCGTTAATTGTTATAGGCCCGACAGATGATGCGTTCTTACCAGTAGTCAGGGTATAAGAAGTCGTGACAGTCGTGCTGTTTTCTACAAATACCTCATCACCGCCACCGCCTGTTGCTCCACCACCTAATTGACCCCATGCACCGCCTTGATAGCCTTCAAACTGTCCTGTATCGGTGTTGTAACGCATTTCACCGTTTGCGGGGCTTACTGGTCTTTGAGCGGTTGTTCCTTTAGGAATCAACATCACACCAGTACCAGTAAAGCTGACTGCGCCTGAAGCGGTTAGGGTAGTAAACGAACCCGTTACACCCGCAATAGAACCACCAGTAATGGCTACATTTGATGTTGCTTGGGTATATTCAACAGCATCACCCGCAACAGAACCAGCGACCAAGTTAACAATTTTGTTAGTGTTTAGGTCTAAGTTACCCGTCATTGGGGTTTGACCGTCTGCGGCTACCGAATCAGTAAGTGCAGATGCAATATCGGTCAAAGTGTTATTAGCCCATGTTGAACTGATAGTGGTATTGGTGACTACGGGATTGCCCGCAGGAAGGGAGTAAACCCCTGATCCATTTCTACTCATTTGTTACTCCTTGAAATCCTTGTAATGTTAGTAATCTAGCTAAATTACGCTGTTCAGGTGATAGCGTTACAGTAGACGGAGTAGGTAATAACCTATTTTGGATAGGGCTTGATAATGCTAAAGAACGCATAGCAGGTCTTGCTAATACTGCTCCAGCACCAAAACCGCCCGATGTTCCTGCGCCAATAACACCAGCCAAGTAATCTAATGGGCTAAATTGCGGCAAGCTACCCATAGGTTCTGTGGCTTGGCTTGCTTTAGGAAATGCTTGGCTAAATTGTGCAACGCTTTTTAATTCCCCTGATAACGGCTTACCTTTTTGTAATTGTGCCGCTAATTTTTTAGCATCAATAGTGCCAGTTGTTTGATTGGCGGCTTTTTCTACGGTATATGTCTTAGCAATTAATTGGCGGGCATCTCTAAACTTGTTTAACAAGTCACCTTGTTTAGTTGCGGTTAAATGACTTTCAATAGCATCTTCTAAAACATTTGCGGCTTGTTTTGCCGCCCTGCCTACTTCAGTATTGCCAGTTCTAAAAGCGTCATCTGCTTGTGTTCTTAATTGTTTAATTTTTTCAATAGCAGAACTAGAATCAAAAAACTCAGTTTTTAACGAATTTATAAGGTTAATTACTGGGCTAGGTGTTTGATTTGGAAAGCTTTGTTGTGTTGCAACAAAAGGTTTTTTAATATTATCTAACTGATCGTAATAGGATTTATTTGGCATGATTACGCCAATGTTTCCTAATTGATCGTAAGCTTGCCCTGCTGTATTACGCAATGAAGAAAGAACTTGTGGCGTAATAACGGTATCTTCAGGCAATCCTAAAGACTTAGCCGTTAGTTTATTGGTAATTTCTTGGTTTCTAGCACTTGCATTTTGTGCGGTTGATAACTTTCCTGCCGTGCCTTCAATAATTCTATTTAGCAAACTTGGGTTAGCTTGTGTTGGCGGGATAACATAGCCCAAATCTCTAGCTTCTTTTACAGCTTGCTGTATTTGTGGCGTTGGTGTTTTGCCAGCAAACATAGAAGGTATTTTGCCAACAAGCGGCATTGTTGCGCCAAATCCTGTACCTAATGCTACATTTTGCGCTACATCACCATACATATTTGCGCCAGTTTGACCAGTATTTACAGGGGTCATTAGCCCTGAAGTTGCTCCTAATACGCTACTTTGTGCAATTGGGCTGGCTTTTGCAAAACTAGGAATCATTCCCAAAGGTTTAGTTACTGCGGTAGCTGGCAAAACTGCACCACCTACACGACCTGCACCATAAGATACAGGGTTAGCTTCGTAATAAACATCGGCTTCTTTATCTAACTTTTGTGCTAATTTGCTTGTATTTAGATTGCCGCCTGTAACTATCTGCGCTCCAGCTAGTAGCGGGTCAATAGCAGATTTAGTAACGCCAGCGGCAAACGATTCTAATGGGCGTGGTGTAGCTTGCACATTAGTACGATTCATTATGCGTGGTCTACCAGTAGCCGCACCACCACCCGTAGAAGACCATTGTGGGTATTCTTCTACAGTTGGCCCTGCATATGCTGTTGATGCAGGTTTAGCTACCTCATCAGGCACAAACTTTAAAGATTGTTCGGTATCGGGTACAAATCTCATTGTATTGTTCCTGTTACACCATTAACTGTTACTTTATCGCCTTTCTCTACTTTCTTTTCTTTTATTGCTTTATCAAGATCGGCTTGGGTTGAAAATACTTTAGGTGTTGCAGAAGCTATTGGGCCAACAGTTTTAGAAGTTGATTGTCGTGTTCCTTTTTCCAAATCATCAAGATATTTGTCAAAACCTTTAAGTTTATTAATCATTTGATCTGCGTTATCGGTAACGGCTGGCATAAATGAGTTAATTCTTTGCAATTCTTGTGCGCTTTGCGCTGTACCTGCTCGCTCTTTAATTACAGCAGACACATTGTTAAATACATATGCACGGGTTTGAGTTTGTGCTGGCGTTTCAAATCTACCTGCAATAGATTCTCCAAAAGGAACATTTTGTGCTAAACCACGACCAAAACTAAACGCATTTTTGTTAGCTTCAACATCTTTTAAAGCACCTCTAATAGTTTCTCTTTGCTGATTAATAGACAGTATGTCTTTATTTTGTTCAGATGTTAATTTTGGTTCTAACGGTTTACCGTCAACAGTAATAGCTTGACCTTGACCTGTACGGGTATTTACCAAAACTGGGCCATCTTTAGTTTCTACTACTTGACCTGCTGTTGGCATTTGTGCCTTTGGTATTCTTTGCAATACCTTTGTTGGGTCAATAGCGTCACGCAATTCAATATGTGTACCTGTATCAATTTGTAATGGCGCACGGGGGCCAGTTGCTTTAGGTATGACATTAGCCATTAATGGAGCAATAAACTCCTTACTGTACTCAGGGCGTGATGTGGCAATAGCAAGGGCTTTCTTAGTATCGCCTTTATCAAGCGCAGTCATAATGCTTTCTTGCGTCATTAGCTTATCTTGGCGTAGTTTTTCAGCTAATTTAAGCTGTTTTTCTTCTGCTTGGTTACCAAAATACGCTCCTGTTGCCGCATTAGCTAATTGAGCCAAGCTTTGTGTCCAAGATGGGGCTACATAACGCCCACTAATCATCTGACCTTCGGGAACTGGGGCAGAACTCAACATCTGAGCCATGCGTTGCGCCCGTGCTAACTCAAGAGCATCGGCAGTATATTCAGCAGGAATGTTGCTAAGTGGCAGAACTTGACCGCCAGCTTGTCCTGTAGTGTAACTAGCCATAATTACGATCCTGACATTGGGTTACTAAAAGACATAAAATCAGCACCGCCTTGATCCATCAACATTTGTTGCTGTTGGGTCAATGGAAGCATTGTTGATGCCCTCATGTATGCGTCTTGCTGACCGTATGCGCCTTGGGGTGTACCACCGTAGGGCTGGTTCATTTGGCGTAGTGCCATTCCCAGCTTTACAGGGTCAATACCGCTCAAAGGGTTCTTATTAATCCCCAATGCCTGTTGACCTAGTTGTGCGCCTTGCTTGTTTGCGGCATCTTGGGCTAACTGGCGAGCAGTTGTATCCATCATCTGTGATGGTGCATAGATGTCTTGTTGCATGGTCTGTGGGGCAAACTGAGATAGGTAGGGATTCATAGCAAACCTTTATAAATAGATGATTCTGCTGTAATTACATTATCGATTTTTTTTACTATTTCGACAATAGATTGGTATTTCACGGGGTAATGCTTCTTAATGTACTTAAACCTGTCTGCGCTTTCTGCCATATATGCGGTGCAGTTCCAGCAATCTAGGCTAGAGTGCGACATTGCTAGTCTTTCGTCTATCGTCACGCCCTTACTACGCAGATAAGCTAAAACTTCTTCGTCAGTCCATGACTCAATTGGGAAGTTGTACTCAATACCGTCTTGCACATGACCTGATTGGATTGGCGCACGATGTTTTTCGCTGTTTCTTTGACCACGAATGACACCAGTTATGCCTAATTTACGAATTTCAGCGTCACAGGGTATCCAAAAGTTCTCAGAACAGCACTCAAAGTAGCTACGCAATTTAAAATCTTTAATTCCTGTAACCGATTGACCTAGATCGGTGTAATTTACAGGCACTACATCTACGGGATAACCCTTAGATTTAATGGATGCAGGTTGATTTGTCTTAATTTCTAAGAAATACGGTACGCTTTCCCGTACATCTTGCATAAAATCCTCAATTTCAGGAAAACTAGCCCCTGTATTGACCCAAACGACTAGCGTTCTATCTAAATAATCAGCAATTAGGTGCAAGCAAGCAATAGAATCTTTACCGCCTGAAAACATCAAAGCGACCTTTTCGTGGCGGTCAAAGAAATCTTGCATCAGAATGCCATAATTGCCGTAGAACCTAGACTTACAAGACCTTGCGTCATGCCAGCATTTTGTGCGGCATTGGCATTAGCGGAAGCGGTGTTGTAGTTACCTTCAGCGGTAGCCGCTCCTAGTAGGTCAGCACCCTTAGTTGTTGCTTGCTGGGGTACGCTTACAAAGGTTGGGTTAGTAACCTGTGCGCCAGTACGCACCGCATTCAGGGTATTGAGCGGTTCATTACGCTGGTAAGCCGCTTCGGTAAAGCCTTGCTGACGGGCAGATAAGCCAGTACCAAATCCTTGAGTTGTTGCGCCTAGGAGCAGGTCATTCTCTCGCTGGGCTTGTTGGAACATAGCCCGCTGGTACGCTTCTGAACCAATGTCAATTCCACGGTTTGCTAGGTCTTGCTGTAATTTGTCACGGCTTTGCTGGATTTGGGGTTGAAGCCTACGCATATAAGCGTCTTGGTAGGTTTCTCCTGCATTAATGCCTAACGATGGTAGGTTAGCCGTAGTAAACGGGTTAGCCATCATCCCTTTTACATAATTTAGACCTGTACCCGTTAGTTCACCAAGACCTTCGCTGGTTGCATTTTGGTAGTCTAGGAGTCTTTGCTGGGCTGGCGATAGGGTCTGCGTAGCAGTCCACATCTGATTGCCCCATTGGTCGACATCGTTAGGGTTTGTGGTGTACCGTAACTCACCGTAAGGGGTGATCTGATTTACACGGTTAGCCGCTGTAGCTAGTCTAGCCGCTTCAATATCGCCTTTAGCCGTTTCGATTGCCGCACCACGATAATCAGGTGGTGGTGGCGCACTTCCCCCGCCTTTTCCCATATCTTTCTCCTATAAACCTACATTTATCTTTCGTCATCACGAAAAACAACAAATCGCCTGAAGGAAAAACATCAAGTAGTTGGGCTTTTTCCTCAAAACCTAAATTTTTAACAAACTTAATTGAAGCTTCATTGTCACTAACCACAGGAACAATGATCTTGTCTACACCTAATTGTACAAAAGGATAGTCAAAAATGATATTCAAATATTCGGGTGTCATCTGCCGTGTTATAGCAATATGGCAGACTACGGATACCTTGTTATAGTCCTCGTACCAAACACCAGCGCATATTTCACCATCCTTAATCCAGCCTATAGCGGTTGAGTTTTCAGGCGTAAAGACCATTCCACATTGGTTGCCTACCCATGTACCAACAGCCATCTTGTCTAAGCAAAGCACCTATAAAACTCCACCCTTTTCCATTACATAGTCGGTTGATGCCCAATGAAACTCAATACCTTGCGATGCAACATTCATGCTAATTGACCCTGCGTAGCCTAGTCCTGTTACGCCCTGCCATGTCTTAGTCGTGGTCAAACCGCCACCGCCCCAGTTAGCGTTATCCCATGTATCCACATCCCACTCGCCCGTCTGTAAGATGGCGGGGTTAAAGGATATTTGATTGGTAAGGTCGGTGGTTTCAAAGTCTACGCTAAGACCGCACAAAACGGTAGGCAAACCGTTTGTGGTTTGTAGGATGGGGCGCACAAGGGTAAAGCGTTTTTGCTGACCACGGCTATCAAAGTACGAATATGCTTGCTGTACAAAGCCTGTAATATTTGTACCCGCATCGGCAAAAGTATCGTAAAACTTACCTACAAAGCCAGTTCCACCAAAATACATATCGTCACCGCTGGACTCCCAGCAGTTAGCGTTTAAGTTGGTAAACCGACCCCATGATTTTGTAATGTTGTGCATGACATACTGCTCAGAGCCACCCGTTACAGGGATATTGACGATGAGCATATTGACCTTGGCAAAGTAGTTCATCTGCCAGCCGTAATTTTGGGCATAAAAGTCAGCCGCTTGGCTAATAGCGTAGAAAATCTTATCGGTAATGTTGACCCTTGGATCAAGACGGGTAGACTGCAAACCTGCCGACAGCGGAACTAAACCGTCTTCGGTTAAAAGAAGGATGTCACCACCGTATTTAAATACGCACTTACGGGCAAAGGTCTGTCCAATGTTCCAAAGTCCTACCAATGACCAATCGGCTGGGTCGGATGGGTCAGAACCCTTGTAAACAGCGACTTCACCGTTACTTGTAACAAAAACAGCCATGTCATCAACGCCATAACCAGCGTCAATAGTCCAAGTTCCCATTGCTTGTAGGTAGCCACCCTTCTTAAAGATGCCACCTAGCGGGAACTCAGTTACAGCACCGTTAATCGAGTCAACAGGCAAGTACCAAAATGACAGGCTATTCTTTTGTACAAAATAAAGCCGTTCTTTAAACAGATTGACATAGGCAAAAGTATTGGAATTTGCCCCTGTAATGTAGTAATTAACCGTATAAGTACCTACGGTCGTGGCATCTCCACTAGGAGCGGTAGCCATCGTATAGGTAAATGTGGTCGCATTTGTGACCGTAATCCGATAAGTACCGTTAAATTCTGCTGGTACTGCGCCAGCTACGGTGACCGTGTTGCCTGTAACTAAACCATGTGCGCTGGCAGTTGTCAGGGTAGCAGTCAGGTTACCTGTACCGCCCCTAATAATTGTAGAAATAGTCTGAGCGGTGCTGGTTGTTGCACTTCTTGACCAGCGTGTGCCGTCATACACAATCATTGGGTCTACACCGTTTACTGCTGGCATAAAAGTACCGCCAGCCGTAGTAATGATGGCGTGTATCCATTTGCCATCGGTATTACCCGCTAGGCTAACAGTAGCCGTAGAAGTGCTTGCATCATAGATAGTTGAATCGGTAGCCGCAAACAGCTTGGTAGTCGTTGGACTAGAGTAATTCATTAGGGATAGGACTGCTCCTGAAATCCCTATTGAAGACTTGGTATAGCCCTTACGCAATGTCACATCTGTAGGTGTAGGGAAGAAATTGACCATCTGAACCGCATCTAGCGGGTTCATTTCTGCCAAAGAATCTCTAGCATTCCAGCCGCCTATTGGGGCTGGGAGTGATGTAGTGGTAGCGGTAAACTTTTTAGCGACCGCCATAATTAGCTACCGTAGCCTGTATCGGGGATGTTAGCGTAACCGATGAGTACCTTGCTTGGGTACGGTGCAAACGATAGGGTAGCTGAACCCTTGTCGTTAGCCTTCGCAACATTGAGATAGCGCATATAGTCTTGCATCAATGCTGTCGTATCAAACGATTTAATTTGGAAGTATTTAAGCTTGGTCAGCAAAACCAGTACCGTATCGTCTAGCACGGTTGTATCGGTGTCAGCGGTAAAGCTATTCTTTACTTGGTTGGTTGCGCTTCTTGCCCATCCCTTAGAACGGTACTCAAAACCTAGATATTCTTGGGTGTTATACGGTGGCCATATCTGAAACTGGTTACCCAAGATACGCCAGCGAATGCGTGGGCCTGTCGAGATATAACCCGACTTTAGCCATTGCCATTGTTGAGCGTCTTCAGGGCCTAACATCTGCCAATGTTTTGTCTTATCCCAATGGGTATTATCCGTAATGGTTTCAAAGTCAGGTGGCAGGTCGTACTTGGTCTGTGAGAAGGTAACAGTTCCACCGATACTGGATGCCGATGCAAGCTGGCTAACAGTTACGGTAGAACCTGATACGCTTTCTACATAGGTGTCTTGTGGAACATTCGTACCGACTACCGAGTAATTATTGTTTAGACCTGTGACATTACCCACATTCAATAAGTCATAGGTATTGTTGATGGTGTCGCAGGTCGTGGTAATTGCTGTGGTGTAGAAACGGTACTCTAGTTCCAAAGCTTGCCAATCATGCTCCTTAACCAAGTCAAACCCAGCACGATTCATTAAAGCTAGGATTTGTTGCACATCCTGACTTGTGTTGCCTTGCACATAGGTTGGAACGGATAAGTTTAGTTCAGCGGTGACTTGCTGTACTAATTGGAGCATGGTATATGACATATTAAGCTTCCTCTGTGGCTACCGCTTTTTTACGGGTTTTCTTTTCACCAACAGCGGCAAGTATAGCGGCCATCTGATCCTGCATTTGAGCCAGCTTCGCATCTGTTTCTGCTTTCATTTTAGCAGTTTCCGCATCCTTTTTGGCAAGTTCTTCTTTCAAAGAATTGATTTCCTGATCCCGTTTATCGGTTTCAGCAGATGAAGTTGCTAGATTTAAAAATGACTTTGCCTTATCACGAAATGCGTAGGGTGACATACCTGCCGCCATGCCAATCCGTTGAAGTTGCTGGTCAGATGCGTTAGCAATCGACTCTACGGTGTAGAACTTTAATGCCCGTAGTTCTTCCGCTTGACTCTTGCTGACTAGTGGCCATTCAGCTACAGGAGTACCAATAACATCGGGTTCGCTTGCGCCTACTCGGTTTTGGTATTGCGCCCATTGAATAGGAAAGCGGGTCTTATGGCTGGGAAGCACATAAGTATCGATTTCGGTCAGGGTATCGCCAGCGACACAAATGTGTACAAAGTCAAACTCCTTGTAGATTGGTCTGCCAGCTTCTATAGACTCTTGTTCCTGCTGTACGGGTCGCTTGTAAAAGCGCACCTGTAAGCGACTGTCTGCGTTTTGCTCATCTGAAGGTAATGCCATTTTTAATTCTCCTAAGTAGTTAGGTTGTTAAAAGGAAAAAAGGGGCTACCAGTTACGGTAACCCCTCGTTTTTACTACAAAAAACTATTAAACACTAGCCTTGCTAAACCAGCCATAATCGCCCGATGCCATAGAAGCACCTGACAAGTATGTTCCTGCACCCAAGGTTACTTGGAATGTAGAAGCGTTGATTACGCAAGTAGCGGTTGAAGCACCAATCGCAGTAGCCGCTTGAGCGAAAACATAACGGAAGCCATCGCTACCGAAAGTTTCTGCTCCGAGTGGGCCAAAGGTTGGGATTTCTACGCCAGCGGAATTTGGGTTGGTGTTTGCAACATTAGCCAAATCTACGCCAGCAATCGGAAGAACTGAATATGCCATGATATATTTTCCTTTCTAATCAATGGATTAAGCTGTACCAGTCAAGATACCTTGCAATGAAGCGTTAGAGCAAGTAAGGTTACCGGCCCAGCCATACAGCTTCACGATTGCATCTTGGTTGATCGATTGACGCTCGCCACCGATAGGAACGAAATTACGCTCTTTGTGTGGTCGGAAGAAAATGTAGTTGGTGTTCAAGAGATACATATACAAAGCGTTCTCTTGTGCGCCAATACCGCCACCGAGTACAACATCGGCAGACATACCACCACCGTAGAACTTCAAGGAAGCAAAACCTGCCGCACCTTCGTCTACACCAGCAATACGCTGAATAGCTTGTAAGGATGCAACATAGCGTTGATACAAGGTGCTACCAGCAATAATCAGGTCTACCTTGTCGTTGTTACGAACAGACTTGATTGCCGCTGTGGTCATAGCCGCTTGGATTACTGAAGAAGAATCAGCACCAGTAGTCGCTTGGTTGCGCCAAAAAGTCCAGTTTGCACGGTTGATACCACCGTAAGTACCTGTGGTTGGGGAAGTAGAAATTGCGGCCGCCAATCCCGTGATGTTCTTGCCGCCATTACCAGTTCCATCTCCATATAAATCGCCTGAAATTCTATTAAGTAGGCGGGCTTCAGAAACTTGCATACGACCATCTAACAAGTCGATGATTGCTTCTTTGCTTGAGTTTTGGAGCATCTCTAAGCCGCTCATGGTTACAGAGTCAGCGTACTGAGTAATGCTGAACTGTGCCGCAGAGATTGGGCTATCAGGGGTGATGTTCAATACTTCATAACCGCTATACGAATTAGCGTTATTGGTATTTGGATCGTTGTACATAATTTCTTCCAAAATGACATTACCGCCTGAAAATGGGCGAACATTGCCTTTGGAGTTCAATCGAGATAGCACAGCGTTATTCTCGGTTAGGTTGTCTGCGAGTACACCGCTACGACTTTGAATGGTAGTAGCGATAATATCGGTAATTGCACTATTAGCAAATGCCATGATATATCCTTTATTAAGTTAAGTTAAACCCTACCGCCCTCTGCATCGGCTAAATTAGCCATTAGCAATGAGCGTCTGTCCTTTGCATCTGTCTTAGACACCTGACCGCTAGGGGTAGCTGATCGTGGACTAACAGCAGTTGCTTTAGCTTTTGCTACTTGCTGTGCCTTAGATGCTTGTGTACTTGCTGACTTAAGGAGTCGTTCCTGCTCAAGCTTGTAGACTTCATCGTTTATACGCACCGCTTTGGCATAAGCCGTTTCAAGGTCTTGGGCTATACCTCGCTCAAGTAATTGAGCCATATCCTCTCTGACCATTTCAAAGTGAGGAAACCTCTCTTTGTTACTACTTACCCGCTCGATTTCTGACATCAAACGGGCGTTTTCTTCTTGCTCCCGAATCGCTGACAGTTGTTGCACTTGCTGTTGTGTTGCTTGTAGCTGTTGCATTAACTGCTGTTGATACGGGTCTACATATGCCTGTTCAGGCACTTGTAAGCTATCTGAATTTAATTGTATTCCATAATCTTGTGCAAGTCTATTGAACGCTTGTAGCTTCTGCTCGTATGTTCCATTCGCTAGCGTGTAATGCGCCCTGCCTAAACTTTGTATCCAAGTTACTGGATGAATACCATGCTTTTGTAGTTCAGGAATGAATGGGCCAATCGCTTCGGTTAACTGTCTAGCGTTATCGGCTTCTGCTTTGTATGCAGATACACCACGCTTGTATTCAGCTTCACGCTGGTTAGCGTATTCAGCAAACTTAACAAAGTCTTCCTTGCTAAGTTGCTCACCCTTCTCCATCTTATCCCAAATTTCTACATACTCTTTTTTCCATGTAGTCGGGCGTTTTATTTCTTCAGCCACAGCAGGAACTTCTGCCATGGGTTCAGATTCTTCAGCGGTATCGGCTTGGGTATTGTTTTGCTCGGACTTTGCTTTGAAGCGACCTTTTTCGTCACGGTCGGGTTCTTCTTGGGCGGTGTCTTCTTTGGTTGATTCTTCGTTGTTTTCGGCTTCGATTGGATCGTCATTTACTTCAATCTCCTTTTCTTCAGGTGCTTCAAGTGTGCCTTCTTCAGCTTGTTCTAAAGCTTCTTCTAACATTGCCCGTCTATCTAATTCGTCAGCCATTTGATGCTCCTTATCGGTAATTAAGTTTGGAATACGCAATTTCTGCTATTTGCCGCTTACGGGCTTCTTGTTCTCTGCGGCTAAACTCATGCTTCTTTTGTTGCATTGGTACATCGTTGCCGAGTTCTACACAGTTGTTGCGCTTTAGGTTCTCACGGTGCTTAGAACGGCTAGAAATCCATGTGCCGTCAGCCATGCTAATGTGACCTTCGATGTCAGGCACTACCATTGGGGCTTCTCTAGGTTGCATCTCCTGCTTTTGCTTCCAAGCTTTATCTGCTTCTGCGCCTTCAAACGGTAAATTCCAGTAGGAAAGGTACTTTTCACGGTCATCGAACTGGGATTGGTCATATTCCTCATGTTCTACCTTGCAATGCGGGCAGGTGACCTTGATTTTGACTAAAGCCATTACATTCTCCTTATGATTTCAGGTAATTGGTCATATTCATGGGGTCTTAGCAGACAAATGCTGTCATACCAGCGGGCATTCTTCCATCGCCAGCAGACAAATTCTTCTTTTGGCAGTAAAACTACGCATTTCACGCCCAATGCGCCAGCCAAATGCGCTGTTCCTGTGTCTACGGTCACAATTCCCTTCATGGCTTTCATATGACTAGCGGTTTTTACCCAATCTGTCTTCCAGCCATCGTTAGGAAGCGGGTGAAATAGCCCGTCTGACTTAGGATTTAGGCTATATGCGTCATCACCGACCAGTTCTTCCATGTGTCGGTAGTCGATTGACTTGATGTAATACAGGGTTTGCTTGGATGCTTCCCAATTTACGCCAATCTTAGGCGGGATATTGCTGGGCAGGGCGTGTAAATAGCCCTCAGAACCCACAATTTTCTTACGATTTACTGGGAACATCGCTTTTACCAGCGGGTGCGACAGCGAAATATAGTACGGAAGCGACATCGAACCAATCCAGTAGTCGGATTGACTCGCTACGCCTTCCTCTAAACTGTTAGAAAACACATCTACGCTGTGGATTTGACCTAAAAGGTGGTGCAATGACCCTTCTTGTAGGACTACGACCTGCTTTGCGCCCAATGCTTTGAGTGCTGGCAAGAACCTAGCAAACATGATGATGTCACCAAACCCCTGCTCCATCTGCACCGTGATTGATTTACCCATCAAGGGTTCACCTCTCCATACGGGCATCTTTAGCGCAGGTGCGTAAGGTACGGCTTGCTGGGCAATAATCTCAGGATGCCAGCGGTACTCAAATAATCGAAAACCTGATTCGTACCTGCCAGCGTGAAGGTGTTCGTATGCCAGCTTATATTTTGCGTCTACATCAGAAATAATATGGCTTCCTCATCGTCAAGTTCCTCTTGGCGTTTGGCTTCCATATATTCTGCTTGTAATCTAGCGAATTTCTGTCTGTAAGCTATTGCCGCAAGGATGTTATCCCGTTGTCTTTCAAGGTAGCTTATAGACCGCTGTAATTCTAGTGTATCGTCTGACGGTATATCAGCCTTAACCTCTTGTTTGGATTGTACTTTAGCTTTCTTAACTTTTGCAACAGGTGCAGGATCAATCAAGTCTTTGAATGCTTGCTTGCGTGATGCGTTGGCATCCCTGATTGCTTGGTCTAGTTTTCTTTGGCGTTCAGCTATCTTTTGCTTTAGCCGTCTAATGCGTTTTAGTTCTTCAGGCGTTATCCAAGCATCATCACCGCCAACCCTTAAAGTTGACGGTGGTGGTACATATATTTGGAATGCGTTGTTTTGGAACGCATTAGCTTGGAAAGCTGTTTGAAACATTAAAGGACTACCCAGCGTGACCCACTAGATACGGTGACGGTTACCCCAGCCGATAGGGTTACTGGCCCTGAAGACATTGCATTATCCGTTGACGGAATGGTGAAACTTGCAGAAATTGTCTTGTTATTGGTAATGATTCCGTTACTTGCCCGTTGAACTGGCGCAGATTGCGTTGTGCCGTCAAAGGTAAAGTTAGCGTTTTGGTTAGGGGTAGTCGTTCCTTGACCATACGGAATATAGGTCGATGTGTAGGTAAACGATGCGGCTTTGTTATTAAAGGTAGTCCAATCTGCGGCACTCAAAGCACCTCGATTAGTAGCCGATGCGGTTGGTACATTGAGCGTAATGACGGGCGTGGTCGTGCTGTTGGCTACGGTAGAACTTAGGTCTGTACCTGAAGTTCCTAGAGTCAATGCCGCTACGCTGGTAACTGTACCCGTGTACTGGTCATTACTTGTAATCGTAAAGTTAGGGTAAGTACCAGTAATTGATGTCGTACCTGCGCCAGTTAGGGATACTACTTGGTCAGGTGCGGTATTGGTAATCGTGAAGTTAGGGTATGTGCCGCTAGTGCTAATCCCAGTACCAGCACTCAAACTAACCGTTTGGTCAGGAGCGGTGTTAGTAATGGTGACATTCCCTGTACCTGCGGATACGCTAATGCCTGTTCCTGCGGTGGCTTGGGTCACGCCTGTATTGGCGATGGTTACTGAACCAGCACCATTGGTCACAGATATTGCTGTTCCTGCTGTTAGAAATGCGTTTTTCCATACACCGATTGGGGTGGTGGTGGCATCATAAATCAGCATATTCCCGCTTTGGGGTGATGTAATTTGTACATCATGCAGTTCGTCTAACTCGTAGCCGTTATCAATCTTGACATAGATTGAACCTACGGTGCTATCGACCCGTTCCACCCATCCAATGACTACTAACTGGTCAGGGGCTTGGGGTTTGGTAGTCGTTACTGCACCAGCCGTTGTGGGAGATAGATAGACTGTAGCCCCTGCGATCAAACCTGTCGTGTTTAGCTTATACAAAGCACCCGACACGATAATGAAGCCTTCTGCGCCATTAGTCATGGTTTCAGCTACAAGACCAATCGTGCCAAAAGATGTGGCTTCTACATCGGCTCTAGCTAGTTTGACGGCTACACGGTTACCTTGTGCGCCTGAGATATAGACCGCCTGACCTTTTGTTAAGGTTGTGCCGCTATCGTTGTACACACGGGCATATTGTTGCGTACCCACCTGCATATTGACATTGCCGCCTTTGAGCAAGACGGAAGCTACGCCATCGCCATCATCCCAAGACATTGTGCCGACCGTGGTTGGAACGGTTGCGGGCGTGGTGTCTAGTCCAAGGGAATTGGCGTTAATGATGTTGCCGTTATCGTCAAGCGTGACCGTGCTGTTTTGGATCAGCTTGCCTGTGGTTGAGTCAAAGCGGGTAATGGCGTTATCGGTAGCACTTGCTGGCCCAACAACATCACCACCCAAGGATGGGCTGGTGTTGGTAATTACGCCTGTGGTATTGTCATAGCTAATGCCTGTACCCGCAGATAGGGATTGTCTTGCTCGTGATTGCGTAAAGTATTCGTTTGTGCCTTCTGCAATATCTGTCGTAGTTAGGACTACTGCGCCTGTCTGACCGTTGACGCTGGTTACCGTTTCGGTGTTATCGACCTTCTGCCAAACAGTTCCGTTATAGACTGCCCAATCGCCCACAAGCCAATCAGTAATCCCGTCAAGGTTAGTATTACCAGCAACGCTGACAACATAGTAATAA
>JACCDW010329168.1_pt1 | contig 15965 bp, 13 predicted proteins | sample 7449781 | NCBI WGS metagenome assembly JACCDW01 (sample SAMN15323449, study PRJNA562643) | freshwater metagenome | isolation source: river surface water | place: USA:Blue River Watershed | collected 2017-08-18
AAACAAAACTACGACAAATCCCGAAAGGTTCCTGAATTAGCCTTAAATTTGCAAAAATAAAATTAGCTCCTGTGAAGAATATTGTCATTTTTGCCTCTGGTTCTGGCTCAAACGCCGAGAAAATCGTCGAACATTTCAAACAGTCCAATCAGGTTAAAATTACCCACATTTTTTGCAATAATCCGGAAGCAGGCGTCATCGAACGTGCGAAAAGATTACAAATTCCATGCAGTGTTTTTTCACGGGAAGAATATAAAAACGGAACCCTACTTCGTAAAATTCAGTCCTTACAAACCGACTGGATTGTCTTAGCTGGTTTCTTATGGCTCGTTCCTTCGGAATATGTACAAGCATTTCCACAACGCATCATCAATTTACACCCAGCTTTACTTCCTAAATTTGGAGGGAAAGGCATGTATGGACATTTCGTGCACGAAGCTGTGGTTGCCGCAGGTGAAAAAGAATCCGGCATCACTATCCATTATGTGAACGAACATTATGACGAAGGTGCGATTATCTTCCAGAGTTCTTTCCCGGTGTTGCCAAGTGATACTCCGGAAGATGTTGCAAAAAAAGGGCAGGTACTAGAACATCGGGATTTTCCGAAGGTCATCGAATCACTTGTATTACCAACCACCGCCTAAAACCCGGTACAATTGAATCGCGTGCATCCAACGCTTTCTAGAGATTTCCAGCAATTCCAATTCTGAACGCAAGGCATTTTGTTGGGCAGTTAACACTTCCAAATAACTAGCATTTGCTGTCAAAAACAAAGTCCCTACCGTATTAATGGCTCCTTTTGTCAGTAATACCTCACGCTCTTTCAACTGATTTTGTCTTTGCAAATAACCCAAGGATTTAACCTGTGTATCCCATTCCAAGTAACCTTTAATCAAAGCATTTTGATAGGCCAAATCTTGCGACTTCCATTGCGCATCAGCTCGAAGTATGTCAGCCGTTATCGCAGAACGATTCAACCAAGGTGTCGTAATTCCACCCAATAACTGATAGGCCATGGATGCTGGTAATTGAAATAAATACGCAGGCTGAAAACCCTGCACACCTAAGACTCCGGATAAAACCACTGACGGCTTAAGTGCCAGCTTGGCACTTTCTTTGGACTCGAAAGCCGCGGATAAATTCAATTTTGCCTGACGAATATCTGGTCGATTTTCTAATTGATCAATCTTCACATGGGCAAACATCGTGCTATCCATTGCACACTGAAAAGGGTATGATGAGCGCTTAATTTTGGCACTTGGCTTATTCAAATAATATCTTATTTGATTTTCAAGCACCGTAATTTGTTGTAAGACATCCCCTTCTTGCGCACGGGAGTTCAATAACTGCGCCTCTAATTGTTGGACCGCCGATTCATTCACCGTACCAGCCTCTTTTTGAACTTGGACCAACTCAAACGCCTTCCTCTGAATGGAAATATTTGTTTTCAAAATCTCCAATTCCTGATCCAACGAAACCAATTGGCCATATGCACTGGCTACTTCCGAAACCAAGGAGGTAATCAACCATTGTTGGCCTGACTCAGTCGCCAAATACCTTAAGGCGCTTGCCTTTTTTCGTTTGGCTAATTTCCCCCAAATGTCCCATTCCCAACTAGCTTGCATGCCAATGAGTAAATCGGGTAGATTTTCGGGGATAATTTGATCTTTACTGATGTTGGGCGAAAACTGCGTATCGTAATTTCCTACCCCATCCATCGTGTATTTACCAAAACGTTTCAAACTAGGTTGAATGACACCAGCTGCCATGGGCTTCCGTAATCCCCGTTGATTCGCAAAATCAGCACGCGACATCGCCATATCTAAAAAACCAATTTTAATATCATTGCTCCGTACTAAAACCGAATCAATGAGTTGGACCAATAAACTATCGCGCTTCCAACAAGCTTGTACATCTGATACGGATGTTTGATCATTAGCCTGCTTATAGGAAGACAAGTCCAAATCAATCCGCTTTTGATCCCTTAAGATGGCCTTTTGGCAGGATACCAAAGCAAATACAAACAAAAGTCCCCAATATTTATTTTTCATTTTTTGACCATTTAGCCGAAAGTGTTGCGAATACCACATACAAGCCCGGAATAACTAATAAACCACCTACTGTACCCAAAATCATTCCTCCAGCGGAAGCAGTACCAATAGTACGGTTCCCAATTGCTCCTGCACCTGAAGCCAGCATCAATGGAATTAAACCTGCCACAAAAGCGAATGAAGTCATTAAAATGGGACGTAAACGCGAGAAAGCACCTTCTTTAGCCGCTTCAATAATGGAGGCCCCTTCTTTCTGTTTCGCAATCGCGAATTCAACGATCAGAATCGCATTTTTACCTAACAAACCAATCAACATCACCAATGCAACCTGTGCATAAATGTTGTTTTGTAAGCCGAACATATATAAGAATGCATAAGTCCCCATCGCCCCCATGGGCAAGAAAAGTAATACCGGAAAAGGTAACAAGAAAGACTCATATTGAGCCGCCAATAACAAATAGACAAACAGCAAACAGATTGCAAAAATGAATACTGCCTGGTTGCCCGCCAAGTCTTCCTCTCTAGTCATTCCTGACCATTCCAGTGTATAACCGCGAGGTAAACTTTTTTGAGCCTCCGCACGTATAAGATCCAACACCGCCCCTGAACTAAAGCCTGGCGCTGGCTCACCATTGACCATCGCTGAGGTGAACATATTGTATCGGGTAAATTGTTCCGGACCATATACTCGCTTCATCTTCACAAATGAAGAATATGGGACCATTTCTCCTGATTTGTTTTTGGCGTAAAACTTCAAAACATCATCAGGATGAGCCCGGTAACGTGGATCTACTTGCACCATCACTTTATACATCTGACCAAAACGAATGAAATTCGTCGCATAAAAACTACCCAATAAGGTTTGTAAATTGTCCATTGCTGGTAAAATATTCACCCCTTTTTGTGCGGCAGCTTCTTGGTCGACCTCCAACATATATTGCGGGAAGCTTGGATCAAAACTGGAAAAGGTATTTTGAATTTCAGGAGCCTCATTGAGTTTTTGGGCAAAATTAGTAGAGACTGCCGCCAACTTTTGTAAATCACCCGAACCGCTTCGGTCTTGAATTCTAAATTCGAAACCCGAGGCATTACCGAATCCCGGAACAGCTGGCGGTGGGAAAAACTGAATGCTTGCATCTTTAATTCCACTTGTTTTCGAACGAATGATCTCCGTCAATTCATCCACAGTCTCCTTGCGTTCCTCCCAAGGCTTTAAGGTAATAATACCTGTTCCATACGAAGCACCTGAACCATCCGTCAACAAACTAAATCCTGCTAATGTAGAAAATGACTCAATGGCATTTACTCCTTTGATTGATTTAAATACCTGATCCATGACCCCTTCTGTACGCTCCAAAGTTGCTCCTGCTGGAGTTGTAGCATTAACGTACAAAGTACCTTGATCTTCCGATGGGATAAATCCGCTAGGTACGATACCTGATAAAACTACTGTGCCGACTACAGAGCCAAGCAAAATCAACCACATGAATACGCGCTTGGTAATTAAAGCACCTACCCAATTGAGGTATTTTTGTGCAACCTGATCATAACGATAATTGAACGCATGGAAGAATTTACCCAACCAATTCTTTTGGTTATGTTCTGGTTTTTTCAACAACAACACACATAATGCTGGTGTTAGTGTCAAAGCAGTTAGTCCGGATAAGGCAATCGATATCGCCATCGTCACAGAAAACTGTCGGAAGAACACGCCAATAGGTCCCGAAAGAAATGCCACGGGAACAAACACCGCTCCCATGACCAAGGTAATCGCTAAAATCGCTCCAGAAATTTCATGCATCGCCTCTTGGGTGGCAGCCAAAACAGGCATATCTTTCTCTTCCATTTTAGCATGAACGGCCTCAACGACCACAATCGCGTTATCCACTACGATACCTATAGCCAATACCAGAGAAAATAAGGTCAATAAGTTGATAGAAAACCCAAAAGCCAACATGAACGTAAAAGTTCCCACTAACGATACGGGTACAGCTATGATAGGCACCAAAGTTGCGCGCCAATCTTGCAAGAAGATAAATACGACTAAGGCTACTAGCAAAAAGGCTTCTAATAAAGTTTTGATAACTTCATGAATCGAAGCGTCGAGGAAACGTGAAACGTCATACGATATAGTGAAACCCATACCCGGCGGAAAAGTTGTCGTTTTCAATTCTGCCAAACGTTTTTTCACATTGTCAATCACCTCAGCAGCATTTGAACCAGGCCTTTGTTTTAATAAAATCGCAGCAGACGGACGACCGTTCTCCTTTGAAAGCACATCATAATCCAATGAACCGAACTCCACATCTGCTAAATCCTTCAAACGTAAAATTTGACCTGTTTCAGAGGCTTTTATGACTAAATTCTCATAATCTGAAACTTGTGTAAACTTTCCCGTGTAGCGCATGACATATTGCAAAGCTTGCGGGTGTTTACCTGAACTCTCTCCAATTTTACCAGGAGCAGCCTCAACGTTTTGATTTCGAAGCGCTTGAATGACATCATCAGCAGAAAGCTTGTAAGCAAACAGACGATCCGGTTGCAACCAAATACGCATCGCATATTCCCGTTGACCCATAATATCGGCAAAGCCCACCCCATCAATTCGTTTCAATTCCGGAAGTACGTTGATGTCCGCAAAATTGTAAATAAACTTCTCGTCAATTTCCTTATCATCACTTAGGAGATTCACGTACAAAAGCATACTATTCACCTCTTTTTCAGTAATTACACCCGCCTTGATAACTTCTTCAGGTAATTCATCAAGTACCGTTTGGACACGAGTTTGCACGTTGACCGCCGCCACATCAGGATCCGTCCCTACTTCGAAATACACTTGTATAATACTCGTTCCATCATTCCCAGAAACCGATGTCATGTAGGTCATCCCGGCTACGCCATTAATGGCACGTTCGAGTGGTGTTACAACAGCTTTGGCACAAACTTCAGCATTCGCTCCCGTATATTTTGTAGTAACTGTTACAGCGGGGGGTACAATATCAGGAAACTGAGTAATGGGTAATTGATTCATTGCGATAACACCCAAAATCACAATAAAGATCGATACAACGATCGACAAAACCGGTCGTGTTATAAATTGTTGTACCATATTAAAGTTCTTTATATTCGTTTAATAATTGTCGCATTGGCTTAAATTTCGACTTGATTTTTTGACCTTGTTTTACCAGTTGAATCCCCTCAATTAGCACGGTATCTTGAGCGCTAAATCCACTTTTCACTAAGTAAAAATGAGGGATTCGAATGTCGGGGGAAATCCCTTTCATTTTGACAACACCAGAAGCATCTTTGACAAATACGTAGCTCTTTTCCTGAATTTCAAACACGGATTTCTGAGGTATTAACCAATATCCTGATACATTTTTAGGCAGTTGGACTTTCCCAGATGCACCATGTCGCAATAATTTATTAGGATTAGCAAAGCGCGCACGGAAGGCAATATTACCCGTATTTTTATCAAATTCTCCCTCGATCGTTTCGACAATTCCCTTCTCGGAATAGGTCTCCCCGTTCGCCAAAAGCAATTCAACCGCTGAGGCTTTGTTGACCCCACCCTTCAGGCTAAATGCCAAATACTCCTGTTCTGACACATTAAAATAGGCAAATACACTTTGGTTGTCGGACAAAGTTGTCAACAACGTTCCTTCATCGACAAGACTTCCACGTTTAAAGGGCAAGCGATCCACTACACCATCAAAAGGCGCGCGAATATTCGAATGCTCAACTTTGAGTTCAGCCGCACGTACATGTGCTTGAGCTTCTTCTCGTTTAGCCTTTAATCCATCCACTTTCGCCAATGAAATAGCTAATTGATTTTTTGAAATGACATTTTTTTCCACTAGCAATCGCGTATTAACTAAAGTCAATTCCTCCGCTTTCAACTCTGCGGAGGCTTGACTTAAAACAGCTTTAGCTCTAGCAAGATCAGCTACGTATTCTTGGCTATTGATGGTAAACATGATTTGCCCACGTTTAACCTGCTTTCCTTCATCCACTAAAATGCGATCCAAATATCCTTTGACACGCGCGCGAATTTCAACATTTTGAATGGCATGAATGTCGGCCACGTATTCCTGCCGTATCGTTGTGTCCAACGAAATAGGAGACGAAACTTCAAGTGTCTGAATTTCCACAGCGTCCTGCTTTTTAGAGGAACATGCACTCAGCAATAACAATCCGAATAGGTATCTTTTCATATTATACTAGTTAGGTTTTCCTTCATGTTGCTTATATGAAGGCCATTTGTTTTTTGTTTTTAATGTATCAACCCAATCTACATTAGGCTTATTTTGTTGGTACTTAGGTGTTTGATTCGAGTGCTGTTGTACTTTTTCTTCAACAGGCTTCGTTAGGAACACCTTTTCTGTTAATGTCCTGTTTATCTGATTTTTATAATGTTTCCCCTGAGCAATTGCTACAAAAGTTAAGCAGACAAACACAGACGCATAAGCGAACGTTTGCATGATTCACATTTTTTATGCCTTACAAGGCATGGTTACAAGAAAATTTTATGATTTTGTTTCAATAATGCACGCGTATTACGCCATGCGGGGAGGGGGACTCACTTTCTCCAAGAGCACATTTAAAAATGATGCCTCAGGCGAAGCAACGATTTTATTATTACCGGAAATAACTGAAAATTCTGGCAAATTTTCTAAACCAGAAGAAGCAAAATGCCACAAATCTTCTGTGACATCTTCTTCCTCTAAGGTATCTTCTAAACTAATATCTACTTGACATACTAAAGCTTTTGCGTCGCGATAAGAATCAATACAAAAATTGATTCCATCTTTTGAAAGCAAACAAATTACCAACAAGAAATAAATAATAATTCCTTTAAGCATGTTTATTCTTTAACCTCTTCATAAGGGACATAATCCCCCTCTAAACTATCTGACTTAGCCTTTTGTTTTGGCGGAACATAATCCACATCAATCGTACCCTCTTTACGAGCATTCGATTTTTGTTGATTACGAATATCCTGTTCCGACATCTTTCTATGCACCTGCGTGATGACGTACCCCTTCATCAAAAACTTGATTAAGGGCCAAATAATGTAATAAAATAGAAAAATTAAGCCTAGTACTTTTAACATAGTCTATTAACGACTTAAATATAAATTACGTTCCCCGTAAACCTTACGGAAAAAATCATCTTTCAAATCATCAATGAAGTAAATCGCTTCACCCGTCGACTTCATCTCGGGTCCTAATTCCATATTCACGTTTGGAAACTTAGAGAACGAGAATACCGGAATCTTTATTGCGTAACCTTTCTTCACCGGTTGGAAATTGAAGTCTTTCACCTTCTTATCTCCCAACATCACCTTCGTCGCATAATTCACATATGGCTCTTGATATGCCTTACAAATAAAAGGTACTGTACGTGACGCACGTGGATTCGCTTCGATGATGTAAACAACTTCATCCTTCACCGCAAACTGAATATTTAACAAACCTTTGGTTTTCAAAGCTACCGCGATTTTGCGCGTATGGTCCTCGATTTGTTTCATAACATTGTCCGACAAATCAAATGGAGGCAATACAGAGTGCGAATCTCCCGAGTGAATTCCTGCTGGCTCAATATGCTCCATCATACCGATGATATACACATCTTCTCCATCACAAATCGCATCCGCCTCCGCTTCAATCGCGTTCTCCAAGAAATGATCCAATAAGATTTTATTTCCAGGGATATCACGTAAAATATCAACAACATGTTGCTCCAATTCTTGCTCGTTAATCACGATTTTCATCGACTGACCACCCAAGACATAAGAAGGACGAACCAATAATGGATACCCTAATTCACGACCTAAAGCCACGGCATTATCAGCATCTTCACAAACACCAAATTTCGGATAAGGAATTTCCAAGTCTTTCAATAAGCTTGAGAATGCACCACGATCCTCCGCCAAATCCAAAGCCTCATAAGAAGTACCTATGATTTTAATGCCGTATTTCGATAACTTTTCAGCTAATTTCAAAGCCGTTTGGCCACCTAATTGAACGATAACCCCTTCCGGTTTCTCATGCTGAATGATGTCATATACATGCTCCCAGAACACAGGCTCAAAGTATAATTTATCCGCAATATCAAAGTCGGTAGACACCGTCTCTGGATTCGAGTTGATCATGATCGTCTCATAACCCGCTTCCTTCGCAGCCAATACCCCGTGAACACATGAGTAGTCAAATTCAATTCCCTGACCGATCCGGTTGGGCCCTGAACCTAACACAACCACTTTTTTCTTTGTCGTTACCTGCGATTCATTATCCAACACATCCGTTCCCACTTGTCCGAAAGTCGAGTAGTAATAAGGTGTCTTCGCTTCGAATTCCGCCGCACAGGTATCTACACATTTGTAAATACGTTTGATGCCCATCGCATTACGCTTGTCGTAAACCTCTGATTCAAGGCAACGTAACGTGTGTGCAATTTGGCGATCCGCAAAACCTTTATGCTTCGCTTCTTCCAATAATTCTTTCGGGATATTTGAGATCGTATACTTCTCTATCTCACGCTCTACACGAACTAAATCTTCGATTTGATTCAAGAACCACTTGTCGATTTTCGTCGCTTGTTGAATCGTTTTGAATGAAATACCCATTTTAAAGGCATCGTAGATATGGAACAAACGATTCCATGATGGATTTGCCAACGAATGCATAATCGCATCTTGGTCGCGCAATTCCTTGCCATCCGCTCCCATACCATTCCGCTTAATCTCTAGAGATTGACAAGCTTTTTGTAAGGCTTCTTGGAAGTTGCGGCCGATACCCATGGTCTCACCCACCGACTTCATTTGAAGTCCTAAAGTACGGTCAGAACCTTTAAATTTATCAAAGTTCCAACGTGGAACCTTCACAATCACGTAATCCAAAGCCGGCTCAAAATAAGCCGAAGTTGTTCCCGTAATCGCATTCGTTAATTCATCTAAATTGTAACCAATCGCCATTTTGGCAGCAATCTTCGCAATCGGATAGCCCGTTGCTTTCGATGCAAGCGCAGACGAACGTGAAACACGAGGGTTAATTTCAATGGCAATAATCTCATCCGTTTCAGGGTTCAATGAGAACTGAACATTACAACCACCCGCAAATTGACCAATAGCATTCATCATATTGATGGCCATGTCACGCATGCGTTGGTAAATCGTATCCGGCAACGTCATTGCAGGAGCCACCGTAATGGAATCCCCAGTGTGAATACCCATCGGATCAAAGTTCTCAATCGAACAAATGATAATGACATTTCCTAAATTGTCACGCAACAATTCCAATTCATATTCTTTCCAACCCATAATGGATTGCTCGACCAATACCTCATGCGTAGGCGAAGCATGCAAACCTTTATTCAAAGCCGCATCAAAATCTTTGGGATCATTAACAAATCCTCCACCCGTTCCACCTAAGGTAAACGAAGGGCGAATAACCAATGGGAAACCTGTCTCTTGCGCAATCTCTTTTCCCTCCAGGAATGAACGTGCTGTACGACCTTTACAAACACCAACCCCAATTTCCAACATCTTCAAACGGAACTTCTCACGATCTTCCGTCGTCTCAATCGCCGCAATATCAACACCGATAATCTTCACCCCATATTTTTCCCAAATCCCTGCCGCATCACAGTCGATCGCCAAGTTCAAGGCCGTTTGACCACCCATGGTAGGCAAAACCGCATCAATCTTGTGATTTTCTAAAATGTGAATAATCGAAGCCTTCTCTAAAGGTTTCAAGTACACATGATCCGCATTCATCGGATCCGTCATGATGGTTGCTGGATTTGAGTTGATCAAGATTACTTCAATCCCCTCCTCCCGTAAGGAACGAGCGGCTTGAGAACCAGAATAATCAAATTCACAGGCTTGACCAATGACAATAGGACCAGAACCAATAATTAGGACAGATTTAATCGACGAATCTTTAGGCACGAGATGGTATAATTTTAAGAGTAATGATTAGCAATTTGTGAGCTCTTAACACTAGGCTCAAAAATTGTACAAAATTAGGGCTTTACACCCGAAAAGTGAAGCATTTTTTAAAATAAAATTCTCGAAGACAATCCAGCCAAAAAATCCCTTATTTTTGACAATTAAAACCTAAAATCGTGCTAAAAATCTTGGTGGCCTTCGATGAAAATCGGGTAATTGGAAAAAACAATACGTTGATTTGGCACTTACCTGCCGACTTGAAGCGTTTCAAAGCATTGACAACCGGCCATGTCATCATCATGGGCCGCAAAACGTTTGAGTCCATTGGAAAACCATTACCGAATCGCACAACAATTGTGATCAGTCGGCAGGCCGATTTACAAATCGATGGTGCAATCATCGCCCATTCGATTGAAGAAGCCATTTTAAAAGCCAAATCAATCACGCGTGAAGACATTTTCATTGTGGGTGGAGCTGAGATTTATGCACTTAGTTTAGCTTTGGCAGATCAAATTTTAGTGACGCAATTGCATGATATCTTCGAAGGCGACGCTTACTTTCCCGAAATTCCCGTGGCATCTTGGGAAATCACGGAAAAAGAACGGGGTATCACCGACGAAAAAAACGCCTACCAATTCAGCTACATCACCTATACGCGCAAATGACCCATCAAATTCTCCTAAGCGAATCAGCTTTGTCGATCGATGAAACGTATTCCTACCTGCAAGACCCAGAGGCAGGTGGAATTTGTCTATTTGTGGGAACGATAAGAAACAAGAATCAAAATAAAGTAGTCGAACATTTAACCATGGAAGCCTATTCGGCCATGGCCAAAAAACAAATGGAACGTATCGCCAAAGAAGCGGCGGAAAAATGGCCCATTCGTAAAATCAGTGTGGCGCATCGAACCGGAAAATTAGAAATCGGAGATATTGCTGTAATTATAGGCGTTTGTTCCGTACACCGAGCGGAGGCATTTAAAGCTTGTGAGTGGCTTATCGATACCTTGAAACAAGAAGTTCCCATCTGGAAAAATGAATTTTATGCGGACGGCTCTGCTTGGCTCGTTCCCCATCCTTGATCGACCATCAAATTACAGCCACGGATTTCTGAATTATCAAATCGGCCTAATACCTTAAATCGGATACCATCTTCTTCTAAAGCCCCCAAATCACGCGTCTCGATAAAAGGGCATGAATCAATATTTGCCAAATCGATGATTTGAATCCCTCCTACACGACCCGGCTTTGTCACTTTGGCAAAAGGGTCAGTCACCTCACGCAATTGAACACGCATGGAAACCCCTGGGGTAAAAATTCCGTCTGTGGACGCATAGGCTTGCGAGAACAATTCAGTCATGCCATATTCTGAGGCAATTTGATCAACGCCCATGGATGTTTTCAAAAATTCATGTACCCGCTCCCGAATCCATTCCTCTCGTCGGCCTTTCATCCCCCCGGTCTCCATGACGATCAGTCGGCCAGCATCAACCGCCTCTTTCCAAAAGGAAAAATCTTGCCCTGAATCAACCCAGTCCAATAAACCAAAAGTCACTCCCATGACCCAAATTTTACGATCGGAGAGCAAGGCTTTTTTGATTTGAGCGACGAGCTCCTCGTATTGATTTAGGAAAAAACCGGAAATAGACGAGACGGACTCCTTGATGAAATAATCCATCATGAAGACCAAAGACGAGGTACTTCGTTCTAAATAAGATGGTAATAGCGCGAAAATATGGTAATCCGACAGCGGACCGTATTGCGATTCAAAAATACGCTTGGATTGTTGTTGGTAAAACTCAGGATCGCAAACGGGATGTTTAGAAGGAATTTGACCCGTTGTCCCCGAACTTTCAAAATCAAATAACACCGAGCCAAAACCCGTTTGAACACGGTGGCTTTTAAAAAGCTCAATAGGCAAAAAAGGAATATCACGAATAGACTTAACGGCCTGCGGATCGATTTGAAGTAGATCAAGATATTGCTTGTACAAAGGATTATAGGTCCACGTAAATCGAAACATATCCAAGGCAATGGACTCAAAATCCGCATCACACATCGATAGAACCTTATTTCTCAGTTCTAATCGCCAAGACTCCCACATGTTCAATTCAGACCCCATGGCTTTTTTTGAATAATCATACAAAATTAAACCAAATCATTAACTTTACGAATTATGACATGGGGCTTTCGCATTTTGGGGATTATTGTTTTTGCCGTTGGACTTCTTTCTTGCCTGAAAGAACCTCAATGGAGCTTAACTCCTTCCATCAGTTTTAGTCAAATTCAAAAAATCACCAAAACAAGTAATGATGGATTTGGCGGAAAAGCCAAAATTGATTCCGTTGTCATGTCCATTCATTTTCAAGATGGAGATGGCGATTTAGGAATCACGCAAGCAGACCTAAAAGCAAACCCCACGAAATACAAGGATTTTCGCAATTTTGAGGTCAATGTTTTGCTTCAAAAAAATGGCAAATTTGTCCCTGTTACCTTCAGTCCTAGTTTAGGCGGACTCATGAATTTCAAATTCAACGCGGATCAAAAACCTGGCCCGATTGAAGGAACCGTTGACTATTCAACCCAATTCGTCTATGCCTTTTACAAAGGTTATTCACCCCTTTTTACCCCGAAAAACGACACCCTGAAATTTCAAATTTACATTCGAGATAACGCATTACAAACAAGCAATGTGGTGGAAACCGACCCCATTGTCATTTTTCAAGATTAAGCTACTTCTAACAAACAATGAACATCAAACAACTACTTGTAGGATTCCTATTATTAGGCTCAACAACAGCATTCGCACAAAAAGACATCACGCTTGAAGATATTTGGGCAAAGCCCACTTTCCGACAAAAAAGCATTCAAAACCTCAATTGGTCACAGGATGGGCAATCGTACTTGGAATTAAAAGAAGGAAAAATTATCAAGTATAATATTGTTGACCCTAGCAAGACTGAAACCTTATTCGACGAAGCGATTCTCAAAACAAGTACAGGTGGCACGATTCGTGTGCAACAGTTTTCTTTATCCGCCGACGAACAAACCATCCTAATCGGAACTTCATCAGAGGCCATCTATCGCAGAAGTTCAAAGGAAACGAATTACATCTTTTCTCGGGCAAACAATTCCCTTCGTTTGTTATCGCAAGGCGGGAAACAAATGCATGCAACTTTATCACCAGATGGAAAACGTGTAGCATTTGTGCGGGATAACAACTTATTCTGGACAGACATTGTTAGCGGAAAAGAAACCGCGATTACTACGAATGGAAAATTCAATCACATCATTCATGGATCATGTGACTGGGTATATGAAGAAGAATTTTCGTTCGCAAAAGCGTTTGCTTGGTCGCCCGACAGCAAAAAAATCGCCTTCTATACGTTTGATGAAAGTCAAGTACCTGAGTACAATATGCAGATGTGGGGAGATTTATATCCCAAAGATTACCGTTACAAATATCCCAAAGCTGGTGAAGCCAATTCCATCGTGAGCCTTTCTGTGGCTTTATTGGATGAAAACAAAACACAGGCGATTCCAGTAGGCCCTGAAAAAAACCAATACATTCCTCGTTTGAAATGGACAAAAAATCCAGATGTGGTAGGCTTCATTCGGTTGAATCGCCTTCAAAACCACATGGAATTATTGCATTACAGCATCAGCAAAGCAAGCAACAGCTTAATCTATGAAGAGCACGCGGAAACATCCATTGAAATAGAGGCCGTAGGAAATGATTTCACCTATTTAAATGATGGAAAAACGTTTATTTTTAGTTCAGAGCGCAGCGGATTTAAACACCTATACCAAGGGGAAATCGCAACGGGCAAGTTTAGCCCAATTACCTCAGGAAACTGGGAAGTTGATGATTTGTATGGATACAATGAAAAAACAAAAACCCTGTTTTTCAATTCCACTGAGCTAAGCCCTATCGGCCGACAAGTCTATTCGATCAAATTAGATGGCACAGGTAAAAAAGCAATTTCAACCTTAGCAGGGACGAATTCAGCAAGCTTTAGCCCTGACTTTTCTTATTACATTCTAAACCACAGTTCGGCGAAAAAACCGTTAAGTATCGCTTTATATCATGCGACCAAAGGTTTAGTTCGCGTGTTAGAAGACAATCAAAAATTACAAGCGCAGATTACGGAATATCAAATTTCACCCCGTGAATTCTTCGAAATTCCATTGGCGAATGGGGATCATTTGAACGCGTACTGGATTAAGCCGGCCAACTTTGACCCGAACAAAAAATATCCTGTCTTAATGCATGTATATGGCGGACCGGGAAGCCAACAAGTATTGGATTCCTATCCTGGAGCTGATTTTTATTGGTATCAAATGTTATTGAAAAAAGGCTATTTGATTTATTGCGTAGATAACCGCGGAACCGGTGGCAGAGGGGTCGCTTTCAAGAAAATCACTTACCAAAACCTAGGCCGAATTGAGGTACAAGATCAAATTTTCGCTGCTAAATTCATCGGAAACCTTCCTTATGTAGACGCAAGCCGCATCGGTATTTGGGGCTGGAGCTATGGAGGATTTATGTCGTCCAATTGCTTGATGCAAGGAGCAGATGTATTCAAGGCTGCGATTTCGGTTGCTCCGGTGACCAACTGGCGTTTTTACGATTCGATATATACGGAGAGATACCAACGTACGCCACAAGAAAACCCAACAGGCTATGATGAGAATTCACCTGTATTCCATGTAAATAAATTGAAAGGCAATTTACTGTTAGTTCATGGAACGGGCGATGACAACGTACATTTTCAAAATGCCGTGGCATTAGAAGATGCCCTAATTAAAGCGAACAAACAATTTCAAACATTCTATTATCCAAACCGCAACCATGGCATTTCCGGTGGAAATACACGTTTACACTTGTATAATATGTTGACAAATTTCTTAGAGAAGAACTTATAGTTTTTTAAGTTCTTGGTAAATCGTTTCGGTCAGTCGGTAAGTCAACATCCGTTGGTCTTTCTCGTCCGCTTGAATATCGAGCACCTGCTCGCCAGGAAATACGAGTCCGAGTGATTTATTTAGTCCGTCAATTAATTTAGCCCTGAATTGTCTTTGCGATTCGGGGCTACTTTTATGTTTGCCAAAAAAGGCGACAATTTGATGTCCGGATACATGCCCTTGTCGGTAATTCAAGCGAAGGAAATCCAAGAATTGTTTTTCATTAGGCCCAAGAAGCATGCGTAATTGATTCCTTTTTTTTCGACGTTTTAGTGAAATAAGAAAACGTAATACAAAAAATACGACTAGGACCCCAAGGACAATGAGTGAAAAATCTTGCATGGTGTCAACCATGGGCCTTTCCATGATGGGACCTAGGTATTTACTTTCAGCGAGCAAGGTATTGATGGAAACTTCAGCGATTTGATAGGAACCATAAGGATAGGTTTCTTGTGCTTGAGGTAAAAAAATCGCGTTCTTATTTGTGTAAACGCTGTATAATACCCCTCGCTCCTCAATAAATTTGCGAATTTGGAACCGAGCGGGATTTGTCCACAAATAGGCTTTAAATGAATCTCTTACATCAATGATATAAAGTAAATCATGGTTGTAATTGGGGATGTTGTGATTGGGCGAAATTACAATGTATCGACCCATCGCTAGCAAGAAATTACTGCTTTCTCCCGACATGAGCGTTCGCAACAAGGGTTCGTAGACCTCTCCTAGTTTATTGAATTTTTTATCTGAAAACTGATAATCATAGATCGAATAATCGAATTCTGTAACATCTGCAGATTCAGTTTGATTGATTCGATGACTACCCAATACAATGAATCGATCCTCGTCAGGAAGATAAACAGCTCTTTTCTTGTGAATGGCTTTGGGGATGGGGCCACCAGCTAAAATATGGGTCCATTCTTTGGAAACGAGATTAAATTGCGTCATGATGTTGGTCGACTGCCAAAACCCATATCCACCAAAACTATAAATGGTATCTTT
>JACCDW011540923.1_pt1 | contig 15959 bp, 12 predicted proteins | sample 7449781 | NCBI WGS metagenome assembly JACCDW01 (sample SAMN15323449, study PRJNA562643) | freshwater metagenome | isolation source: river surface water | place: USA:Blue River Watershed | collected 2017-08-18
ATTCCTCTTTCTAAATAAGGATATGATAGATAAGTTTATAAAAAATATTTTTGATAACCTTATTTCTAATGCTTTCCAAAATATCTTTTTAAAGATATTTTGGAAAGCATTAATATAATAATTAAGATTCTCCAAAAGTATTTTGGAGAATCTTAATTATTTCTAAATCTTATGTTAGAAGATGGCTGGAAAAACTCGAAAAAGTAAAAGATCATCACCCGTATCGAGCAAGCAAACTCCGTTAAAAGTAGATTCTTTATCAAAAATACCTGCGTTAGAAAAGATTCTGAAAGATGGTAAAGTAACTATTGTTTTAGTCTTTGCGGATTGGTGTGGTCATTGCCACAATTTCCAGAAAAATATTTGGAATCCCATGTGTAAAAAGAATGCTATTCATCATCGTGTAGCTGTTCGTGATGATATGATTCAAAATACTAGTTTAAAAAATGCTAATTTTGACTATTTACCAAGTCTTTTAGTTGTCGATGAAAATGGTCAAACACAATCCTTCAAAACACCGGACGGAAAATTGACAAATGCTATGCCTACACCAAAATCTGTGGAAGAAATGACTCGTATTGTAAATGTTCCAGTAAAACCTTTGAAGAATGGAATGAATACAAATATGAATAATACAAATATGAATAATATAAATATGAATAATATAAATATGAATAAAAATTTAAATTACAATAATTTAACTCCAAAAACATATGAAAATATTCCTAAAACTCCTTATGTTGATGAACCAATTGTAGAAAATAGTTATGTATCTCCTTCTTTGAGTCCAAGTGGTAAAACCTTTTCTCCAGCGAATATGAGAGGAGGAAATTTATTAACAGCATTGGAACAAGTAGGACAAGGAGTTATTCCAGCAGGAATCTTAGGAGGTTTGGCCTATGCTTTGAAAAAACGCAGTAAAAAAACTAAAAAAACAAGAAAAGTGAGAAAACACTAAATACTCCAAATCTGGAACTTTAAAAATAAATTTTTAAAGCCAAAAGATTTGGCTATCACCAAATCTGTATCTCAGATTTTTCCATTCTTAAATTAGACTTTTGATCAAAATAGGTAGGTTTTGACCAATAGTGTTTAAATTCTTTATTATCAATTGTAAATTCAGACATATAGTAATCCAAAGGAACATAATAATTCTCTTTTTTCATATGTTGTAGAAATTGTTGAACTCCTTTGTAAGACCACAGTAAAGAATCTGTACATCTCGTATTGAAATGACGAAAGAAACGTATTGAATCTTCTAGATTTGATAAATCTTCTTTAGCATCATGTAATAGGGAGGTATATTGGATATCTTTACGATAGGGAAGTAAATTTAAACAGAAAGGAGCTCCATCAGAATCCTGATTTCCTCCCACATGGATCACACTCCATTCCTTATCTTTTACTTTTTGTAAGAGTTCTTGAAATGAATTAATATTGGGTAAATCAAAAACATCTGCTTCCAAAATCAGAAACATATCATGTTCATCAGAATAATTTCGTTCAATGTCCTCTAACACCGCTTTTAAATTTAAGAAGAGACTTACTTCTGATGGACGCATTTGGTCTCGACGCATTGTCAGAATCTGGAATGTTTTCACATAGCGTTTCATCATTTCATTAGTTATGGTATGTTTGTAAGTGGGGGATAAAAAGGTGATGTTATCGTCAGAAACTTTGAGTCTTTGGAACATAGAAACTAAATTCTTATATCGTTCTGGTTCAAATTCTGGATTACATAAGCAGTAGATTTTTCGCACTTCAGAAAAACGCTGGTGAAATAAATATTTTCTGACTTGTCTCGCTATTGAATCTATAGTATATTTGTTGGAATAAATTGGTTTTTTAGTCATTTCTAACCATTCAGAATCAGACATTTTTATCATTCTGTCAATTACATCATCAATACAACTTTCGTTTCTCACATGTAAAAAGCGTTCTGGATTAAAATAGTCTGAAACTCGATCAGAACCCCAGTAAATAGGAATAGTTCCCATATGGAATCCATGTATTATCTTTTCTGTAATATAAGTATCTGCTTTGGAATTTTCCATAGACAGAATAAATTTAAACTGTTTTACATAGTCTAAAAATTCTGGACTTGTCATATAAGGTGTAAAAGGACCACCAATATTGTTTTTATAATTACCAGCATAAGTAACATTCATTTTCTGTTCCAGTTTCTGACAGAATTGATTTCGTACAGAACCTCCAGGATTAGAAATTAAAACTAAAACATCACCCTTTGGCACCAAGTTTAGAATATTATTTATAATGTTGCCATTAAAACTACTTTCCAAATAAGGAACAAAAAGAGGAGTATTTATAACATTATTATGAGTTCGTTCCCCTCGTAATACACAGGTATATTCTGAGCCATTCTGACGACAATACGATTCACCAGAAAAAAGATAGGTGTGAATCCATTTCTTCTTGTGTAAAAATGAATCAACCACTTGAGTATTTTCAATAAGAATATTCGCTTTCTGGAAATCAAATTCAACAACAATATTTTCTGTCTTATACACCTTTTTCATAAGATTCAGAAAAAATGTTTCATTTACTCCATTTGTTTTATCGTGAAATCCACTCCAGAAACCTGTAAAAAAAATTCTGTAGCTCATCTGGGAAATAGATTTTTGTAAGTTTAGACCTAAGACTCTCTTTATCATCATAACCAGATGAAAATAGGTTTTCTGTCGAATAAACTCACTCTACGTGGAACAGAAGTAAATTTATATGATTATGCAGATTTTAGTGAAAGTCTATTAGGTCATACTTCAGTCATTCTGACTCGTCCTTATGAACATGTGTTAAAGGTAAGTCCGCGTGATGTTCATATTGAAGCCTACCAAAAATTCCATAATCGTTTTCCAGTTCTCTACTATTACAATCCATGGGATATTCCTGATTTAGTGAAAGAACACAATATTGATGTTTTATTTATTGAAAAAGCAGGTTCAACTGATGATGGTTTAGTATTTCCTGGTATAAAAACAATTATTCATTGTGTCTTTACCACCAAACATCCCCATGGAACTTTATACAGTTGTATTTCTGACTTTGTGAATCAAGATCAACAAACAAACGTTCCTGTTTTACCCAATATTGTAAGAGTTCATAATACAACAGAAGATTTACGAGCTGAGCTAGGTATTCCTTTATCCGCAAAAGTATTTGGAACATATTCTGGAGCAGATGAATTTACTGTGGATTATGTAAAAGAGGTTGTAATTAACTCTCCTGAAGATATCTATTTTATTTTTCTGAATGTAGACAGATTTTGTAATAAGAAAAATGTATTCTTTTTATCAGGAACAGCAAATCTAGAATACAAAAGAAAATTTATAAATACCTGTGACGCAATGTTATATGGAAGATCTGGAGGAGAAACCTTTGGAATTTCAATAGGTGAATTTTCTGTTTGTAATAAACCTGTAATTGGAAGAGCAGGTGAAAAAGGAAGATTTCATGAAGATACTTTGGAAAAGCATATGATAAAACATACAAATTATAATGAATGTTTTGACATAATCACAAACTGGGATAAATACAAAAAAGATGTAAGTAATAATAATTATCACAGATTTTCACCTGAAAATGTTATGAAGATTTTTAGCGAAGCACTAGAAAAATTAATTGTTTAGAAAAACTCTAAATAAACTCAACCATTCATTCCGATGATAGAGTTGAAATAGCTCAGGACGATCGAAATATAGTTGTAAGATTAAGTTTTGATCATCGTCACATACCCATTTTTTTCTCCATTCCAAAAGTTTATCTTCCACAAGAGTTTCAAATATTTCCCCTAAACTTGTATGAACAATAAACTGTCCACCAGGAAAATAAATGGTATGTGATTTCAACATATCATCCTCTTTTACACGTGTTAAAGGGGGTTGATTCAAAACTAAATAACTTATTTTTGGTTGTAACCGATCCAAGATTATATTTTTAGGAACATCATGAATATTGATTCGAGCCGCACCAAAATCCAACCAAGAATAATATTCATACGATGGAAAACGTTTTTTAGCATTTGCCACATAATTAATTTTGGTATGATTTATCAAAGTATATTCTGGGTAAATATGTTCAGGAGCTCCCTTGCGATCTACTGGAATCTTTGATTTATATTCTTCAGAGTACATTATTTCTTTTTCAGATTCTAAAAAACGGTCAAAGAAAGTGTTTTGAACTTCTTTGGAATGAATAAGAATTATGTTAGAGGGAAAATTATAAGCTTTTAAAGTTTCATATACATCATCTTCAACATAGACAATTAAATTGTATTTTAATGTTTCTGCTAAAGGCACAAAATCACGAACATAATCGTATTTGGAACGCGGTACTACACCCCACAAGTCTCTACGGATATCTTTGAAAGCTGTTACAAAAAGTATTGTTTCCATGTCTTTATATAATCATAACTTGTTTTTTAGATGTGATAAAAGGCCTATTAATTACTTTTATGTTGGAAAGCAACATAAAAGTGATTTATAAAATTTAACTCTTTAACAGTAAAAAAATGGACACTACAATTCACATTTTCGATGCTATCGCACGAGACCAAAAGGTCTTGAGCTCAAATGGTGAGGAAATGGAAGTGGAATTCGATGAAATGGATAATTCAGATGATGAATATGTCAGTCAAAAAAGAAAAAGTCATTCTGGATTACAAAACAAGGAAATGATTATAAATCTCTTTGGCGCAACAAAAGAAGGAACTCCAGTTCGTGTTGAAGTGACTGGTTTTCAACCTTTCTTTTATGTAGAAATTCCTAATGAAGAAAGTAAATGGAAAGTGAAGATTGAAGAAGTTGTCAAAGCAAAATTTGGAAAACAGGTGGATAAAATCAGTTTCCAAATTGTTTACAAACAAAAACTCTTTGGTTATACAGGTGGAAAAAGTTTTGCCTTCTTGAAAATTACTGTTCCTAGTTTATCGTGTTTCTATGAAATGAGAAAATTCTTTAGTGCTGAATTTGAATTAAAAAAAAATAAACTTCCTCCTTTAAAACTCTTTGAATCCAATATTGATCCTATGCTTCGTTTCTTTCATATTCGTAATCTTCAACCTTGTGGTTGGGTTCGTTTTGAAAAACAAGCAATCAATGATGAAGATCCTCTTTTAACAAAAATTTATGTGGATTGGGAAGATGTATTTCCAGCAGAAGCTCCACAAGGTTTTGTAACCGCTCCATTTCACCATGCTTTTTGGGATATAGAATGTTACAGTCACGATGGTGAATTTCCTTTAGCACGTCAAGGCTATCGCCGAATTGTAAAACAACTTTGGAAACTTGCTGAAACAGCGGAAGAAGTCCCAGGAATACTACAAGAAGCATTTCATGATGATTCAGCAAGACTCAAGTTACCTCCTTTAAAACACGTGTCTCTTAAACCTACTCAAAAAGATGTTAAAGGGGCTACTACTAGTACTAACTTTACAAAAACCATAGAAGAACTTTGGGACTCGAGAGATAAACTAGATGGTAAAGAAAGAGAAGAACGATATGATAGACTTGCGAAACTTTTAGATAACACTTTTAAACGAATTGCTCCTTTATCAGGCGATCCAATTATTCAAATAGGGACAGTCACTTGGAAGAATGGTTCTAGTTCATCAGAAAAACATGTATTTGTTTTAGGAGGTTGTGATGATATACCAAATGTTGTTGTTCATCATGCGAAAACGGAAGGCGAATTAATTCTCAAATGGTTTGATTGGGTGATTCAACAAAACTTTGATGTCTTTGTTGGCTACAACATATTTGGTTTTGATGAAAAGTATATTTGGCATCGTCTTGAAGAACTTGGACTTGAACAAGAAGAAGTGGTCCAACGTATGACTCGTTTATTTGATGAAGGTGGTGTAATGGAGTTAGAGGAAAAATTCTTAAGTTCTTCTGCTCTAGGTGATAATATGTTATATATGTGGAAAACACCTGGTCGTCTTCGTATAGATTTATTAGGACATGTCAAACGAAAGACTGCTATGACCTCTTATAAATTAGATTCAGTCGCAGCTGCTTTCTTGAGTGGTAAATTATCTACCATTCGTCATCTTGGTCAAGACTCTTGGTTATTAGTCACCAAACAGAAAGGTGATGCTCGTGTAGGACGTTATGTAGAAGTGTTAGATGAAATAGGTGATGATTTAACAGAAAAAATGCTAATAACAGATGTAACAAATGAAGGGATTGTAGTAAACTCTGAAGAAGATTTATCAATTATTATGAATGAAGCTGCTCGTTGGGCGGTTGTTAAAGATGATGTTTCACCAAGAGAAATCTTTCAACTTCATAGAGGAAGTAATGCTGACCGTGCGAAAGTAGCTGCGTACTGTGTTCAAGATTGTGACTTAACTCTTGAACTATACAAGAAGCTGGAAGTCTTTAATGAAGCAATGTCGATGGCGAATGTTTGTTCTGTTCCTGTTTCGTACATCTTTACTCGTGGTCAAGGAATTAAGATTGAGAGTTTAATATTCAAAGATTGTATGAATGCGAATCAATTGATTGAAGTTTTACAGAGTAGTTATGGTGATGGTAATAAGGAACAAGGTGAAGATAGTTATGAAGGTGCGATTGTATTAGATCCAGTTCCAGGATTTTACACAGAAGCTCCTGTGGGAGTTTGTGATTTTGCTTCTTTATATCCAAGTACAATTATTAGTGAAAATATTAGTCATGACATGTTAGTCTGGGTGAAAGATTATGATAACAACGGTAAGTTTGTTTGTATGAAATATGGTTCCAATGAAGCGGAAAAGTTTGCTCCTGAAGGAACTCGTTTTACTGATATTGAATTTGATATTTGGAGACCAGATCCACAAGATACTCGAAAGAATCCAGTCAAACTCAAAGCAGGAATTCGTGTTTGTCGTTATGCGCAACCAAAAGAGAATATAAAAGGGAGCTTACCAACAATTGTGGCTAAACTTTTAGCAGCACGAAAAGCAAAACGAAATGAAATGGCGAAAACTGATGATCCATTCAAAAAAGCGTTATTGGATGCGGAACAAAATGCCTACAAAGTCACAGCGAATTCCTTGTATGGTCAGCTAGGTTCGGCTACTTTCAAAATTCGTCTCCAACATTTAGCTGCTTCAGTCACAGCTTATGGTCGTAAACAAATTATGTTTGCGAAAGAGGCAATTGAAACATTTTATGGTCCTTCTGCGAATAATCCTAATTGTGAAGCATCTGAAGCACAAATTGTTTATGGTGATAGTGTTACAGGAGATACTCCTTTATATATCAAACAAGAAAATCAACAAAATCCAGAAATTTGTAGAATTGATAATTTGTATCAATTAGGTAATTGGGCTTCTTGGCATGAAACAAAAGAAGCAATTGAAGTTCCTGATGGAAAACTTTGTATTTGGACTGAAAAAGGTTGGACAAATGTAAAACGTATTATTCGTCATCGCCTTCAACCTGGTAAAAAAATGTTTCGTATTTTAACTCATACAGGTGTTGTTGATTGTACTGAAGATCATAGTCTTGTAAAATCAGATGGTTCAGATTGTAAGCCAACTGATGTTAAAATAGGAACACCCCTTTTACATAATTTTGAAATTGGAAATGAATTTGGAAAAGAAGTCGATGAAGAAATTTCAAAAGATGAAGCTTGGGCTATGGGTTTCTTCTTAGCAGATGGTTCAGCAGATGTATATGATTGTCCAAGTGGTATAAAAGCAACTTGGGCAATTAATAAGGCAGATACAAGTTTATTAGAAAAAGCAGCTGAAAAACTTCCATTTCCTACTAAAATTTTAAATACAATTGAAAGCTCTGGAGTTTATAAACTTGTTCCAAGTGGAGAAATAAAAGTTCATGCTCTTCGTTATAGAGAACTCTTTTACAACGAACAAAGAGAAAAGAGAGTTCCTCAATGTATTTTAAATGCTTCAAATGAAATTGTTCAAAGTTTCTTAGAAGGTTTCTATGCTGGTGATGGAGATAAAGCAAATGGTCATGGATATGTTCGCTGGGATCAAAAAGGAAAAGAAGTAAGTACAGGTTTATATATATTAGCACGTCGTTTAGATTATACAGTCAGTTTAAATGATCGTGAAGATAAACAATCTGTATTTCGTATGACGCTTACAAAAAAGTCTCAAAGAAAAAATCCAATTCAAATTAAAAAAATTCGTGAATTACCAACAGAAAATATTGAATATGTTTATGATTTAGAAACTGAAAATCATCATTTTGGTGTTGGCCCAGGTGCTTTAATAGTTCATAATACAGATTCTATCTTTGTCTGTTTCAATCCCAAAGACCCTGTAACAGGAAAACGTTTAGAAGGTCGAGAAGCGATTGTGAAAACTATAGAGTTAACTGAAGAAGCAGGAAAGTTTGTCACAGGCGCATTAAAAGCACCTCACGATTTTGAATATGATAAAGTCTTTTATCCATTTATTATCTTTAGTAAAAAACGTTATGTTGGTAATAAATATGAAGATTCACCAGATGAATTCAAAGAAACTTCGATGGGTATAGTGTTAAAGAGAAGAGATAATGCTCCACTCGTTAAAATGTGTTATGGTGCTGCGGTGGATTGTTTATTGAATCGCAAAGATATTCCTGGAGCAGTCCAGTGTGTCAAAGACCAAGTCAAAACATTAGTGGAAGGTAAAATGAAATTATCACAATTAACAATAACTAAATCATTAAAAGCAGAATATAAAACAGTCAGTCTACCAGCACACAAAATGTTGGCCGATAGAATTGCGATAAGAGATCCAGGGAATGCTCCTGCGAGTGGCGAGAGAATTGGATTTGTCTATATAAAACCACCTACAGGACAACAAGCAAGTAAGTTACAGGGAGATCGTATAGAAACTCCACAGTTTATTGAAGAAAAAGGTTTGAAACCTGATGTTGAATATTATATTGAACATCAACTATACAACCCTTTAACACAGCTTTTTGGATTAATGGTCGAACAGATTCCTGGTTTTATTCCACCACGTTTGGCTTGGAGTGATGATCCAGAGAAACGAGTTGCGCAACGAGAAGCGTTAGCAGGTGATTTATTATTCCGTGAAGCGTATGCGATGTGTAAAAATTCAGCAACGCGAGACTTTATGGCTTTATTAGGCGCAACTCCACTTCCCCCAAAACAGACAAATAAAGTAACAACAATTAAGCTATCAACACCTGTTTCATCTTCTTCAAAAGTAGCATCCAAACAAACCACTTTAACAAGTTTTATGAAAGATACCGCTATAATTGAAGACCAACGTTTAGCTAGAGAAATGCGTTCTCACAAACGAGCTGTAAAAAAAGAAAAAGAAGAAAAAGCAGCAACTAAATGAAAGAGCTAGAAGGAACCTTATGAATAGAATCATTATGGTCAGCTAAATACCAAGTAGGAGTCCAATTATAATATATTTCAAATAAAGTCCAAATATTTGTTTCCCAAATCATTTTCTTTTTTTCAGATAAGATGTTAAAGAGAGTGTCTTTATAAAGAGTATAAAATTCTTGAATACTTTTTTGGTCCGCAATAAAAAATCCACCACAAAATCTCCAGTGAATTTGATTCCATATATTGTCAAGTCTATCACCTTTTTGCCAACAACCAGGAACAACAAATAGCTTTTCTTTATAGGATTGTTTGGAAAGAAAAACTAAATATTCTAGAGATTGTTCCATTTCTTTAAAAATATAGGATATAGAAAAATCTATCCAACCAAAATGTTCAGTATGAAAGGGATTGATTTGAATGGCTCTATGTAAAAATTCTGCTTTTGCGTGCATAATAGTCATAAATTCAACTGTATCTTTTTTGGGACAGCGATGTTCAGGGAGTGTAAAAGGGATAGATTGAATCATTTTATGTGTTTCAAGTTCTTCAAATGAAATGCTTACTGGAAAAACATTTGATAAGTCAAATGAATTCACCACTTCAAAACTTTGTGGATCTAAAAAAGCGATAATAGGAATACCTGTGGAAGCAATTTTTTTAAAATTATCATATCGCATTGAATTTGGTTTATTTAATGAATTTTTACCATAAATATCTATGAATGCTGTTACATATGTCAGCGGCATCTAAAAGTAAGCCTAAGATAGCTTTAACCTATTGTAATAGAATGATTGCGAATAGTTTATTGTTACAAGCAGATAGTATTGATCATTATCAGACTCTGTGTAAAAGGGATACGGTGAATAGTCGAGCACGTGAAAACTGTTTGTATATTCCATGGCACGATCAAAGCGCAGCAGAAAAGATAAAAAAAGAGATTGGCAAACCTTATGTTGATGTGGTAATTATGCATCCATCGGCGGAAGGAGGAATGCCTCATACCAGAGCAAAGAATCTTATTTGTATTCCGGTTTATTACCCACCAGAACAAATTGATTCTATGATTGAACATGAATTAATTCATTTAGAACAGAGAAACTATTTTGATTCTTGGAAACAAAAATTGTTAGAAGATGGTTGGTTATTTATGGAAGATAATGAAGCAAAGAAAAGAATACCAAGTGCGTATTTAAATCGTTGTCGGTTCAATCCAGATACTTTATACTGCCGTTTTCCTGCATGGGGAGGACGTTATATTCCTTTACCCATATTTATGCGTGAAGATAAACCGAATATGAAAGAGGTGGTGATTCGTTGGTGGGATTTGGAAACTGAAAAGATGCGCATGTCAGCCCCAACAACATATATCAAAAGATATGGACAAGTCAGCAAATCTGAAGAAGAACATCCTTTTGAATATTACGCATACAAAGGAATAAGTCTCTTCTCTAAATAGATTGTGAGATGGATGAAGAAATTTCTCTCACAGAGTTAGGAATTGAATGGAGAGGTTCCCCGCGATTATGGAAAACTATAAATAAAAAGTTAATCCCTGTTTCAAATGCATTAGGAGAAATTAAAGATATTTCTGGAAATATTATTGCGCAAATTAATAAGATTGATAATATAGGTGAAGGACAGTATGGAATAATAGAAATTGTAAGTCGAAAAACTCCAGATAAGCAGGTGAGATATGTGGCTTTAAAACGAGAAAATGAAACAGAATCAGAATTAGTTCATGAAGCACTTTTTCAGTGGTTTTTACAGAAAAAGTTAGCAAATTATGGTTTATCTCATTGTGTGCCAAAAGTGTATGATATTTTCCGTTTTCATTTAACAAATAAAGTAATGTTCACAATGGAATATTTTGATGGAGAACTAATGTCGAAATGGTGTGTGAAACATATAAGTAAAAAAAATGATCCAAAACTTTTTATCCAACTTTTACTTCAAATTGCTTTAATTCTGTATGTATTTGATTCAAAACTTCATTTAAATCATCGAGATTTGAAATTAAATAATATTTTAGTTGAGACAAAACCAACAACTTTGAAGCTAACCAAAGGCGGAATAGAACATGTAATAGAATTTCCATTTCGAATTATTATTATAGATTTTGGTTTGCTTTGTGTAAAAGGGGTTATTGATTTACCTGTGAATAAACTTGGAACTAATTTACCTCTTTTAGATCCATGTCCAAAAGTGGGAAGAGATATTTTTCAAGTTTTGGTGAGTCTTTGGAATATCACTTCACTCCGAACTTTTTTGAATAAATATTATGGAGATTGGGTTCGTGAGCGATTACATTCAGGTGGAAAAGACTGTCTTCATAAAGCAGAAAATTTTACTGGATTAAAATGGATGTATGATAAAATTTTTGAAGAACAATTTAAAGCTCCACTTTGTGCGCCAGAAAAAATAATAGATGATTGTATTGCGGAGTTAGAGAGAGAATGATTCCATTTCTCCAGCTCGGATTTCCAATCAGTTATTTTACATTAGGATTTGGATTTATTCTAGGGATTGTTATAACATTACTAACAGCAAGTATTTTTACAGGAGTTGTTTTATTAATTTTAATTTATTCTGGTAGCATTCGTATTCTTCCTTTATTTGAATTTATACAACCATTTCTTCCCAATTTTTCAGGCGAACTCAAAAATTCATTTCAAGTGAAAAATTATTTGAAGAAAGAATATAAACAACAAATAATTTTATTTCATCCACATGGAGCATTTAGTGCAAGTTTCTTTTTTCATACAATGACAGATGTAACAGAGTTTCCTGAGCAGCTGAAAAAGGGAAAGAAGACAGTTTTACGATACTTGTATTGGTTACCTTTTGGAAAAGAGATATTGGATAATTTAGGAACAATACCAAATCGGTATAAAGAAATGAAAAAAGTTTTAGATTCTGGAGAGAACTTATTGGTGATTCCAGGTGGAGTGAGAGAAATGTATGAATGTAGGCCTTTTGAATTACATTTGAAGCTGAAGGACAGGACAGGAGTTTTTCGGTTGGCTTTGGAAACAGGTATGCCTCTTGTTCCTGTACTTTCCTATGGTGAAAATGAATTATATAGTTTAGCTGATTTACCTTTTCTGAGAAAAGTTCAGGACTGGTTACAGAAATTTGATTTAATTCTGCCCATTCCCTCTTACACTTCTATACAAAAATGGTATTCTATCCTCCAGGGTTCATATAAAAATCCAATACAGACTGTTATAGGGGATGCGATTGAAGTTCAGAAAAAAATAAATGTCACTTCTGAGGATATTCTGATGTTGAAACAAAAATATATGGATGCTTTAGAAGAGTTATATAGTAAAACGAAGCCAGAAAACTATGGTGAAAAAATTATTTTTACATAAAATTGATATATTTTTTATTTACAATAAAAAATTGATTTTTTTATATTTTATTTTTATTTGTAAAATAATAATAAAATGATAGAAGAAACCTATGCAACTCCAGAAATGGAAAAAAAACCAATTGTTTGGAAATGTGATAAACCTTATAATAAGAATGATGGAATAAATAGAGTGCTATTTCCAAAACTCTTTTATATCCAATGTGGAGATTCAGATCCTATTCGGTATTGTTTATGTTCCACAGAATCAATCTTTAGAGATAAAGAAGGATTTACAAATTTAACCTTTCATCGTTTTCAAGTAGTTGAAAATCCAGAAAATTTCTTCACTTCTTTTGAAGAATATGTTGATAGAGACAAGGAAGTTATTTGGGGAAATAATTTCTACTTTTATGTCGATAGAGAAGCAACGAGTGTATATCCAAGAACAATTTATAGAGTAAAGGTGTTAAAGGAGGGAAAGTATATGGTCTCTTCGGTGTATGGTAGAATTTATTGTTTAGTCTTTACGGATTGTTTTGATTCATCTTGTTATCCTCTTCCGTGGAAATTTTACGCAAACTTTACACGAAAAAATGATAAAAGAGAGTACTATTTTGTGAAACCAAAACCAAAACCACAAATACAAAATAATGTTCAATACAAGATTCCTGAATTTGCTCTGAAACTTATGTTAGAGGGAATAATTGCTAAAAAGGAATTATGCCCTATAATGATGGATGCTTTAACAAAAGAAAATGCTTGTATTACACCGTGTGGCCACTTCTTTCAGTATGAAGCAATTTGTAAAGCTCTGGAAAAAAAAGATGAATGTCCTACTTGTCGAGATGAGTGTAAAAAGGAAAGTTTGATTAGGTTGTAGATGTTAAACCTAATTTTTTTTCAAATATAATTTTTTACTAGCTGGCTGTGCCATAGGATGAGAAACGAGGAGCAAAGCGACCTTAAGGGTCGGCTCGTCTCTGATGAGACGGCACTTACACAGTTTCTCATCCGCTCGCAAGAGGCGCCGTTAACGTCTTGAATGCCACTGATATCCACAAACATCACAAATATATAAATAGAGTAAATTTACAGCATCATATTTAATATAAATGATATCAGAATCTTTACCATGATTACTTTCACAGGCGGGATCAGGACATTTCATAACACCACGAATATGAGGAAGACGTGGATCATTTCTTGTAAATTCATTCAGTAAAATTTTATATCCTTCAGCAGCACGTTCTTGGATTAAAATTTCAGAAATTAAACCCCCTTTAGCATCTTCTTTTTTGTAGGAACAGTTATTACATTCTCTTATTAATTGACCTTGTGGTCCTTCTCTGGAAAGATATAAGTAATACCCACAAATTGGACAGAAATGTATAGTACTTTCTTGATCAGGTTCTTCAAGATCGGGAACAACTACATCATATGTTTGTGGAATTGAAGAAGAAGAATACATGGATGCTGGAATATGAGAAACTGATTCTATCATGTTTGATGTGGATAAAGGAGCTTCTTGTTCAACAACTGGTTTTTTTGTTGTAGTGGTTTTCTTTTTGGAGGATGTTGCTTTTGATTCCATCTGTTCTGTTTGCTCTTGTTTATTTTCACGAGGCTTTAATTCAGGAATTAAAGTTGTAATTTTAGTTTGTAATTCCTCACGTAATTTTTCTAAATCTTCTCGACGAACTTTATTTTTTTTCCCTGCTTCCCAAATTTGTGCGGAATGTGTAAAAGGGAGTGGAGAGGTATCTCCTTTGGCTAATAATCGTCGCCAGTGAGGAATCTTTCGTAACTCAGCATAAGTTTCTGGTGGAGAAATTAAAGTTTCACCAGTCCCTTTTCCTGGAGCCGCATCTGCCGAGTTGGCGAAAATTTGAAAAATATCGCTCATTTTTGTAGTTTATGATTTAACGGGAATAAAAATCAAGTTTATTTATATGTTAATGTTTGCGTGTAGAGCGACGACGATGTTGTTTTTTGGTGCGTTTGCTGTGTTTTTTTGTTTTGCGAAAACCTCCTTTTATTGTATGAATACATGGTGTCTCAAAATATTTGATTGTTCCTTTATTTATGCTTGTTGTAATATGATTATCGCGAATAAATAAATCACTATCTGGAGATGTATATCCTAAATACATTCCTAAATATTGGGCTGTTTGCTTGTCTTTACCACCCCTATAACATTTTTCACGTTCAAGATTTGAAGAATTTATTCCACTTGACATTTTATAATAATAACTAAGAAAAAAAATATATTAAACTTTTGCTCTTACTTTGGAGTAAATCTGCGTCCAATCCAATAAACTTGATTATGACAATGTAGCAGTAGGATGAGTATAAAAGAAGCAAACATGACGACAATTCATAGAATCAATTCTCATCCACTCTATAAATTCTTACAGAAATATGAATGTCAATCTGGTTGTAAATCGCAAGATGTTTCTATCTGTGGGATGGGAGATGTTAAAGGGAGATGGAATATTCCTGACTCAGCATACTCTGAGTATCTAGATTTATTACACAACTACTTATTTGTTGAAAAAGGGAGACCGATTAATTTGGTCGAACAACCCCGTCTGGACAAACCCAAACCCTTATTAATTGATTTAGATTTTAAATTTCCTGTTGACACCACGTTACAACATCGCTTTAAAAAACAAAATATTCGAAAATTCATAAACAAGGTGACAGAGGGGTTAAATCATTTCTTTGACACAGAACAATATGAATCTCTTCGTTTCTTTGTCAGTTTACGTCCTCAAGCCTATCCAGATGGCAAGAAATATGTAAAAGATGGTATTCATATTCAATCTCCTGATATATGTTTAATCAACGATAAACAAAGAGTTCTTCGTTCATGGTTATTAGACCAAAAAGCGATTGAAGAATCTTTTGAAGAAATTGGGTATACAAATACTGTGGAAGATATTTATGATGAATCAATGGTGAGAAAACAAGGTTGGTTCTTTTATGGTGAATCAAAACCAAATGTCCCCTCTTACAAATTAGAAACAATTATTGGATATAATCCACAAATTGATTCTTTAGATGAAGAGGATCCAGGTCAGTATAGTGAAAGAGAATTGATGGAACTTTTGAGTGTTCGTTACAATGTATTAGAGGATGATAATGAAGTTCGTGATACTTCAAAAGAAATGTTTGATAAATATTTAAAAGCAAAAATACCACAAGCACCAGCACCAGTACAACAAACTGCTTCTTCTTCAAGTAACATGGTACAAAAAGAAAATCTGAATGTTCATATTCCAGAAAC
>JACCDW010708015.1_pt1 | contig 15957 bp, 10 predicted proteins | sample 7449781 | NCBI WGS metagenome assembly JACCDW01 (sample SAMN15323449, study PRJNA562643) | freshwater metagenome | isolation source: river surface water | place: USA:Blue River Watershed | collected 2017-08-18
ATGCAATGAATCGAGTATATAATTCTGTTTATTTTTTTTTCAATTCAACTAAACCAAGAAGCTTTCTAAATAATACAAATAAACAAATACAATCAAAATTATTTTCTAGAAATACAAAAAAAATTAAAAGTTGGAAAAAAAATAATAATAGAACAAAACGTATATTAGTATTTCAAAACAATATTAAGAATATAATGAATTAAAAGTTAGCCGCTTCCATAATAGCACGACCATAACGATTATCTCCCTCAATACGCCCATCAATCATACGTTTTCCTGATAATTCAGAACCACGTCCTTTAGTAAAATACAAGATGTATTTGCCTTTATTACGTGCTTCTTCTACAATATCATGAAATCGTTTATCACGCTCCCATCGTTGTTTCACAGCTTCCTTCAGCATTGCATCCTTTACTGCAAGCCATGAACCCTCATCATACTGTGCGGACAGACTCACAATGCCTTGTGGTGAACTCTTCAGAGCAACCTCATCCAATTCTAATTGCAGAAGCTCCACATCTCTTTCTTTTGTTAGAGGACGAATACCTGCTGCTGTTTCTTTCAGACGCTGTCTATTTGCTTTTTCATGAATAGAACCTGTACGTGACATCACTGATTCTGCAAGCTGTGGTTTATTAGTAGCCTTCTTCAACTTCATACCTGCCAAGAAATGCATTACTGTTGGATATTCAACTGCGTCATTATCTGGGTCTCTAATTGGAAATGGTGCAGTTGGTGCAATCCAATATGCAGCTTCTGGGTCACTTAATTGATACTTCTTTGCCTGTGTTGTATTCATACCTGCCTGGAAAATCTCAGCTAATTCAAACTTTCTATCTGTTGGCATGGCACCTACAGGTACCGTTCTCAGAGGCTGTTCTTTTGCTGATTGCAGCTGTTGTTGTGCTAATGGCTGTTGTACTGTTTGTTCCTGTGTTTCATCCTGTACAATTTCCTGTTCACTCATATCTTCTTGTGTAACTGGCGCCTGAACTGTAATACCATCAGACCTTCTACGGAATATGAACCATCTGTTTAGAAATGAAAACTCTTTAACAACTGGTAACATATCATACTTCTTACCATGAGCTGCTGCCATATCATATGTATAACTAAACATTTCAGAACCACTTCTTAGTCTGAATGCCTGTGCTTCCTTTGCATTCAGAACTTCAAATCCAATCTCTTCCATACGTTTTTTGAAATATGCAAAGTTTACTAGATATTCTCTGTGTTCTGTACCAATACTAATGAACTGCACATCCACAGGAAGACCAACGCTAGTTTCATCAGGTTCTAGACTATCTATATCATATTCCTTACGAATTTCCCAAATTGATTTAGCATTTTCTGCACCTGTTTTAGTGCCACCTTTTGGTAGACCAGCAAGCATATCAAATAGTGCTTGGCCATCAAAACAGCAACCAATAAAATATCCTCCTACAGCAATACCATCAGATAGATTCTGTAGGAATCCAGAAAGCGTATCCATATTTTCAAAGAAATAGTGGAGAGCAAACATACATACACCTACATCAGCACCACGACGCAATGCACCTGCACCCACAGTGCTAATATATTTAGGAATAGGTCCTTCAGGTGCAATTTTACCCATTACAGAGCGCATAATATCACGTTCTTCAATTGTAGCACCTGCTTCACCGTTTATAATACGTTTAGATGAATTGCCAATGGCAAATACCATTTTAGGGATATTATCTTTACCAAATTTCTTCATCATACTCCAATAACGTGCATATGCACCATTATCAGGGTCACGAATATTATCACCTGCATAATCTACACCAAATACAAGTCCTGCATTATTCACTCGCCATTTTTGAATATCACCTGCTTTACCACATGCTACATCAAATACAATAGAGCCCTTTTTTGCAAGCGCATTCTTATATAGAATTTGTCCTTTAATAAATTCATTGTGGAAATTACGTAGACCGCTTACAAGTAAAAGGTCCTCTTTAGCAGCAGTACGTTGGTAATATTTACGCTCAACGCCATCATCAAGGCCTGCACGTGATTTACGAAGTTCCTCAATCTCTTGTGCAAGTGGTTCTTCTGCTCCAGAACGAATCATATGTTCAGTAATAGGGTCATGAATGGAATTCCATACAGATTCGGCAACTTTTGCAGAGTTGAGTGTTCTGGCAAGAGTACCTTTTAGAAGTCTCTCCGTTTTATCATGACGTATACGTAGTGGTTTCCATCTCCATCCTGGTGCTTCTGATGGGTCATATTCCATTTCAATAATCGTATTATCACGAATCTGTTCATTTGTACTAGTTACAATATATTCTTCACCTGTTTCAGGGTCATGTTCTACCTTAGAATAACATACATTTGCCATTGTATCAGGATTTTCAATTGGATTAAATAGTACTGGTTTATAGTTATCAACACCACGTTTTATAGAACGAGGGTCAAGATTATCATATAGAATTGCACTACGTGGGTCAGTTGAACCAGCATCTTTAGAGGAACCCACGTATAGACGGACTGTTTTGAAGCGAACTGTTTCATTTGTATCTTCATTGAGTGCAACAGTAATTTTATCCTGTGTAATATATTCAGCATCTTTTTCAAAATTAACTAGGAAATCAATTGTGTTTTCATCTGCTGGTTTCCACTTGAATTGCTGTGTGAATGTTTCGCCTGGTTTGGAAGGTAATGGTAGATTATTTGGTGTAAAGATGAGACCATCAGTATGGTATAGTTGTTCTGAATCAAGTATACGATTTGCTGCTTGAAAGATAGCTAGAGGTGTAGCTGCATCTGCAGCTAGGAATGTTTTAATAGATACATTTAGTTTAGATGATTCAGAAATACCCTTTGCAATATCAGGACCATTGCCAGCATTCCATTTGTTAATCCATTCAGTCAAATAATCATGACGTGTTTTAATTTCATTATCAGGAGATTTATGAACATTAATAAATGGCAAGGTATCTACTTTTTCAGCACCAGCTGCATAATAAATATCGAAAATCATGAGCACATTAACAGCCCTATTTGCACGGTCTCTTGTAATCCATTCACAATCAAGCAGACTCTCACGACATTCTTTGCAGGTTAGACCAGTTTTATATACATTTTTAGCCATATCAATAAGGAATAATTCACCCTGTTTATTACAGAATCCCAATACGCGCAAACCATCAGCTTTATCAGTTACATTATAACCTGTACGAATATTAGGGATACCATCTTCCAATTCTGCAATCATATTCTTTCGTTCAAGTGTAATGGGTGCAACACCACGGAATTGCTCGGTGCCAGTTAAATCAGCATATCCACGCAGTACTTTGTCAGCAATGCTTTTGCGAATTAATACAGTATTCTTTTGTATACCACGCAGAATTTCACCAATACCCTGAATAAGAGTTACAACTCCTTCATCTACATTAGTAATTTCATCGCGAACAAGTTCAACTTCCACTTCATATGTAGGTTGTTCACGGAATATATTATGTTCTTGAAAACTCTTAACTTTTCTGTAATCACCATTACGATATTTCTTAGTACTACGTACCATTGATAGATCAAAACGAATACCTTTCTTTTGAAATGACCAACGTCTCAATAACCGGAATGCTTTAGGAAGTACATTCCATTTCTCTAGATTACCAACTAATACAGGATTTTCATTTGATAGTGGTGATTCTCTGCGTACTTTAATACGAGTATTATATTCATCCAAATCAAGTTCAGATTCTTGGATAGACCTATCTTTAATCATTGCAACAAATGGTTTACCAATAATGGATTCTTCACGGCAATAATTTTGAATTACACCTGTACCCACTAATAGAATTCTAATATTTTCGGGTAGTAGAATTGAAAGTCTATCTTCTAGAGGAACTGCTGTAAATCCTTTTGAACGTAGGCGTTGTGCAATATTAAGGAAAGTGGAAACATTGACTTGACCATTTTCAAATGTGGCTTCCAATTCCTGTTCAGGATGTGTAAACCATTCATCAACTAATTGTCGAACTTTTTGTGACTCGGCCTTTGAGATCTCCATACTGTTTTTATGGCGATATTACTCTTATCTATAATATAACCTGTCTGTCAATTTTAGACCTTTCAAAAAAATATATTTGTAATATTAATACTTTAATTAATATTATAATATGGATTTCTAATTAAATATCATCATACATCACCTCTTTTTTCCATGATGTGAAATGTTTAATTGTCATATGACGACCAACTTTCATAGCAAGTACATCTTTCTTCTCTTTTTTAATAATATCTATTGTACCATTATTATATGATGAGAGTGTCTCAACAAGTTCTTCTTTTGTACCATCTGCAGAAGGCCAATTAATAATACATACAGGGTCAGATAATTCCAAATATTGCATATAGTTTGACATGATTTTGAATGGAATATTTACAGAAATTCCTGTATAGCCAATATTATTGCAGTCAATTATGTATGTATGTTTATCGTGTGACCAATTACGCGGGTCAGATGGTATGAATGATACTGTGTGTACATCATTTTCATGTTGAAACATAACAAATTGTAGTTCTTCAAGATATGATAGTACATCTGCAATAAGTGGGTCTTTATTAATAATAGATAGTGGAACACCACCGCCATCAGAACCAAATGATTCTAGGAGTCGTTTACGTTGTCGTGCATAAGAGGTACCTTTGAGTTCAGTATCAATTCTTTTCTGTAAATCCAATGATTTATCTTGGAATTGTTTATCTTTGAAGGATTGTTGCATTGTAGAATATTCCTCATTTTTAAGCATCAACATAATCTCTACAAATGTTTTCGCTTCAAATATATCACTATTCAAAATTTTCATATTGATATCATGCAAGTGATAATAATCTGGAATAGGTACATTTGTTATTTCTTCAATAATATTATTGGAAATATCTATTGCCTGTTTTTTGAGACTATTATCTTTATATTTATTTTTTTCAAGAATACTACGAAGTTCAATAAATGTTATTTGTGGACGAGCATTTTTAACATTATTTACTCGTGTAAAATTCGTTTGTTGTAACATTTATAATATATTATAATGATATTATACTATATTATATAATAATATACCTTAGGTATCAAATTTATTGCGGGGGTATTTTTAATTAAATACTCCTATTTTATTCTTCATTTAATTCATGGGTAATTGTTTTTAGTTGTTCAATACGTTCATTTTGATTTTTACGTGTTTCCAAACAGAAATTCATATATTGTTTCATTTTTTCAAATGTATCATCTTTGATTGATAGTACATCAAAAAAAATACCGTTTGAATTTTCGCTGAATGTTTCATCGGATAATTTTAGAATACGAAAAATTTCTTCATATTCACTTTTAACCAGATTTACTAAATTTTTATGGAATTCTCTTCTTTCTTCTGCCATTTTCTTACTCTTCATCGGATGATTCATCTTCAATATTTGCCGCATCTGCATCTGGTGCAACCACATCAGGCGAATATAGAATACCTACAGACAGAATAAAAGGGTCATTAATTTGGAAACGTGATTTCTTTACTAATACTTGAATTTTATCACCAATATTAATATTTTCATAATTATCATTGCCCAAATGCAAATCACGTGGTAGCATTACTCGAATTGCTGAATTATATTCACCAAATATACCCATTTTATTTTTTCTCATAACCTCAATTTGTAGAATCATACCATCAGTAGGATATAGCACCTTACCTTCAACTTGAACGAAATAAACGAATGCTCCTGTAAAACGTCCTGGATCAACTTGACCCATTGATCGTGATATCATTTTCAAAGAACCAGGAAGAACATATCCGTTTTTTGTACATTTTCCTTCAAGAACCTGTTCAGTCTTTTCAATAAGCAGTTTCTCTATAGGGGTTGTTGCTACACGATTCAAATCCTTCGGAGTTAGTGCAACACGTTGTTCAAATATTGTTGTAGTCTCCATAATTATATCTATTACTGTATACTATCCAATTATTAAGCAAATTTTAAATCAAATTTATTTACCTTTATGACCTGCTTTAGTTGCAGCAACCAATGAATAATACCATTTCTTATTATCTAATTCAATATAGTCTGCCAAACGTAACATTAAATCTAGGAGGTGACATGCTCTTGTAGAATTAACAATTCTATATTTTCCTTCATCAATATATTTCTCTTTTAATCCATTACTAGATTCTGTTAACTCCTCAAATATTTCTCCTAATCTAAATAATTTCTTTTTATGATCACTTATATTACTTACATTTGCACATTCTTGACCAACCGCTAATTTCTTCTTTCTGTCCGTTGGTGGAGATGATGTCTTAAAAACAATATTACCCTTCTTTGGTGATAAGAATCCATATATTTCTCCTGTATATGCATCATTTATTATTATTTCATTAATAGGGTCTTCTGCTATATTATTATCTTCAAACAACGATATTATAGATGATGGACATTCTCCTTCACTACATATATATTCTATTTTATTTGTAGTAGGATTATATAATCTTATAACAACCAATTCTCCCTTTCTTGTTGCAATTTTAATTACATTCTCCTTACAGTATGGTTCTAATTTTGTTCTAATATCTGAATTTATCAGCAATTTCTTTTGTTCATTAAAATCAAGTTCTTCATCAAAAATATATGAGTATAAAATGTGTTTTTTAATATCATCATCTACTTGTGTACGAGAAATAAACCATTTAATCATTTCTAGACGTTCTTGGCGACGTTTCATATCTTTTGAATCTCCATTTGATTGTGTTTCTAAACGTATCATTAGCTGTGTTGTTGGTTCTTCACTATATGGTGATTCTGAATTAATTAACTGTTCTATCCAACGGAACCACGGTCTTACTGACTCTTTATAAATATCTTCTGCTGTTTTAGAATTATCAACTGCATTTAATTCTTCTTTTATTTCCTTTTCAATACGTTTACCTGTCTTTGTCTCTTCTGTCTGTATTAATTGTGGGTTATATTCATCTCGTTTAACTGGCAAATAACCAATACGCAATACCAGAGGAATATTCAAGTCAACATATACAAATGGTTGGAATAGGAAATATCCATTACGATATATTATATATCCATCCTGTCCTTTAGAGTTTACAATTCTGAATTGTCTATTATTAATAATTGTTTGTAAAATATCTACTAATGCAACACGTGGAACATCTGCAAAAAGTGACAGTATATTGTTAATTTGATAGTATTGTTGTTTAATAAAAAGACGTTTGAATCGTTCTTTTAGCTGTGAAATTCTCCATCTTGCTGCATATTCATTATATGTAATTGTATCTGCATTATTTACATCAATTTCTATTTCTGGTTTGCATTGGTAGTCACATGTTTCTATCCAATCACATAATGCAGTATATGGCATATCATTTATATTAACCTCCTTTCTATTTCTTTTTTGGGAATCTACAATAGAAATAGTTGGTTCACCTTCAATTACAGTTGCACCTCTATTAATATTACAATCAATAGCATATTGTTTTAATACACGTGTTACTCTACCAACCTTAGCTGCTTTATTATATGCTATTCTATAGGAATATAGGTCGCCTGTTTCTTTGGATGAATTTGGTATGACTGCTACATGGAGATATACAGTTGCATTGCGTTTTTCAATAGGAAGCAATGAATGTGAGCAAAAACGAATACCGCGCCCAATAATTTGTTCAGTTTTATTTAAATGCCACCAACTATCTAGTAAATGAATTTCACGAATATATTTCAAATCCAAACCTTCTGATGCCACTTCTGAACCAATTACAACCTTTATTTTACGACCATCTACATTGTCTGGACTTGTAGCTGCTTTAATCATTCGGTCATTATTTGGTGATAAATCCTTGTCACCTGTTAATAATATATAGTAAGCTGGTACAAATTCATGGTCTGCTTCAGAGTGTCTGCGTTCTTTTAATTCACATAATGCACATTGACGACCTCCACGTGTTTGTATACCATTTTCTAATAGTGGTTCTGTACGCCCATATGCAGTATAACCTGCAGCTTCTAATGCGAGTGCAAAGGGGAGTGCTCCTGCTTGAACATATCGTGTATATACGAATGAAACACCTTCAGAACGCTGTATAAATTCCATTGCACGAACAGATTTCGGTGCATATTGGTCTAATTCTTCAGGTACTAGCCATTTTGCACCGTCTTCATATATTGCAGAATATTGTATTTCTTTTCCTACTTTTCTTTTTTTGAAATGGTCTGATAATGAATTATTATTAATTGATTCAGATAATTCATCTGATGGCGTAGTATTTGAAGAGTCTTCATCACCACGTTTTTCTGTAGGAGGTACTATAAAATTAGCTGCAGATATTAACCGTTCTAAATCAATGTATCCTAAACCTCCACGACCTTTTAATCCATCCATTACATTTTGAACCGCCTTTAATGATGCACCATGTAGTTCTGTTGGAACTAATGGAAGATTTTCAACAAATCCTAAATCACTGCCTTCAAATCTAGCTCCACGTGGATTTTTAGTAGGATAGTCTTCAATAGATAATTTATTTTCACTTCCTCTTGGAAATATACGCAGAGGGAATGATTGTGGATTTTCACCTCGCATAAAACTAATATAGCGTTGTGCAATAGCTCCTATTCTTTCTTCACCACCATCTATATAATCACCATCTTCGTCAAATATATCTTGCTCTGTTATTGTCGCTTTTTTATCATTCATTAATAATAGATTTAATAAGAATATAATTTCACGATAATCATTATACATTGGTGTAGCGGTTAATAATGCAAGTTTCATACCATCTGCATATTGCAGGACTTTTCTCATAAATGGTGTTAGTATCTTTCCACTAGTTGTATCACTCTGTTCAAATGCTACAGTATCTAGATTTTCTGTAATATCTTCATCATTTGTATCTCTCAAATTATGAGCCTCATCAACAATCATTAAATGTCCACTGAACTCTCGGCTTATTAACATTTTTTCATATTGTTTGCGATTCTTACCTTTTATTGATGATGGTATTTGCTTTATTAGTTTTGCTACATAATTTGCAAATTCTCTATAGCCAAAAAATGCATATCTGCGTTTAATAGATTGTTTAACACGATATAATATACGTTTTGGGTCCTTCTCATATAGTAAGCCGTTTAGTTCTAAATATGTATTACTTGTACATTGATTCGCAAAGTTTGGTTCATTTTCATCTTCTGGTATTGTTACTTTATCTATATCAAATATGGTTCTCATAAATCCATCTTGAATATTAGGTTGTGCTATAATAATTACCTTCTTTCTTGGAAAAAAGCGCAGCCAAGATTCTGCAATTTGTATAGCTGCACATGTTTTACCTACACCTACACCATGATATAATAACATTGAATTATATGGTGATAAGGGTGATAGGAAGTTTGATACAAAACGTTGTACTGGAGTTATTTCAAATTCTTCCGTTTTTGATAAACATGGGTCTGTTGATTTTTTCCATGTAGTTTGAAGACTTTCTGCAAATTCACGTCTTGCTAATAATTGTTGCAGAAATTCTGGGTCTTCTAATGATGGATATGCTCCACTCGTTAGTTCAAAATCATGAATTGCTTTTTTGGGGAATAACTTTCTTTTTTGTAAGATTTTAATTAGGTCATCTCTTTTTGAAAAATCTGTTTCATTATTCCACAGTTCTAATAACTCTTCATCTGTTGCTGTAAAATATATACTATTATATAAATTATTTTCATTATTTGAATCCTCATTATTATTCTGATTATTATTACCCTCCTGACTACTGTCCTGACTACTGTCTTTGCTGCTGTCTTGATTGCTGTCCTGGCTACTGTCCTGGCTACTGTCTTTGTTGCTGTCTTGATTGCTGTCCTGACTACTGTCCTGGCTGCTATTCTGACTACTGTCTTTGCTGATGTCCTGACTACTGTCCTGGCTGCTATTCTGACTACTGTCTTTGCTGCTGTCCTGACTATATGAATAACTATTTTCATTACTTATTATACTGCTTGCAACGCTACTACCAATACTGCTTGAATTATTTATAATTGAACTAGGGCTATATTGATTTTCATTATTTGTATTATTATTATTAGATATTACTTTTTCCCATTTATAATTTTTGTATATATTTTTTAATGGTTCAACATATTGAACATTTTCTAATGAATTTTTCCATTGTACACCTTTTTTCTTTAATGTTTTTGATGGAAGCTTTATTATTCTTTTAGAAGATTGTGGTGCTTCAATAGGTGCTTCAATAGGTTGTTCAATAGGTTGTTCAATAGGTTGTTCAATAGTAGCTTCAATAGGTGCTTCAATAGGTTGTTCAATAGGTTGTTCAATAGGAGCTTCAATAGGAGCTTCAATAGGTGCTTTAGATGACTGTTCTATTTCTTCAATAGGTAATTGTACATTTTCATATATAATAGTTGATGAAATATTTGATAATGATGGATAAGATTGCACAGGGGCAGACACAGAAGATGATTCAGATGATGCAGTAGATTGCACAGGGGTAGACACAGGGACAGGAGATGATTCAGAGGAGGATGAAGCAGGTTTTATAACAGGATTTTTTCGTGTTATAGATAGTTGACGTCCAACAGGAATAATAGGAGATGATGATGAGGAAAAAGATGAATTAGATGATGAATTAGATGATGAATTAGATGATGAATTTGTATTTGGTGGAGCCTTTAAAGCATAACTTGTGCGTCTTACAGGTACTGTACTTTTTTTAACAACTTTTTCGCCAGAGCTATCAGATGCACTCCCAGAAGAGTTAGAATTGCTGGACTCAGCAATACTGTCTCTTGTTTTGAATCGGGACCTATTCATTTTATTAATTACTTATTGTATTATTAATTATTTAAAATACCTTCGATGGCATAGGACAGTAATTACGTAAAAATGCACTCGCCCTTAGTAAAATTTCTCTTTTTTCAATATTTTCAGGACGTATTTTATTTAATGCATCATCCAATGAAAACCATCCAATTTCACTAATCTCTCTAGTCATTTGTTCATCATCATCATGAAGCTTCAGCTCAACATTGCGATTACAATGTGCCATATAATATTTATGACAGTAATATACATGATTATCACCATAAAATGTTTCTGAAATCGGTTCAATATTATCAATTACTTCATAATCATAATGATTAATACCAGTTTCTTCACTAAATTCACGCAGCGCAGCAGTCTTATCATCCTCTCTTGGATTTCTACGTCCTTTGGGAAATCCCCATTCAGGCTCTATCCATGGTGATGAAACAGTCGATAAAATTGTTGATAATATAGATTCTCCATTTTCATCTTTTGTAGAAATTTTATTGAATTTATCCTTCGAGGATTCATAATCATTCTTATATGCACGACTTTGATTATGAGATGAACCCCAAACCATTGCCCATAGTTCATCGAATGTATGTTCTCTTATTTTATCTTGTTCTGCACGAGTCATATTTTCAATCATTTGATACAAATATACTTCATCATCACAGTTATATTTTCCTCTAATAAATTCTACAAATCGCAGAGAATCACGACGTCTTATTAGTAAAAATTCAAAACCTCCAGATTGCTCATACCCAGTTATAATAGGCATCTTAATAACTTTATCATCAGAACATAATGTTTTACGTAATGACCAATTATCATTTTTAACACGAAATGCAATTACACCATAACTAGTTATAGGGGATGTACATTGTCTATTTGAATGACCAACAATACCACAGTTAGTACATGGTACAGGGCCAGATGTATAATCATTGCTATATTTACGAATACGTTTTCCATTTTTATTATCAAAACTGAATTTTCTTTGCGTTGATTCCATAATTTATATTGCAAATATTTGCTTACTATATTAGTATATATATAATTTAAGTTGCGTGATATATTAATTAAAAGATAGATAAAATAATAATAGAATGAATTTTCCACCTGAAGTATGGGGCCCATTTTTTTGGCATACAATTCATATTGTTGCATTAGGATATCCAAAAGACCCTACATATAGTGATAAAAAAGCAGCAAAAGAGTTCTTTGAATCACTCCAGCATTTAATACCATGTTCAATTTGTAAAAATCACTATGTACAACACATTAAAAATAAACCAATAACACCTTCATTAGATACACGTGAACATTTAATACAATGGACAATTGATATTCATAATGAAGTAAATAAAATGTTGAATAAACCAACATGGACAAAGGAAGAAGTAATAGCATATTATAAACGTATTGGCGCAGCAGGTCGATCGCCAATATGGAATGCGAATGATTTTGCAGCAGCTGACAGTAGAGCTCTTGCATATGGTGCCGCAATTGGAGCAGGTGGAGCACTCATATCTGCAGGAGCTATTACATGGTCATTAGGATTATGGAAATAATTAGTATTATAAGAATAATTTGATAAAACAAATGGAACAACCAAAGGAATTAAATAGTTTACGAAAAAAACTATTTGGTAATATAGCTCCGGTTTTATCTAAATCAGCTAGTAATATACTATCAAGTATACCTGGAACTACAGAATCTGCTCCATGGAAAGCTTATCTAATTGGAGCACTAGTAATTATAATAACAATTTTAATTGTATTATTACTTGTTCATATACTAGTTACACCTGTATTTCCATATACATTAATATCTTCGAAGCTTTCTGGAAATGCAATGAATGGAGCTGATATGGAACCACAAAATGCATTATATTGGCAGAAATCAACTGATATTCTAAATGATTCTTCTACTGTAATTGGTACAGGTGCAGGAGCATCCTTCAACTATGCATTCACAATTGATATTGGTATAAATCCAATGTCAAATATTCAATTTACTGGTATTCCTATAATAATGTATCATGGTCCACAACAAGCATTTTCAAATGGTACAACAATTGCAGGAACTCTTTCAAATAACTATAATATTGCAATAGCACTAGAATCTGCTATTACAAATGATGTTATAGTTAGTGTATTAAATACTGATAATGATATGGAGAATATTCTATTACAAAATGTACCTGTTGGAAAGGGATTTAGATTAGGTGTTGTTTTAACAGATAGGGTATTAGAAGTTTATATTAATGGTCGTTTAGCTAAAACACGAGCATTAACTAAAACACCTAAGCCAATATCAGGATCCTTCATACCACCAAATGAATATACAGTAGGCATTGTACAGGTTCGCAACTTCCACCTATTTTCAGGCCCAATAGGTGCATATAAAATGAAACAAATTGCATATAATCCACCAATATCAACATTTGATTTTAAGGATACAAACATATGTTCAGCATCTTAATAATCCATCTTTCCAGCAAGAACAATTCTTCTTAAAATATAAGGAAATGAATAAATTATTAATAATATCAGCAATAGTTCTAATATTATTAGTAATATTATATACAATATTCGTTAATATTATTGAAAGAGACCCGAAGGATATTCGTTTAGTATATGATATTACAACAAATTTAGGGGAAGGTAAACGTATTATTGATAGCGATACAGCAAAAGAAGTATTATTAAATTCATCTAATTCTACATTATTAGCATATATATATCTTGAACCAGGTGATAGAACAAGTAATATAAGTACTAATGAACAAACTCTATTAAAACAAGGTGATTCATGGGCGATTAATATGAAGAATGGAGGTATACCTGAATTGAAAGTTACAACATTAGATGGTATTGAAACAACGGAACTTCCGGTTATACCATATCAAAAATGGATTGCACTTACTATAGTTAGAGAGGGGCGTAGATTTGATATATACTATAATTCAGAACTAGTTACATCACATCGATTAAGTAAATATATTAAAATTCAATTAGCATCTGTTCAAGCTGGTTCTGAAGGTGTTCGTGGTAAGATAACAAAGGTATATATTGCTGGTAGAAGTTATAATAAAAATGAAATGCAGAAAATATATACTACTACATCTGATACACGTGGTAGACCATATATGAAAGAGGATAGTATAATACCTAAATTGGGTTGTCCATCCGGTCTTTTTTGCTTTGTTACAGCATCACCTCCACCAAGTCCATATCAAAGATGGGTTACTCAATATAGTTAAAACTTATTAATCAATTAATAGTATATTCATTATTAATAAAGATGGCCTGGTTATTTCCTCTATTAATAATTATTGTAGCATTAGTAGCTCTATATTATCTATACAAATTTTTATTTGCATCATCTGCTGAATCAAAAGTTGTATTAGCTGGTGTTAAAGTTGCAAAAACAAATGAAACAACTGCTGTAACAAATGATGCAAGGGCAAATCCAATTACTGTATCATCCAAAGATATACCAGCACTTACTGAAGGTGGGGAATACACAGTATCTTATTGGATGTATGTAAATGACTGGGCATACAGACAAAATAAAAACAAACATATTTTAAGCATAGGTTCATCTGGTGAAAGCGCTTCAGGATTCCATACATTAGTTGTATATCTAGGTAAACAAATCAATTCATTAAAGATTCGTGTACATGCAACTGAAGCAACAGCAACAGCAACTACAAGTAGCAGTGATACAAATATACCAACAGCAACATATAATACGATGTTTAACGATCTTGGTGTACAAAATAGTCTATTAGAATCATCTAATAAATTATGTGATTTACCTGAAGTAGATTTACAGCGTTGGGTATATATTAATATTGTATTAAATGGTAAGACAGTAGATGTATACTTAGATGGTAAATTAGCTCGTTCATGTATATTACCTACATTCTATCGTGTACCTGGTGCTGGTTATTCATTACGTATTTGTGATAAGGGTGGCTTTGGTGGATATATAAGTAATATAACTACATATGGTTATGCACAAAGTCCAGATGAAGTATGGAAACAATATATGGCAGGTCCAAATGCAGCAGGTAATTTCTTAGATTATCTAAAATCATTCTTTGACCCTGCATCACCATTAAATACTGGATTACCAGGACCAATTACTAGTTAAATATAATTAATTAATTAATATATTATTATAAAATATTATTCATATAATTTTATAATAATAGTAAAATATCCAAATGAAACAGTAAAGATGTCATCAAACTCAATATATATGAATACAGGAACACCGGCTTCTGTAACCCGACTAACAGGAGTATTAATGGGAAGTGGTTTCTTCTCGCAAGTATTACTTGTTCTTATTGTTCTTTTAATTATATTTTTAGCATTATGGGGAGCTGAAAGTATATATGGAAGTATTGTTCGTATGCAGAATCGTTATATAGAGATTTTACCAAATACATACATATCAGAAGACAAAACATTTGTTATTAAACAAAATCCATTAGATTCAAAGGCAATCACATTATATTTATCTGATAATGAACGTACTGGTATTGAATTCTCTTACAGTTTCTTCCTATTTGTTAATTCATCTACATTTGGTACTGATGCTGGTTTACGCCATGTATTCCATAAGGGTTATTCAAAACAATATCCATTAATGGGTCCAGGTGTATTTGTACATTCTAACAAAAATGCATTACGTGTGTATATGAATTCCTTTAAAACATGGAATAATTATATTGATATTGAGAATATTCCTGTTAAAAAGTGGATGCACTGTGTTATCATGTGTCGTAAATCCGCATTAGAGGTATATATTAATGGAAATCTTGTTAAGAAAATGAAATTTGATGGAGAAACTGTACCATACCAGAATTTTGGTGATTTATTTGTATTCTCTCAACGTAATATTACATTACCAACAACAATACCATCTATTGATGAAAGACCATTCAGAGTATTCGGTGCATTTAATGGAATGTTAAGTCGCTTATTCTATTTCCCATATGCAATGAGCTATACTGAAATACGTAATATGATGTCAATGGGGCCATCTAGTAAAATAGAAAGTGGTTCCAAGGAACAACCTCCATATTTTATTGATACATGGTGGAGTAGTAC
>JACCDW011929818.1_pt1 | contig 15954 bp, 26 predicted proteins | sample 7449781 | NCBI WGS metagenome assembly JACCDW01 (sample SAMN15323449, study PRJNA562643) | freshwater metagenome | isolation source: river surface water | place: USA:Blue River Watershed | collected 2017-08-18
CTAACGGTGCTTAGACCGGTGCCAGCACTTGTTGTAATGTTAAGGATAGCAGGATTCTTTCCTGGAGTCACTGATAGTTTAGCCAAACAGACCATAGTCCATCCTGTGGCATCATCAAAGACATCAGTGGAAAATCTCATATTATCTGATGTGCCTGTGCTACTGGTAAATCTTAAAACAGGATAGCTGTTGAGCATATCTCCTGCACCAGTTTGCACAGTAGGACCATCGGCACTTAACATAGTTGGACTGGTGCTGGTTACTCTATTTAGGAATGATGTTACAATGGTGCCGTTTGAGTAGATGCCACTGTTGATAGTTGATGCTAGAGCTGTGTCATACCATATAGACAATCCTGATAACAGGTTAGGCGTTTCGTTTGACGACCAAGGACGGCCTTGAACTAGGCCGCCGCTGTTAATATTGTCTACTACTGTATTGCCACTGTACTTAGTTGGCAGTTCGGATATGTCTAGGACATTATTTGTTCTATAATAAGGTTTAGTAGAATCTATCGAACCAGTAACTGTGCCGTCGTCAGCTACTACTTTGCCGTTGCGTTTAGCTTCTGCTATTTCTAATTTAGCTAACTGTCTAGCTTCCTTAGTTGCTAGTTCTGAAATGCCATTTAGCGCCATTAGTTATCTCCGTAAATTCTAAAGCTGTCTCCACGCAGGTCTTTAGTATGTTTAGCACCATTCATGCCGCCGCCTGCGGCTGTGGTTACACTTTCAATACCAGCATATTCTTCTTTAGGAGTATTTGAATACTCTGTTTGTTGTTTATCAGCAAGATCTACAATCTGACGGAATCTACGAATATCGTCGCTGACTGCTGCTTCTTCTGCAGGCTTACCTTGATTCTGCATAAAGCTCACAATCTTGTCGTAGTCAGCCATAGTTAACGGACCGTGTTGTGACATTTTAATCACTGCTTCTGCTACATCGTGTAGGTCTGCATCTTGTTTAATGTCTTCTCGTGCTAGTTCAAGCAATCGAATGAATAGTGGTACGTCTAGTTGTACAATATCTGCCATAGTTAAATCCTCAGTTAGATATTTATCGGTTAAATACCTTTACTATGATAAACAAAGAACCTTTTAAACAGCTTATTAAAGACCTGAAAGATTCAGGAAAATATCGTGTGTTTAACGATATTGTGCGCGAACGAGGCGAATTTCCCAAGTCTATTTGGTACGGCCCATATAATATTAAAACCATTGTTAATTGGTGCAGTAACGATTATCTTGGCATGGGACAGCATAAAGTAGTTCTAGATGCTATGCATACAGCTTTAGATATGACTGGTGCTGGCAGCGGAGGCACTCGTAATATTGGAGGTACTAGCCATTATCACGTTGCTCTAGAACACGAACTAGCCATGTTGCACAATAAAAGCAAGGCTTTGTTATTCAGCTCGGCCTATGTAGCCAACGAATGGACCCTTATTTCATTATCTAAAATTGTTCCCAATATACAGTTTATCAGCGACAGTGAAAATCACAATAGTTTGATCATAGGCATACAACACTCTCGAGCTCCTAAACAAATTTTTCAGCACAACGACCTAAACGATCTAGAAGATAAATTAGCTCAAAGTAGACTTGCTGGATTTACTCCTTGTGTTGTTTTTGAAAGTGTTTACAGTATGGATGGGGACGTAAGTCCTATTAAAGAAATCTGCGACTTGGCTGACAAGTATCAGGCAATCACATACATCGACGAAGTACATGCGGTAGGACTCTACGGGACTCACGGAGGTGGGAAAGTAGAAGAACTTGGATTAGAAAGCCGAATTGATATAATCAATGGAACGTTAGGCAAAGCCTTTGGAGTCCAAGGTGGCTATGTAGCTGCCGATGCAGACGTTGTTGATGCCATCCGTAGTGTAGCCTCTGGTTTTATTTTTACTACTAGCATGAGCCCAGTGGCCTGTGCAGGTGCTTTAGCTGCTGTAAAGTATCTTAAAGATCATAACGAAGTTAGAGAAAAGCACCAAGAACGTGCTCGTAAACTTAGACATAGATTAAATGCCAACGGCATTCACGTTATGGAATGTAGCACCACACATATCATTCCAGTGCTTGTTGGAGAAGCTAAGAAATGTAAGGCCATGAGCGACGAACTGTTAAATGAATATGGGATTTATGTACAGCCAATTAATTTTCCAACAGTTGCAGTAGGCACAGAACGTTTAAGATTTGCGCCTACACCCTTTCACGATGACGGAATGATTGAAGATCTAATAACTGCCCTAAAGGCGGTATTCAATAAAAACTATAATTAGTTTTAAGATATTTCATATATTCTAGAATACCGTCGCGGACGGGAAACATAGAATCAACTTCAAAGCCTGCTTCTTTAAGTGCTAGAGTATTTGCTCTAGTATCTTTTTGATACTGCATTTTCAAATCTTCAGGCATAACAATAAAATTCTTATTGCCTTTCTTACAAGCGGCCGCAACAGCATCTGCTATTGTTTCAAAGTCTACACTAGTACCTGTGCCAACATCATATACACCCGGTTTATAATTCATAATAAAATGATGTATTATTCTAGCAACATCTTCTACGTAAATTAAATCTCGTCTAAGCTGTCTGCTGCCTTCAAATAGTTTGTATTGATTAATATCTTGTATTTGTGTGAACCATTGATATATAGTCGATGCCATACGACCTTTATGATATTCATTAGGACCATAGACGTTGAATAATCTCAGCACTACTCCACTAATCTCAGTTTCGCTAACTGACTTACTAAATGCATAATGGTTCATTGGGCCAGCACCGTTGCCGTAGACTGCCGAACTGCTGGCAAAGATAAAAGGAATGTTATGTTTTAAACAAAACTGATTCCATTGCCTTGTAGACAATACATTAGTTTCGTAAAGACTACCCCAATCTCTTTCTAAAGTATTTGAGTTAGCTCCGAGATGCACAACACAATCAATAGCACCACGATCTTCGGGCATTTCTGCTGTGCAATGCAAGGAGATATATTTTTTGTTGATGAGATTTTTATATTGGTCTGCGGTTGGAAGATCATCAAACAACACAACATCATCAATGCCCTGTTTGTTTAAGTATCCCAATACTACGCTGCCGATAAATCCGCCAGCACCTGTTAAAATGATCATTGTATTTCCTCTAATGTAGGTGCGTAAACTCCTACATGTTGTATTGTAATTGCGCTGGCTTTGATTGCAAATTCAACAGCCTGCTTTAAGTCTTTGCCTTTTAAGAATTGATATGTTAGTGCGGCAAGGAAGGTATCCCCTGCACCAGTAACATCTACAACTTCTACTGCGGGAGCAGCACACTCTATTTCATGATGTATGACACTAGCACCCTTAGCACCGCGAGTAACTATCAATCCACTGCACTCGCTGGTAATCTTGCTGTACTCTAGTTCATTGATCTTTACCCATGCACCTTGCATACGTTCTAGATCTGTTTTCTTTGTGTCAACAAACACAGGAATCCTAGTAGCTATTGCTTCTTCGATGATGTCATAGGACACCGTGCCTTTGTTATAGTCGCTGATAACAATAGCATCGTAGACTTTGGGTATAGCAGTTTCAAACTCTATAGGCCGCGAAATAACATCATTGTCTATTCTAACAATCTGCTGTTTACTTCGTATATCTATTAGTCGTGTTTTAGTTGAGCAGTCGCCGTGTAAGAAGTTGACTCTACAACCTAGAGCTTCTAAGTTATCAGCAACGTTACCAGCCATCCCTGCCTTGCGTTCTTCGTAGCTAAGACTGAACACTGGCACAGGTGCCTCTGGACTGATCCTATCAACATTGCCATATTGATAAACATCTGTGCAAAGGTCACCTATCAGCAATACGTTGAATTGTGTTGGTTGTTGAGTACGGTTCAACTCTGTCATAAAACTTTATCTCTTTCATTAAATGTTCGCCTAGTATAGGCTTGCCTTGATAGTCGCTACCTTTGACCATAATGTCTGGTTGGTAACTTTTTATAATGTCTATTAGATCTTGATCGCTGTCAAAATATCTAACACTGTCTACGGCTCTTAGATTATCCAGCATGAACATTCTGTCCCATTGATTGTTAACAGGGCGACTTGAACCTTTTAGTTCGTTAACCCTGCGATCAGTGTCAATGGCAACTAGCAAAAAATCACCTAGACTTTTTGCATAGTTTAACATTTCAATATGCCCGCGATGCAAAATATCAAATGTACCGTTGACTATAATTTTCAAGGCAAGCTCTCTACAAACTGTTCTAGATTATCAAATATAATTGTTCTACGTTTGAGTTCTCTATAGGTGAACTTTTTTAATTCCTGTTCAGTCTCAAGTCCGTAGCCTGTTCTAACTAACACAGGTTTGGCTCCCATATTAACTGCTGCTTTAAGATCTTTAATCTTATCGCCAACATAGTAGCCTTCTTTAAATTTAATATCACCAATTTCTTTTTCTGCTCGTTTGAACATGCCGGTATTAGGTTTAGCAAAAGGATCTTCTTTTCGACTACTAGCAGAATAATATAATCCGTCAATGCTTTGACAGCCAGCTTTGCCTAATAGATCAAACATATGTTCGTGCAGAGTATTGACCTGTTCCTGTGTATAAATGCCTTTTTCAATGCCGCCTTGATCTGTAATGATAACAATCTTGTAACCTTTACGGCGCAATGATCCCATAGCCTCTAGACTGCCCGGGATAGGATCAAAGTCTTCTATTTTGTAACAATAGGTTCCTAGATCGCGATTGATAACACCGTCCCGATCTAATCCTATTACACACTTAGTTCTAAACTCGCCACCTACCCAAGATATCTTAGGTTGGGTTGGCTGGGTCTGGGATGGGTTCTGTGGGAACATTCTGGCTATCTCCGGGTATGATTCTATAATTATCTTCCACGCTGTCTGGAGTGCTAACTTCAAATAGCATAGAATTAGGTTTCATTGCAATAAGTTGATGTGGCATCATTGGTGGGTTACGCCAAACATCGCCTTCGTTTAAAATCTTTTCATGATATGTAGCCTGAGTTGTATCGCAATAGATCAACTTAAACTGTCCTGCATTGACAAACCAAGTCTCGTCTTTTTCTTTGTGAAAGTGCATACTAAACTTAGCACCCACTTTTTCAAATACAAGAACTTTACCTGCATATTTGTCGTTAGTGGCCCAAATAATTTCGTAGCCCCAACCTTTATCTACTTTACCTTCTAATCTTTGTGTCATATTCTTTTATCAATGATTTTGTCAATGAGTCCGTATTCTAATGATTCTTGTGCAGACATAAATTTATCACGTTCCATGTCTGCGGTTAATTGGGCAAATGTCTTGCCTTTGGAATTATGATTTACATAAATTCCAGTGAGCTCTTTTTTCATCTTCAAGATTTCTTCTACTTGAATCTGCATGTCCGTAGCCTGGCCACGAGCGCCGCCACTAGGCTGATGTATCATGTGCCTTGCATAAGGTAACATGTGTCGTTTACCCGGAGCTCCTGCCTGTGCTAGTAGACTTCCCATAGAGCAGGCTTGACCCATAACATAGGTAGCCACATCTGGTTTGATAAACTGCATAGTATCGTAGATGCTGAGACCTGCGGTTACTACACCACCTGGACTGTTAATGAATAAACTAATATCCTTATCTGGGTTTTCTGATTCTAAAAATAGTAATTGGGCAACTACTAAATTGGCTGAGTAATCCTCTACAGGACCGTTAAGCATAACGATTCTTTCTTTGAGCAAACGGCTATAAATGTCATAAGACCGTTCGCCTCTACTTGTAGATTCAACTACCATTGGTACCAGTGTCATATAGATCCTTTATTGTTGTAAACTGAACACATTACATATTTTATACAAAATCTGGTTGATTTGCAAGTAATCTGAGTATATAATTATCAAGGAGGGTAAATACTTCGCTACGGAAAGATTGATTTAAAATGAGTACATTGTTATTAAACGCAGACATGCAACCAGTTAGCCTGCTTCCGCTTAGTGTGGTCGCTTGGGAGGAATCTATTCGTTACCTCGTTTTGGATAAAGTTGAGGTATTGGAATGGTACGACGATTGGGTTGTTCGCTCTGCAAGATGGGAAACTCGTGTGCCTGCTGTTATCATGTTACATGAATACCAAAGGCCCAAGAGCACTATGCGTCTGAGCAAGCGCAATATTTTCTTACGAGATGAATATACTTGTCAGTATTGTGGTGTTCAAGTGACTGATCAAAGTGCAACATTGGATCACGTACATCCGGTTAGCCAAGGTGGTAAAACTACCTGGGAAAACTCTACTACTGCCTGCAAGCCCTGCAACTATCGCAAGGCTGCTAGTACCAAAATGAAACCAAAAAATAAACCATATAAGCCTCATTTTTGGGATTTGGTTGAAAAACGCAAAAAGCGTGGGTTTCATTTAGCTCATCCAAGTTGGTCAAACTATTTGGAAATTTAATGGTTGACAGGATCTTAGGATCCTGTTACTATATGTGTGAGATTGAAATATAAGTAAATCTCGGTTATTGTTAACAAGTGCCGACTGCGGCGCGAAAGGAATTTATGCTAACTAAAACTCGTGCAATTCGCACACCTAAGGCTCAGGCCTATAATAAAAAACAAGCCATCTTGAATTTCATTAAGAAATTCAAACATCATTTTGAAATGAAGGACGACAGCATCGACCTTCGTGAAATGGCTAAAAACTTTAATGACGGTCCTATTCCTTGTGAAGACATTCATCAGGCAATCGTAACTGTACTAGGTCCTCAATACCATAACATTACATTTGGCTACGACCCAAGCGGTGGTAACTATCTAGGCTATGCCGCAGGCAAACGTCCTAAAGAATACTTTGACTACATCGACTGGAAAGACCTATACCTTTGGACTATCTTCCAGCGTGACGTTGCACCTAACCACGTAGAAAAGATCTACAAAGACTTTGATGAGTCTAGTGTTATTGTTCCCTGTATTATTAAAATTACACTCGAAGACGGTCGTGTAGTTTATTGTGTGTGGGACGGTCATCATACAATTCAAGTGTGTCGCCTAAAAGGTTACACCAAGTTCCAAGCATGGATTATTGACTTGGATCAGTTTACCACTGCTGAAATTGAAAATGCTGGCTTCGGTGACACAGACGAAGAGCGCATCAAGTTTGGCTGTTTCATTGCAGGTACTAATATGCGTCGCATCAACGGATTGAACAAACGTCCGTTGGCTCCGTATGATGACTTTATGATCGGCTTGGAAACTCGTGATCCTAAATTTATCGCGATGAACAATATTCTTACACAATACGGATGTATGCCTAAACGTCATGCAACCTGCGACGGTGCTTGGACACAGACTAAAAGCGGTATCGAGTGTTTTGACCTAGAAGGATCTCAAGGACCATCAAACGGAGTGTTCTGGTCACGTGCCGTTGCCTTTCAACGTAACAACTGGAAGAAAGGACACTTAGTCTTGGAGTTGTATCGTCCAATGAGCTACCTCTACCAATGGGCGAACATCCAAGGATTCCAGCTGCCGGCAACCTTTGATACAGAACTTGCTAAAATGTTGATCAAAGAATGGGGCGATGCAGAAAGTGTACAAGAAGGCATCAAGGAAAGCTACTGGAATGCTGTTAACAATAAAACAATTATTGGGGAACAACCGCAACACGACAAGTTCCGTGTGTTGAACGGTATTCTTAATTTCTATAAACAAAAAGGCGGCAAAGTAATGTTACCTGCTCCTACTTGCCAATGGAGTGTTTAACATGAAAGGGCAAAAACTTTTTTATATTTTTAAAGACCCTCTAGGGTCTATAGACAGCAAGGTAGGAATTACCGGAGGTCCGGCAGTCCGCCTTGGCGTCTATCAAAATAGCTACAGTCGCAAAAGTCATATTGCATGTTTTGATGTTGTTTATATTGGGCCAGCTCGGGCAATTGCAAATTTAGAAAGAGCAGCTAAACAAGAACTTGACCTAGACATCGAAAGAGATGGGCGAGGACACTCTGAATGGGTCAGTCAAACTTATACTACTATCGAAACTAAAATTGATGAAATTATTAGTGGATATAAATTTAAAGTTACTAAAGTACCAAAACGATTTTTACCGTTGACTGTAGATAATATGGAAGCATTCTTTAAACATTATGGGATCGAATCATGATCAGTGTAACAAAGATTAAAAAAGGAATCGCTGTAGGTACGGAAATTCCAGAGCGCCAACGATATGGTAACATAGGACAGTGGGCTCAAAATCAACTGGAAGAAAACGGCTACAACATCAATACCGGGGCAGGTCCGGACATAAAAGAAATTGGTGTTGAAATAAAAACCCGTAAGAATGAATCAAAGTCTCCGCACACTGTTGGATCAATGCGTATTGAAGATATCATCTATACGCCCTACGATCAAAGTAATATCTGCGATAAGTTTCAAAAACAATATCGTGTTAATTACAGTGACGAAGGACAGGTAGTAACTGGCGAGCATCTTTATGATCTCACTGACGATTACATACAAAACAAGATCCGAGAGGCCTATGAAGCAGGTCGTAAGACCATCGCTCGAAACGAACAGTTTGGATATCACCCTCCATATGTCAAAGGTACTTCGTGGGGTAATTTTGAAATTGTTGAATCCTGCACAGGGTATAGTTTTCGAATACCGCATGGTGCAATGAAGAAGATCGAAACTGCATCTAAAAATGCAGGAATGTTTAATAAATTTTTTGAATGATTGATATGACCGAAATTAACGACATCAAGTATACACGTACTATGGACAACTACGAAGGAAAATACGTTAGTATTCGCCAATCGTTAGAGTTCCATAAACTTAACTTTAATAATCCTTTCTATAACGACGATGCCAAACAAGAAGAAAAATGGATGATGTCAAACATCGTTCGTAGGTTTGGACAATACTTTATTGAGGAAGATGCAATCTGTAAGGATCGTAAAACTTATATGTACGGTACTGGCATTGCAGACCAAAAAGGTTTTGAACACGTATTGCCGTTAGGTTCGGACAAGCAGGAAGAAACTGGACGTCTATTTGATTTTATTAAAAATCGAATCACTGTAGACGAACTGCTGTGGAGTCCTATTTGCCGCAGTCATGCAGACCTAGACAATTTTATCAAGGGCAAGCACGTTTACCTGAATGAAGATGCTAATCACTTTTTCAAACGATACATGAGTGCAGGATACCAAGGAGAAATGTTTACCTGGAACAATGCCAAGGTTGATATGGCTGCTTGGGATTTTAATGATCACATCAGTCAGGTAATTAAGCCACATCCAATCTGGGGTAAACTTTGGAAAAAGTTTACTGTTTGATGGCCGGTTTATTTTTGCCTGTTTTTGTACAAATCTTTCATGGCCGGTATAAATATATTACAAATTATTCATACCAAGGCAAAGGAGAAAAGGCATGACATATACAGTTTATCCAGAAGAGTTAGTAACTAACACAGTAGGTCGCAAGTTTTGGATTTACAAAAATGATAGTTTTTATCAACAGCGTATTGCAGGCGCAGGCCCATATCAGGGTGCTAATCTAAAGCGCCTTAGAGATCTTTGTCCGCAGGCAAGAACAGTAATTGACGTGGGCATGAACATTGCTATGAACACTATCGAATACGCTACTTGGGCCAAAGAAGTACACGGCTTTGAACCTACTCCACAGACCTACGATCTAGGACTGCGTAATATTGATCTTGCTAAAAATCAAACAGCAGATTCTTTTTCCAAAGGATGGTATCGCAATGGCACTGGTTGGGCAAGTATGCTGGTTACTGGTAATATCCATACCTACCCTGTTGGGCTAGGGCCTGTTGAAGCAGACACTGAGATTATTATTCGTCCCGATAATGCAGGGCATAATCATATTAACAACGAGGATCGCCCACGCTGGACTGGAAAGAAATGGATTCCACGTACAGAGAAGCATCACAAAGTAGAATACGAAAAAGTACCTGTTAAAATTAAAACATTAGACAGCTACAATTTTCAAGACGTTGACATTATTAAAATTGATGTTGAAGGTTTTGAATACGATGTAATGCTTGGCGCTACCAACACTATTGAAACATGGAAACCAGTTGTGCAGGTAGAAATGGTTTATGGACAGCCGCATCGATTTGGACATAGTGTTCACGATATTCTAAAGTTCTTTGAAGAACGAGGATACAAGATGACACTATGTGATGGAACTGTTTTACCTATGGAATGGGTACAAAAGAAGCAGGGCAAGGAAATGCCGGTTAAAGGCAAAATGGATAGATTCTTTGTGCATAAGGATCATCCAAGCTGGAACAATATCCTAGCTCGAAATCCAAAAGCTGCCTTGTTTGAAGAAATAGCTTGACAATTAACTCCTAAGGTGTTATACTAGTAGCATAGTAAACGATTAGGAGTTAATTTTGCGAACACAACCAGAATACATTATTCGGCAATTAGAAATCCATAATAGCCGTATTAATAAAGAACAAATTCTAGAAGCTGCCGCTGAAGAAGGTTTGGAAGAGTTCTTTGAAGGACTCAGGATGTGTTTGGATAACTTGTACACCTTTGGTGTAAAACAAGTTCCTACAAAAGACAAAGACGAAGGACAAGGTCTTAGTTGGACTAACTTTGTTGAACTTGCAGACAATCTTTATCGTCGCAAACTTACAGGTCACGATGCTCGTGATGCTATTCAATTAGCAATGGATGTGGCCACACAAGGCCAATGGAACGATTGGTATCGTCGTATCCTTATCAAAGATCTACGCTGTGGTGTCAGCGAGAAAACAGTTAATAAAGTTCTCAAAGGCAAAACTATTACATCTGTGCCTGTGTTTGAGTGCATGTTGGCACACGACGGAGCCAATCACGAAAAGAAGATCACAGGCAAGAAACTACTTGAGCCTAAGCTCGACGGTGTTCGTGCTATCACTGTAGTAGACTACGAATCTAAAACTGTTACCATGTACACACGTAATGGTAAAGTGCTTGAGAACTTTGCACACATCACCTCTTACCTAGAAGGCTACATTGAAGAAATTGGCCGCAGTATGGTGTTTGATGGTGAAGTAGTAAGTAATTCATTCCAGGACCTTATGAAACAGGTTCACAGGAAAAGTAATGTGCAGGCACAAGATGCCCGCCTATGTTTGTTCGACGCTGTTCCACTTGTAGAGTTTAAAGCTGGCAAGAGTGTGATGGGACAACGTCGACGTTCTAATCTGCTAAAGAATTGGTCTAACATCTTTGCAGATAGTGGTTGTATTGAAATCATTCCGCAAATTGAAGTTAACCTTGATGAGTTCTTGGGTGAGATTGAATACAAGGACTACAACAAGAAAATGGTTGAGGCCGGATTTGAGGGAATTATGATCAAAGACCCAGATGCCAAGTATGAATGTAAACGATCAACTAGTTGGCTCAAACAAAAGCCGTTTATTGAAGTTAGCCTTTCGATCGCCGCAGTGGAAGAAGGTACAGGTCGTAATGTAGATAAGTTAGGTGCATTTGTTTGTGAAGGTGTAGATGATGGTAAGACTATTGTGGTCAATGTCGGTAGTGGTTTTAGCGATGCGAATCGAGCAGAGTATTGGGAATCACACAAGCAGGATCCTGCAACAATTGTTGGGCAGGTTGTCGAAGTACGTGCAGATGCTATCACACAAAATCAAGATGGCAGTTATTCTCTACGGTTCCCGAGGTTCTTACGTTTCCGCGGTTTCAAAGCTGGCGAAAAGATCTAAACTAGTAAGGACTTGGGCTATGGAAAAATCTGCAATCAAAGATCTAGTCTATGGAGGCTTAGAAGAATTGATCAATAATCCAAAGTATTATTATCACAGTACTGTGGGTTATTCCTATAGTCACCTTACTGAAGACGGCAAAGAAGCAGTTAGTGAATTTATGAACATTATGGCCTGGAAGATTAGAGAAGCCAACGATGCAGACCTAGAACGCAGGGCCAAAGAACAGGTATTGTCTGCACTTAAGAAAGAACACGAATGAAAGAACAATTTGGATTTATACGTTGGTTATTCTCCGGACTGGAAGTCTGGCAATGGGTATTATTGACTAGCCTGCTACTCAATGTAGGAAGTCTCTTTGCACTAGGAACAGAAATATCATCAGGCATGAACCTGGCAGGCATGACATTGTTACTGGTAGTAACTTTCAAATGGTTTGTTTGGGACGGACTGAAAGCTAGTTGGACAAGATACAAAGAACACCGTAATACTTTATTAACTACGATTAAGAACAGCGACAAATAATATGTCATATAACTTTACAGAGCTTCAAAACGTAATTAATAACTGGGTCAATGATCCGGAGCCAGAAATTGCATTTATTGATCCTGAGCCAAATAACATTATAATGATGACTAACGGTGTTGAAATGCTTAAGGTCACAGAAGATGGATTTTATGTGCGTGGGGTGAAAGTGCCTGCAGATGAAAAAGAAGCGGCCAGTGTTTACAAAGCCTTTAAAGAATTTTTAGTTTGGTCGAGACTGCATAGAGATTAATATGTATAAGATACTGTTACCGCTGTTGTTCCTAACAGGATGTGCAAGTGTACAACCATCAAAGCCACAACCGGACAAACTTACATCTACCAGTCATCCATTAATGAGTATTGCTGTTGATTGTAGATACGGGGCAGCAATGGTTAATGATTTAGAATACATCATTGCCAATCCACATTTTGTAAATCCGGTCTGGCAAAATACCTTTGCTACTGTAGCTGGTAGTCAAACTCCTCAACAAAGACAGGCATCTGCCAAGAAAGTATTATGGACTATAAGAACCCAATGCCAAGGCTTCTAAGCAGTTTATTGCTTTTTACAGCACTCACAGCCAATGCTGAATGTTATACTAGATCTGCCACAGTCAGCAAAATGACATCGTCTATTGAAAAAATTGCTGATTTAGAAAGATCAGTGTTGCCGGCAGGCTCGGGTAAAAATCTTTGTAGGATTACATTTCGAGCATACATTGACGGCAAATGGCATAGTGCCCAGGGCGAAGAAATTGGTAATGTAAATGACAGTTTAGACACTGTCTGCTCAAAGGCTATGAACGCTGGTCGAATTAGTATTTTAGAATCTGTTAGCGGTACAAAGATAACTGGATCACAGGATATGATCTGTACCGATCAACCGATGCCCAAAGATAAACCTCTGGTCAATATTGGAGATATGCTTTGGGAGAGTGAAGTCCAAATACATCCTGTACACAAGGAAGTATTTAGATACCGCGGCAGTATTTGCCGTTGGTTTATTGAGTCTCGCCCAAAAACTGGAGAGATTGAAATGAGCCAAGGTGTCATTTGTCGAGCGCCCGAACAAAAGGTTTGGCGAGTGGTTGACAAGTGGTAATGAATCTAGTATACTATTAACATCACATACACACAGAAAGGTGATCACTATGAAACTATCAGCTATTTCACTAGGCGTGGCAATTTCGCTACTTGCCGGCTGTAGTACTACCAATCCGTTTTCGGAAAAGAAAGCAGTTGAAACAACTATTCCTAGCCCTACTCCTGCGGTAAAAGAGGCGCAGACACTAGCGGCTCCTGGAAAGATTGAAGCTCCGCTGACTATTGATGTACCGCCATGGTACATTAAGGCTCCAGCATCTACAGATGATTATGTATATGTCACAGGAACTGCTGTAAGCTCTGATCTCTCAATGAGTCGAGCAAAAGCTATGCTAGATGCACAGCAACAACTTGCCGCTAAGATCAACGGTGTTATTGATTCTACAATGCGGCAAAGTAGAAAAGACAGTGCAGGAACTGTAGCAACAGACTACACCAGTCTTATGATTCGTAAGAACATTATTGAAACTAGTATTGCTGGTCATCACTTAGAAGACAGCCGAGTGCAAGCTGAGAATCGAGGCTATCGAACATTTGTGTTGGTTCGTTATCCAGTCGGTGATGCTAATAGATTTTTAAAGAAATCTGTTGCTAAAGTAGATGAAGACAAAGAAATTGACAAAGAAATTAGTCGAGCACAAGGTGCACCTCAGGTTACTTCTCCATCTTCATCAGCCGTTACAGTAACTCCTGTGCCTGCTCCAGCAGTTTCTGTTGAACCTAAAGCTGTTCCAATTGGTGAACTCAAACTGATGGAAGTAGAAAATGAAGAATACAAGAAACGACGAGCCGAAGCACTACAGAAGCCCGGTGCTGTTGTAGGCAACGTAACTCTTCGTTAATATGGGTAATCAAACTGATTACTTTGAGAAGATCGGATACCGTCCCAAATACTTTCTAGGCGATAGAGTATTTGGGCGGTGGAATAAAATTCCATTCATTGGATCGGTGGGTAATGACACTGTCATTAACGAACTAGAAGGTCCAAGGATAACTATCCATTTGGATCTTCCAATTAAATTCCAAAATAAGATTCATAACATCGTTATTGTTAAGCACAAAGACATTAAACCATTGACAATTTTCTAATTCGGTGTTATAATTGTAGTACACAGACACAGTTAGGAGCAAAAATGCGTTATTACATCGTTAGTTGGGACATGAATGGTGTAGAGTTCTTTGAAGAAATCACCGAGCATCATCCAGATAATTGGGCTAAGAATCATTTGTTTGATTCAATCAAACAAAGCAAGAAAGTTGAAAAGCCTATGGGTTTCAGTCTACAGTCCTTGAAACTTCGTGCTCAATTTAATGCCCATCGGCATTACGAAATCTATGTGTTTACCAGCGAAGATGACACTGGTCCTTCTGACATACAATCTTGGTTCACTGAATATCCTCAATCGTTTGCTGATTGGGTTCGTAAAAATCACAGCTACAAAGTCTACGATAACCGTGCAAGAGAAAAGGCAGTAATTGTATGAATCTAACGAAGTACAGTCGTAATCGTTTATTGACTACATTCTCTAAGTGGGATGTGGCCAAAGACTTTGCTGACCCTATGTACAACTATTTGGTCTACGGTTACAGTCCCGGAGGTTTCTTTACCTCAGTGTTAGCGAATGACTTCCACAGTGCCGTTGCCCGTAGTCATCCTGCTAATACTATAGAAGCACTAAAGCATCTAGGCGGGTGGATCTTAGACTTTGTTCCTCAAGAAGCCCGCGGCAGCTATAATAATGTTGAAGTTTGGTGCAGTCTACCTGCGGATGTTCGTAGAACCATATTGGAAGACTACGATCTAATCCACACCGAACAACAAGAAATTATGATGGCCTTACAAAGTCAACCCACAACAGAACCTGTTTTATATTAAGAAGTATTATGGCAAGAGAACGTGCAAAACTAACAGACAAACAAGAACGTATTCTTGTACAATGTCAACTTATGGGTCTTACTCCTAGAGATATGACTCAGATCTCTAACCGACTTGTTGCCCTTGAAAAGGAACGAGAATTTCTAGCAGATATTGCAGAAGCTACTGCAAACAAGACATGGACCAAGACTGACAAAGGTTGGACTATTGTTGATAGCAACGGCCGAATCTACGAGTGTAGGAAAGCCAAACGAAACAACAGGCATCAAAGCTATTGGGATCGTGCTGTCTGGGCTTGGGACATTAACATTTCTGGTAAAGACAAAAGATTTAAATCCAAACAACTGTCTGACATTACAGTTCATATTGATTTTGGTATTACTTCTAGAATCTGCCCTGAAAACAGTAAAGATCTTTATTCTTTGCTCAAAGGAATCAAAAGTGGAAGGATCAGTTAATGCCTAGTGTAATCACTACCTTAGATGAACTATTCAACTTCAATGACATGCAGGTCAAGTCGAAGAACTATGACGAACCTGTAGATGTTGTAGAATTTCCCACAGTACACAGAGATGACAGCGAGCCTATTACATTGATTTGGCCCGATGCTAAAAACGGTCCTTGGATCGCAGGTGGTGCTCCTCTGCGTTGGTGGCAGGGCCAGCCTGTAGGCGAAAGCGACATCGATGTGTTCTGTGCTAATGCCAA
>JACCDW011202812.1_pt1 | contig 15951 bp, 24 predicted proteins | sample 7449781 | NCBI WGS metagenome assembly JACCDW01 (sample SAMN15323449, study PRJNA562643) | freshwater metagenome | isolation source: river surface water | place: USA:Blue River Watershed | collected 2017-08-18
CAGGACTTCCCGAAAAGGATGTCAAGGTAGACGCGAGGACGGGATGGGATGACCATACGGTCGAAGAGACGCTTATAGGCACGGACTCGTTCGTCGAGTGGGCATTGGAAGAGCACCCGCAGTGCATAGGCTTCTTCGGCAACTTCGAGGCGAGCACGGTCTTCGCGTCATTCCCGAAGACCGGCACATTCATGGTGAACATCAAGATGAACGAACACAGAAACATGTTCAACAAGATCACCTGCTCATATGAATACTCATACAAGACAGGCTCGGGGCACGCATACCTATTCGACGCGGGAAGGACATTCGAGGACTCCTCGCACCTGGCAGAGAGCCGCTGGACATGGTTCAAGTTCTTCTCGATCTATGACCCGATCGAGGTGATGGAGAGGCTGGCGGTCGAGTCGCTCAGGAACAACTGCCTGAAGAAACATGGTGGCGGTTCCCGAATATAAGAGGAATGGAAAACGGAATGAACGTCCTTTCCCTGTTCGACGGGATGGCGTGCGGAATGCTCGCCCTGGACAGGATAGGAATAAAGCCCGACCGCTACATCGCGTCGGAGATAGACAAGTGGGCGATGCAGATATCGTCGAAGAACTGGCCACAGATTGAGTACGTCGGAAGCGTGACCGACATCGACCCATCCGACCTCCCGGAGATACACCTGCTGATAGGCGGCTCTCCGTGCCAGTCGTTCACGTTCGCGGGCAAGAGGCAGGGGATGTCCACCAAGGACAAGATAGACATAACCTCGCTGGAGCAGTACCTCGAGCTGAAGTCGAACGGATTCGAGTTCGACGGAGAGTCCTATCTCTTCTGGGAATGGGTAAGGCTATGGAAGGCGACAAGCCCCAAATACTTCCTTCTCGAGAACGTGAAGATGGAGACCAAGTGGAAAGACCTCATATCTAAGACGCTCGGCGTAGAGCCCATCTTCATCAACAGCAACCACTTCAGCCCCCAGAACAGGCAAAGGCTGTATTGGACCAACATCCCGATGGAAGAGATGCCCGACGCGAACGAGGAGTTCCTTAAGGAAATCGTAGAGCCAGGCCCTTTCGACAAGAAGTTCCACCTGACGGCGAAGCACCACGCCGCGTTCCTGAAGAGCTACAGCTGGAAGCACTGCGAGCCTTGGCAGAAGTCGAAGCCGCTCCTGGCGTCATACCACAAGCAGCCGCCTCACTGCCCGTACCTTCCCTGCGAGGAGAGCGAGAGCGGATTCAGGAGGCTGATGCCGATAGAGTGCGAGAGGCTGCAGACCGTTCCCGTCGGATACACGGAGGGTGTCAGCGACACTCAGAGATACAGGATGCTCGGAAACGGATGGACTGTCGAGGTGATCGCCCACCTCTTCAAGGGGATGAAAAATTCCTGATGATTTTCTTGTTTTATAGAAATAGATTTCCTATTTTAGCATAAACACAAAAACAAACGATATGACGCTGCTAGATTTGATTAAGAAAAAATGGGAGATCGCACAATTCGTCGCGTTAGGATCACTATCGATCCTCATCGCGACTTGGAACGCGGTCATCGCGAACACGACCGGATATATCATATTGAACGAGGCTATGATGAGCATCATGATCGGGATACTGACAACATCTGGCCTCCTTGCCGCTGTGGTCACTTTAATCAAGGTATCACTGAAATGAAAAAAGAGGCTTATGCCTCTTTTTTCTTATGCTTCCGAATCTCGTCGCGCAGAACCGCGGCAGTCTCATAGTCCTCTATCTCCACCGCCTTCTTCAATCTGGATTCAAGCTCTCCGACATCCACCCTGGCCTTCGGCTCCGAATATGTCCTGGTGTATCTGTATGTCCCATCCTGGCTAACCCATGTCTCTCTCTTGGTAGTGTGCGTCTCCGATTCGAATTCCTCTATGGTCTTCGTCATCTCCTTCTCGTCCGACTTCGATCTCGATGATGCCAGATCGCTGGCGAACAGGTCGAACAGGTCCACTAAATAAATCTTTCTCATAATCTAAATCTTTTTTCCTCTACTATTACAAACTCTGCGCCAATCGGTAAAACATGACATTCCGTTATTAATAAATAGTATACAACTGACAGATTTTCAGTATTATGACAATATTCCAGAACAGAAAGACAGGGCTTATGTACGCCATATACCGTTCCACCAAGGAAGGGAAAGAAGTGCATATTGCCATACCCCACAGGCACGCTGGGAGGCCTATCGTCGGAATCGACCTGAAGGACTATTCTCCCATAGAGTCCAAGTCAGGGCACTCCGGGATGGGATTCCTATAGAATATATTTCGCCTTCTCGGATATTATATCTATATTAGCATATGGAACCTATTGTAAATTTAGACTACTCATCGCTATATGGGACACATTACTACACCCCTAACGCCAACAGGATGTACGAGATGTTCGTCATGATGGCCAGAGTCCGCAAGATCAAGAAACTATTAGACTTATAGATATGGAAATACAAGACCTATACCAAAACGTATACTACGGTACGATCGCGCAGATATTGGGCGACCTTATCAGACAGACCCAAGATTTGCAGGACGGAATAAAACACAAGGACTACTGCTATGGAAAAGAAGAAGATCAGAAGAAGGTGGAGCACTTCCTTTCCCTGATCAAGCCAGGAGTGGAGATTTATTTCGGAGAAGGAGGCATTCCCCTGCCAGGGCACGACTACGAGGACTTCGTGAGGAAGAACTTCCCCGATATCGCAGAGAACCTGAAGACGCATTTCTGATATAACTGATAAAGAAATCAAAAATGGAATTATTTCACTTCGACATCGAGACATGCGGGCAGTGGCCCGATTACAGGACGTTCTTAGAGAACGACGAGAGAGGGGCAAAGCTCTTCGAGAGCAAATGGAAAAGAATGGGATGGCACGCCAAGTTCGAGCTAGAGGACTCATATAGGGAGCAGTGCGCAGCCATGTCCACATATGGGAAGATATGCTGCATATCGTTCGGGTACATGAGTGATGGCAAGCAGATGATAAAGAGCTTCGCCGGAAAGGACGAACGCCAGATAGTGAGCGACTTCAACGATCTTCTCAAGAAGATCGAGAAGAAGGACTTCGCCATCAGCGGATTCAGAATCGTGAACTTCGACATCCCTTGGGTTCTGCACAAGCTACACAAATACGGCATCGAGCCCGCTGCCATAATAAGGCCATACAACAAGAAGCCTTGGGATATGAGGATAGTTGACATGTCAGACGACTGGAAGCAGAAGTTCGGGATAAACTTCTCGTTCGACGAGATGTGCTACGAGTTGGGAATCGACTCTCCGAAGGACGAGATGAACGGATATATGGTCCACGACGCCTATTGGTCAGGAGACATCGAGAAGATCAAGAGATACTGCGAGAAGGACGTCAGCGCGAGCCTGGAAGCTGGACTGAAGCTGTACGGAAAAGAATACTAAAAAAAGAGCGGATTTCCGCTCTTTTTTTGTATATTGCACACATAAACCAATAAACGAACGGAAATGGGAAAGATAAAGGAGCTTTTGATAGACTTGCAGAACGAATACGGAAAGGAATTGGAGGATCTTCCCGAAGGATTCGACTTCGGCGCGTACCTTTCGGAAAAGGCATCTGCACCCGAGAAGCAGGAAGGTCAACAGGATCTTTTCTGCCAGGTAGTGAAATCAAGGAAATAAAAAACAAATCCCGCCTATAAAGCGGGATTTCCGGTTCATGCGCTTAATATATAAGCATATGACACAAATTCCTGGGATAAAGGTAGTTCACCTGAAGCCTAACGCACAGAACATAGAGATGTGGATTGCCTACGACGAGGCGTCAAACGCCGCCATAGGACACATATTCATGACCATAGAGAATGGGAACCGGATAAAGTTCCTCGACGCGTGGGTGGACGAGTCGCACAGGAGACAGGGTATATACAGGCTTCTCTGGGAGACGAGATGGGACTTCGTGCAGGTAGAGTACAAAGGTCATACAGTATACGCGTGGTGCAAGGACACGTCGCTCCCGCTTCTCCTGGAGAAGGGATTCGAGCCAGGCGAGATAGTCACCTATGTAGAGAAGAAAATCTAAACATTCCGATAAAGGGCGCATATACATAATAAACGCGTACCATATGGCATCGAAAGACATCATGTTCACATTGAGGCTCCCGAAGAAGATGCTCGAGGAGTACAGGAAGTTCTGCTCAGAGAACGCCATCAACATGTCCGCCAGGCTGCGGAAGTTCATGGACAGAGATTTAGAGCTTTGGAGGCAGAAGCAGGCAGCATCTGCAAGACAGAACGAGAAAGGCGCTGAATAAAAGCGCCTTTATCTATTTGAAATTTCCAGGGACGGAATAATACTGTCTGAGGAATCTTTCCAATTTAGGACATTTCGCATCGATTTCCTTCTTAAGTGCCTCGAAACCTACCTGCGTGGTGGGATTGTCCAATATTTGTTTAACTGCAAGAACCTCGATATCGAATAGATAGTTCACTCCCTTCGTCCTATTGGAAGGCTTGTTGTGCTCCAGCCACTCCTCTATGAGCTTAGGATCGCACTTAAGCTTACCCGTTATGTAGAGTGGTATTATATAGGCTGCGTAAGTCTTTATGACAGATGGGTCTGATATGAATATCTTTCCTTCGTTTACTTCTGTGAACTTCTTCATCTCTTTATTTTTTTTATTCGTTCATAGGAAAATTAGGAAGAATCAACCTCATGTTCGCATTGTCCGCGAATATTAGATTCCTCGAGTCATTCCCTATTATTATTTGGTTAAGTATCTTGTCGTGATATCCTTCTGGTATCACATCATCGAACAACCTCAGGTTCGTCGCCTTCATATCGGAAGCGATCAACTGACAGGAAGCAGATTCTATCATCGACTCAAAAGGAACCAGATTCATCTTCCCCGAATAAACCTTCCTCAACATAGTCCCGCTGAGCAGAGATGCCTTAGACTCATCATCGACATCCCTTTTGTATATCCATTGGGATATCTCTCTCTGCTTCTGGTCTATGTTCAGGACATAGCAATACCAGACATCCTCTTCCAACGCCCTCGCATCCCCTGTCGGGGCGCCGAGGAGATTGTAGCTATATGTCGCACCATTCGTGACCACGCTGATAGTGTCATTCTTCAGGAAGGACTTCAATCCAATAGAGTTCGAGACATCGTAGTAGTCTATGAATCCATAGATGTCATCCACCACATAATTGTTTATGCTGAACCATATAGAGAATCCGAAATTGGATGTCTCCGATATGTAAGGGCTCACGTTCTGATATGTGACCGCAGTAGCGCCCAGATCCATAGATGCGAGATCATAATGACTCTTGGAGATTATAGTGGTCGAGTTCTCTATGAGCTCTTTGATTATAGGCGCCGCGACTAGATGCCTTATAGGATCCTTCGTCAGAGGAGCGTGCTGCGGCTTGTTCGCGATAGAGTCCTTGTCCTCTGCCATCTCCAGACCCATAAGCGCGTCCAATGTAGAGTTCTTCGTGAGATCCAATATCTTGTTCCTGATGTCTGCATCCGGCATAGAGACGTTCGCAGCCATATTGAACTTCTTGAGAATCAGCTTGTAATAGACCGCCGAGTTGTTGAAGTTCCTGAACTGCTGCGCGTGGTCGACCGAATACATCCTATTGAGGTTGCAGAAATAGAGAAAATCCTCCTTCGCGGGTCTTCTCTGCGGCCCAAAAACCTCCTTGAACTGCTGCTTTGTTATGTGAACCTCCATAGTGGAGAAGAGGTTCAGGTCGAACTGGTTCATCACTATCTGGCTGTCAGGGAAATTGTTCCCTTCCACAGATACCTTAAGGTCTCCCTGGCAAGCAACGTTGTAAAGCTGGTACTCATGGAGTGTGTAGTCTATCCCCTTCCTGTCCGGATCGGTCGCGAAATATATGACCTGGTGGCCGAACATCTGCTGTGCGTCGCTGCTGAGCTTGTTGAGAAGTCCCATCGTGGCGTTCTGCTGGTACGGGTTATAAAGGCCAGCCTTCTCATCCTGGGTCATCTTCGGAAGAGCGGATCCAGTTGAATCGGTCTGGCAGTTGTCGCCTGAAATGCCAGCTGATACGGATCCATTTGTCCCCCCTGGATTGGGATAAGCGATGAAGTTACCCTGTGCGTCATAATATCCCGCCCCAACGACGTTGGTGGAGCAGTTCTCCCTAATTCCCATCAGATTGCTCTTGAAATAGTCCTTGCTGACGTTCTGGAATTCCCCCAGAAGATTTATATCCTGGACAGATATGCTCGAATTCCCCATGTTCTGAATGAGATACTCCACCTGGAAGAACCTCACAGGGGTTATCCTCGCCGCAGCGACGTTCGCGTCCGTAAGAAACTGCCATTGTGACCAAGTCCTACTATTGTCCTGAGAATATCTCCACTTTATATCAGTCGAAGACAAATCGCTGCCCGAGACAATCTCAGTCCCATATAAGCTGAAAACCTTATAGATATAGGGTGCCTTGAGTATCTTCTCCTCTCCTGGAGAGACGACTGCGATGCTTCCGTCGTCAACGACCTCCCTTTCTATCTCTCCATGCAGCCTATATTCCAGAAGCCTTATTGATCCAATCTCCGAAGTTCCAGATCTTACCCATTTTATCTGCAGATAAAGGGGATCGAGAGAAGGGAAGTCCGATATGCTCAATCCCAGAGGAAACCATTCGCTGTACGCGTTTCCGTCCCTAGATACCCTATAGTAGGTCATCAGATATCTATTGCTGGTCATACCAAGAGTATCGTAGAAGAACTTCTTGAAGCATGCGACTTTCTTTAGATTAGGAAAAGTAAGTACATATTCATCTCCCTGCTTGTCGAACCTAGGGGTAGCAAGCGAAGATCCCGTTGCTGCCACCAGCTCGAACTTCTCGGAAATCTCTATATTTCCGCTCTTGGAATCATAATTAAGCATACCCTATATATAAAATCGCAAATATCCCGATATTCTTCGTATATTAGCAGAAACCTATATCAATATGGACATCAAGGAAAAATTCATACAGCTGACTTCCAAGACATACCCGCACGGAACAGAAAGCCAGGTAGTGCCGATGCTATGCACAGGCCTGAAACAGGACGAATATGGGAACAGCTTCATAGAGATAGGAGAGAGCCAGGTCATGTTCACAGCCCACCTGGACACAGCTTGCAGAATCCAAGAGGAAGTGAAGCACGTCTTCTCCGAAAAGGGAGATAGGGAATTCATCTCGACCGACGGCAAGACCATATTGGGCGCCGACGACAAGGCAGGAGTGTGCGTGATGCTGTCCATGATAGAAAAGGGAGTCCCTGGGCTATACTACTTCTTCATAGGGGAAGAAAGGGGATGCATCGGATCTGGAAAGCTCGCCAAGGAAGGCGCCAAGTATCCGAACATCAAGAAAGTGATTTCCTTCGACAGAAGAGGAACCAAATCTATCATAACCCATCAGAGCGGGATGAGGGGGTGCAGCGAAGCTTTCGCGGATGCCCTCATATCCGAGTTCGCGAAGGCTGGAATGGAATACGAGAAAGACGACACCGGGATAATGACAGACTCCCTGGAGTTCTTCGGGATATATTCGGAGTGCATCAACATATCGGTAGGATACTACGACGAGCATACCAAATCAGAAAGGCAGGATCTGACACACCTCATCAAGCTTGCCGAAGCATGCCAATCGATAGATTGGGAAGGACTGCCATCAGAGAGGATTCCAGGCGAATGGGACGACCTAGACTGGGACGACCTAGACTGGGAAGAAGATGACGATATTTTCGTCGATCCGTTCAGGGACGCGACCATCGTGATACAAGACACAAAATTCGGGGACAGCGCCTGGATAAACACCCAGACAGACGGAAACATCTGGATAGAGGTCTGTGAGGAGAGAAGATGCTGGGAAGAAGAGAAGATAGCAGAATTCCTGAAGAAATCAGGCGCAGAGCTGAAATCGATCGAATGGGATGGCGACTTCCTCGACATCGAATACGTGCAGGGAAACATATCGACCGCCAGGAGGCAGCATCTCATCAAGGCAATGCCCTTCCTGGATTGGAACCGATGGAACGAGACATTATAGGAATTTCAATGAAACTTAAGGATACCGAGGGGGTATATTATATATCATGATGTTGCACTTTTTTGACTATGAAGAGAGTTTATAAGATACAGTTCATCAGGAGCAGCTACGAGCTGAACGAGGACTACGAATCGATGCCCGAGCAGGACAAGGACGCCATCGCGGGGATGCTCCCCAGCGGCTACTTCGAGTACAACGACCAGAAGGGAAGGTATTCTCTCCTGATAATCCTAACTCCGAAAGATGTCGAAAGGTATTCTGAAATACTCGACGACAACCTCATCGCGCACAGCGTAATCGAAATCAGCGAAGACGTGCTGAAGGGCATAGACCTGCGCTCCTCGCTGGGGTCTTCCGTCAACCCGCTCAACAGGGGCAGGTGGGCAGAGTTCACCAAGAAGCTCGATGAATGGGCCCTTTCCGCGATGGACATAGACATGGTCCTGGACAGGATAAACGAGGTGGGGATGCCGAACCTATCCAAGATAGAGAAGAGATTCCTTAACACTTACAAGCCGATATGAGAAACGTACCAGATATGAACAACAGGCTTCTCTTCTTCGTTAACGAGAAGACGCCCGAGGCTTACCATGACGCGATGGACAGGTTCGAGATCCAAGCAGAGAAAAGGATCATCGACTTCCTCAAGGTAATAGGAATACACGCCACCGTCAAGACAGACAGGAAATCCCTTCCTTACCAGAAGGAGATCCATGCCTCCCACCACGGCAGCTCTTACCTGAACGATGCGTTCGACCTGACCCAGAAATTCTACAGGGAAATCACAAGGGAGCTCCTGGACGACGACATCAGGAAGATAAGGTTCTACGTCCTCGCGGAGATATATGATGGGGGCTTTATGGGTAAGACGAAATTTAGTTTCAGGTATTATGTCCACCATTGAAAAAAAATCGCTATATTTGTAGAAAAGGAAAAAGATGGCAGAACTGACGAAGAAACACAAGACATATTCGATCACGATATACCATAGGAGAATGGAGATTCAGATGGTGTGCGTGACGACCAGCAAGAAGAAGTTCGCAGAGCTTACCGGGATATCGCTTTCACATATCAACGGATACGCTAACAGCTACGACCTTCGCTATCCGATCTGCAACGAGAACCCCGACAAGCTATACGGCATAAGGGGAATGGGAGGGGAATCCTTCTACATCTTCGAGAAAGACGTGGTGATGCCGCTCGAGGAGATGAAGGCAATCATCGACGAGCATAGGAAGACCTATGCCAACTCCAATGACTACTATAAAAAAAACGGCAACTTATAAAAAGAGTGATATGAAATCAATAAAAGACATCAGAAACGCGATCTTGAAGCCTATCGCGCAGGCATACGCGAACGTTATAATCTCTATCTTGTCATCGAACATCGATGGGGACACATACGAATATTTCATGAGCCAGGCAGTCATATTGGACTACGTATGTTCAGAAGAGCTGGGATTCGACCTGGACTAATATGCTGATCGCAACCGCGACTCGCATGCTGGACGAGATGAATTCCTTCTGCAAGGGATCTTGGGATGTCTGCCTCATCGTCCATATGATGAAGGCCGATGTGTATTCGATATACATCCATAGAGAAGATCTAGACACAGAGGAGTTCGTCCGCATCTGCGAAGAGCGCATAACAAAGTATATGAATCGATCCGAGCTAAAAAGAACCAAGAAAGAGACACGCGCAATCAGGGAAATAAGGCTTTACCTTCTAGGAATAAAATGACAATGGACACATCTATAAAGGAAATCAACTTCGAATACGAAGGGGTCACCGAGAAGCATAGCTACAGCGAAAGCTGCAGGGAGAGTGGATGCGACAGAGAGGGCATCTGCCGATGCAGCGTCATAGTCGATGCCAAGATACACCATATCGATTCCGCGAAGGCAATCCACGCAATCGCCAACAGGATGATAGGATGGGGCAACAAGCCGTCCAAGCAGGCTCTACGAGACATCGCCATCGCAGAGGTTCTCGACTCCGCAGGACCTGACATCGACTTCTACACAATAGACAGGATCACGAGGCTGAAAGGCATACACGATCCAGAGAGCTATAGGATAGAGGTACAGCCAGGATACTATGGTGAAGAGATAGAGGGCATCTACCTCAAGGACGAAATCGCCGAGAAGCTTGAGCTCGCCATATGGGAAGCCCTTTCCATAGATTGCCTTGAAGACCGCATCGAGCACCTCTTGATGCTGGAATACGGAAGCATCCATCCGAATCTAACAGACTGCGTCTATGAGCGGATAAAGGCCGATCCCAAAGACCTCATCTTCGCATCAGTCTCTCACCTTAAGCTGGTCAAGAAGAAACACGCATCCGGCGAATTGGACCACTATAGGCCGAACCCATACCGAAAGGAAAAAACCACGTTCTGGGGGATAGTCGTCCAGGCTGGCGACAAGCTGAAGGTTATCGACGGATACCATAGGTGCTGGACTTCCTATTCAGAAGGAGAGAAGAAGATACACCTTCTGCTTGCTAAGAAAATATGTTAAACTTTTTTCTAATAAAACCTATAAATCACTATATGTCAGTGGCATAAAAAAAATATATCTAATATATGCTCAATGATTATGTAGATAAGGTTTTCGTCATAAATCTACCTAAACGCAAAGATAGGATTCTTAAATTCGATGCTTACGCGAAGAAACATGGGTTTGAGTATGAAGTTTTTGAAGCAATAGATGGTAAGGCCACGATAGATGATAACTTCGAGTATGAAGGCAAAAGGGTAGGAAATCCATATGTCAACCCGAATTACTTCAGAGGACAGGTAGGGTGTCTTTTGAGTCATCTAAATCTTATAAAACATTCCAGGGAGATGGGTTATAAAAAGATAATGGTCTTCGAGGATGATTGCGCATTCCACGATGAATTCAACCAGAGGCTTCAGAACCTATTCGAAAAGGTAAACCCAGATTGGCAGATGCTTTATCTAAGCGGTTCAGTGCCAGAATTCACCACCCATTATGATGGGTACTCAAGGATATCCAGCATATTGACAACCCACTCATATCTCATCAAAGATGAGATATATGATATGGTAATTGAAAATTTCGAGGAAAAGCTGTTCACCAATGAAGTGGATGTTTGCTATTCCCACATCATACCCAATATAAATTCATATGTGGCGATGCCTTATCTCACATATCAGGGCGATGGATATTCTGATATATCCGAAATCTACGCCGATTATGGATCTATAAAAAATTACTTAAACATTTGATATGACAATAGGAGCGACCAGCAGCAAAATCATCTTAAGCCCGATAGAAAGATGGATAATTGAAGGATGTTATGATACTATATGGATAGACCATCCTATAGATTCCAATTCCAATGTAGTTGAGTTCGGGGGGTACAAGGGAAGATGGTCTGCGGCCATAGCAGAAAAATACAATCCAAACCTCTTCATATACGAACCCATCGGGGAGTTCTGCGAGTATCTTCACCATAAATTAGGTGACAATCCAAAGGTCAGGATATTCAACTACGGAGTCTCTGACAAAGAAGAGACTGTGGAAATCTATATGAGAGAAGACTCATCCAGCATCCATGATGTTTCTCTGGAATATGGACCTAAAAATAGAAAATCCGGAAGAATCGAGATAAATCTGAATCCTATCGATAAGGTAATCTCGGATATAGGAAAAATAGACCTATGCCAGATGAACATAGAAGGTTCTGAATACGATGTCCTGAACAGCCTGTTCGATAGCGGAAAAATACAATCTATAAATAGGATAATCATAGAGTTCCACTTCGAGAGAGATCAAGTATACGTAGATAAGAGGAAAATGATACAAGATAGGTTCGTCAAATCTGGATACAGACAGATTTGGAACTACGACTGGGCATTCGAATGCTGGGAAAAAATATAACAATGATATGATAGTAAAGATATTCGACGATGCCTTCGGTCACGAAAAGTACTGCGGGCACAAAATAGGAAGGAACGAATCCCAATTCATAGAATGGGACAGATCCAGGATGGTCAACGATGGAGATGTGGTCGTCTTCACAGATAGGTCGCTCAACTATGTAGGCGCCATAAGAAGCAACGCCAAGAAAATCGCATGGCTCATAGAGCCACCTTGCGTCTGCAGCCCCAGCTACGAATTCATCCGCATTCATGCGAATATGTTCGATCATGTCCTGACCCACCAGGAAGACATGCTCGGATATGGCGACAACATAATTATGTTCCCTATGGGATATACCCTCATCTATCCAGAGAAGCAAAAGATATATGACAAGAAAAAGAACATATCCATAATCGCCTCCGCGAAGCGCGACCATATCGGTCACAGACTCAGACACGAAGTAATAGATAGGTTCAGAAATGAACTCAACCTCGATGTATATGGCGGCCTAACGAGCGGAAACTCGGGATATAATCCAATAGCGGACAAATCAGACGGACTCGCAGACTATAGGTTTTCCATAGTGATAGAGAACGATCAATCGCCACATTACTTCAGTGAGAAGATAGTCGACTGTTTCATGTGCGGTACCATACCCGTCTACTGGGGTGCGCAGAAGATATCAGAGTACTTCGACATATCAGGAATATTGACCTTCGATACAATCGAAGAATTCGAAAATCTAATTCCACAGCTGACCGAGGAAAAATATCAAGAGATGAAGGAATCGGTTGTCAGGAACTATGATATCGCACAGGGATATAAGACAGTGGAAGATAGAATCTATGAAAAATTATTAAGATAATATGTCCGCTGAAATAGACAAACTCATAGGAATACATGAGGGAAAAATAGGGCACGTCATCGGAATGGGACCTTCCCTCTCCCCATATCTCGAGATGCTCCAGGGAATAGACAAAGAGGAGGAAAAGATAATATCTGTCAACGATATCGATATCGTCACCGACCTATCACCAGATTACTGGCTATTCGTGAACCCTGGATATTCTATGAAGGATATCCATAGCAGGATAAACAAATTCCCCGATGTCACTGCCCTCTTCAGCGATTCTTTCGACCTGACAGATGTTGATGTTCTGGATTCCATCCTCAAGGTCAAGTACTATAGGTATGACAGCGTCCATTTTGGTTCTAAGCCGAACATATGGCACGTTAAGGGATGGAGACTCGGCTGCCAGAGAGGATGGATAGACTGCTGCTCCAAGATAATCGATGGTCGACTAACAATCCAAGAGACACTTGAGAGGGCTAGCGGATATGAAAACCATTATTCAAGTGGTGACACTTGCATGATACATGCCTTCGCCTTCGCCGTATTGATGAAGTTCAAGGAGATAAACATATATGGTGTAGACCTGGATTACAGCAAGGGCTACGTGAACGGATTCATGACATCCGAAAAAGGAGGTGCCACGCACGGAGACTCATTCGACTATTGGATGGATAGGATAAAGAGCGACTTCTACATCATAAACGAATCTGCAAAAAAGATGGGCATAACCGTCAACTTCCTTGGTGGATCTGAGCCTATAAGCAACATAATAAACAATGGGAAAGTTCCTGAAAAGGTTTATGACAAGTCGTGCAAGTCTTATGATTAGATTATGCCGTATTTCCTCCTCTGGGTGGCGAAGTTCGAGGAAATCTCGGTCGCGGTAAGCGATCTCTCGTGTGAGATTACCGAGCCTATTTTCCCGTTGAAGAAAGCACCCCACGGCACGCCTGTGTACCTTCTCCCTCCTATCGCGACATAACTTATGGATGATAAAAGCACCGTGTTCCCACTCACGTTTGCAGTGGTCGTAAGCAATACGCCGTTCAGATAGATGTCGTACTTCGTCCCATTGAAGTTAACGACGACGTTGTACCAAGTATTCGCCAACAAAGAAGTGACGCTATCTGTTGTCACGTATGTCATAGTGTTGCCCGCAGATCCCACGATGGATATAATCTCGTTCGTCACCCCCCCAGTTACCTCGCCCAGGTACATATACAAAGCCGCCCCTTCGGATGGACCGAATTGGAACAGCGTCTGTGCGCCAGTCGAAGTAAGGATAGTGCTCGCTGGGCTGAACCATACGCTGACCGAGTTCGCCGAGAAAGTCGACGACAAAGTACCACCAACAACCTCCCTTTCCAACCCGGAGAAAACAAGACCTTTCCCTTCCGTGTCGAAGTTGGTACTACTGAATGGGTAAATCTTGTTCTTCTTTGTGGACAAATCCCTTATAGGCTCCACCGACTCCAGAAGTTCTTTTATAGAGGGCTCGCTTCCGTCCACCACGTCAACCCTAGGGTAGATGAACTTCTGGGTAGCCGTCGAGTCTCCCGAGTAGAAGAAGTACGACCTGGCCCTCCCGTACGCAGTGTTGAAATTCCACCTGAAGTCGGTGTAGTTCGCTGTCGACTCGGTATTGATATTGTTGAGCCACCCTATCCTTCCCTCCGTCCTCGTGTACACGCCCGAATCCGGATGACCGAAGGTCGTTACCGCGGTGAGCCCGTATGTCGACACGGTCTGGTTCGTGTTCGGAGGAGCGGCATGGATCGAACGACCTATTATCGGTGTGAAGGATATAGTGAAGTCAGGCGTGACCGTCGTCACGTTCGTTCCCGAGTTCCAGGTGGACGAAAGAACAGGGCCTGACCAGCTCTCCGCCGTTATTACCAGCCCATCGAAACTCCTTACATTGTATGTGAAGTAGAACCAAGTTCCAGCGGAAAGCTGGGAAGTCAGGTCTCCCGTTATGCTTATGTTGGTGATATTTCTAACGAATCCACCTACGACTGTGCTGTTCACCGTCGCAGTCTTCGAAGTCACTATCTCACCCGCCGCGTACCTGCTCCCAGTCGCTGTGTTGAACGGCCATACGTGACCGACCACTAGCGTCCATACGTCCAATCCTCCGAGATAAGGTGGGTTTATGTTCACCTGGCTCGTGGTATTGCTATTCCCTGTCCTGAAAAAATATGCGTTCGACTGGGTTATTCCTGGGTTTATGGTCGCCAAAGCATGCCCGTTCCCAGGGGTGTCCAATCCGATCACCCCATGGTAGAACTCTCCAGAATACGTGGCGCCCGCTCCGAAAGCGGATCTCTTGGTCCATACCGAGAACCTATAGAGCTTGTTTGGATCCACAGGAAAGTTTCCCGTGTCCCAGCCCCCATCTCCCGATGGGATGGCATCATCCACCGATGTAGACGACCAGACCACCGAATAAGTGTTTCCGAAAGGATCAACGTCTATTATCCTCGTGTCTTCCGAAGAACCCTTGGCGGTGTACTGACTCGTCCCATAAACCGAGCTCGATGAAATACTCCCCGACCCGGTGCTCCATACCGAGTAGTTCAGTAGATTCGGGGAGAAGCTCCTCCTATTTGCGAAGTCCACGTAGAACCCAATCGAGTCCTCGGTCGTTCTGTTTCCTATTATAGATGCCATGTTGTATATATTAAAAACTATCGCTATATTAGCAATATGAAGAATATTTTAACGAGAGGTCCATCCGTGACCTTGTTGATAGGGCATCCGCTCTGCGGTAAGTCCACCTGGATAAGACAATCTGGATCTTCTGCCGCGGTGGTATCCAGGGACGCCCTGGTTCTGGAGGCCTATGGATCTGACGACTACGACGCCGCGTTCGGCTCGGTCGACCAGAAGAAGGTGGACGAGATGTTGAAGCAAAGGCTCAAGGAATGCGCCATCGCGGGAATCGACTGCATCGTCGATATGACCAACATGACCGCGAAGAGGAGGAAGCACACACTTTCGTTCTTCGGGAAGGAATACACCAAGATCGCGGTCGTTTTCGAGCCCCTGGACATGGACGAGATAAAGAGGAGGGACGACAAGAGGAAGGCGGAAGAGAACAAGTCCATACCCCTCGGAGTGATAGAGAGCATGATAAAGTCATA
>JACCDW010723750.1_pt1 | contig 15950 bp, 16 predicted proteins | sample 7449781 | NCBI WGS metagenome assembly JACCDW01 (sample SAMN15323449, study PRJNA562643) | freshwater metagenome | isolation source: river surface water | place: USA:Blue River Watershed | collected 2017-08-18
AATCTCTTTTGTAGATACTATCTTTTACTTGATAATCTTTCAAAGTATAGTTATACTCTTCTTGTAAAGAATCTTTAGCAAAAGATTGCAATACTGTATCTAATTTTTCTTGGATACCAGGGAATAAAGCAACCACGCTTTGATCATCAAAATAACCAATCTTAGTTTGTGCAGATGCAGTGTTTGTGAAAGATACAGCCATCAACAAAACGGCTAGGAATAAGAAACCTTTTTTCATTTGCTCTATTTTTTGTGTTTGTTTATACTTTGTTATTAATACCCAATTCTTTTAAAATGTCGTCACTTTTGTCCAATTTGGGATCAGCAAATATAATGGTTATTCCTTCACTTTTATCCAAAATGAAGTCATACGAACGAGCGGTAGCCATTTTTTGAACTGCATTGTACACTTTATCCTGGATGGGTTTAACCAATTTTTGGCGTTCTTTGAACAAATCCCCTTCATAACCAAAGCGCTTTTTTTGCAGGTCTCTCACCTCTTTTTCTTTCACAAAAAGCTCGTCCTCACGTTTCTTTTTTAAGTCCTCGGAAAGCATAAATTGTTCAGCCTCATAGTTTTTGTACATTTTATCCAAGGCCATTTGCTTCTCGTCTATTTCATTTTGCCATTGATCTCCAAGGGCCTTCAATTTTTTATCTGCTTCCTTATATTCTGGAATTTTTTCCAAAATGTACTTGGTGTTGATTACAGCATACCTTGATTGAGCATGGGAAGTATTCGCCAAGCAAATTGCTAGGATGAATACGAGTAAAATTTTATTCAATTGCATAATAGCTATTTTAAGGGTCTACTATTCAGGTTCAATTCCTAGCATAAAGGTAAATCTACCCGCATCTTTAAATGAACTTGTTCCGGTAATACGATCTATACCAATACCGTAGTCAAATCCAAGTAATCCAAACATAGGTAGGAAAAAGCGCATACCCACACCCACAGAACGACGAAGTTCAAATGGATTGTAGTCCTTCATGCTGTACCAACCATTCGCTGCTTCAAAAAATCCTAAAGCATAAATGGTACTACTAGCAGCTAAACTCAATGGATATCTAACCTCTACTGCGTACTTATTAAAAATGGTAAACTTTTGGGTGGAAGATTGTTGCTCAGGATTGATTTTAGGATTAGAGCTTTGATAAACAGGATAACCTCTTTGCGCGATGATGTCATAACCTAATAATGCAAACTGGTTACTTAAGCCTGCATCCCCTAATTGGAAACGTTCAAAGGGTGAAACATCTAACTTACTATTATATCGTCCAAGGAAACCAAATTTAGCAGCAAAGCGCAATACAAATTGTTTGTTATGATCTTCACCAGCTGGTTTTCCTAAAGGAATGAACCACTCGCCATTAAATCTCCACTTGTGGTACTCTAACAATTCAAACTGATTACCACCCGTATTCACAGAAGAATTGATCAAAGAATAAGGAGGCGTTAATTGGGTGCTTAACAAGAAAGTGGAACCCGATCTTGGAAATAAAGGTTGATCCACCGATGTTCTTTGTAAGGACAATCTTACGTTAAAATTATTTACATTACCGTTGTCAAAATTGGGCAAATTGAATGGATCAATCGGGTAGTTCTTTAAAGTATAACGGGTATAGTTTAAACCATAGCTAAATGAAAAATAGTCATCTGGCCAAGCCAATTGTCTACCAAAACTTACCGTAGCCCCTGTTGTAGATATATATTGATTGTCGGCTGCATTAGGATCAAACATTCCTGTTGTTTGGTCAATGGTTTGTCCAAATTTGGTATTGAAGAAGCTAACGGTAAAAGAATTCCTTTTTATACCTCCAAACCAAGGTTCTGTAAAGGAAGTATTGATAGATCTAAATGCTTTACCGTTACTCTGAACACGAATACTTAATTTTTGTCCATCACCCATTGGTAAAGGATCCCATGCAGACTTCTTAAATATATTTTTAGCAGAGAAGTTATTGAAGGTCACCCCCAAGGTACCGGTCAATCCGATAAAACCTCCCCAACCAGCACTCAACTCTAATTGATCACTTGATTTTTCTTCTACTGTATAATTAATATCTACTGTACCATCTTCTGGATTAGGGATGGGTTCAGGTCTAATTTTTTCTTGGTCAAAAAAGTTAAGCTGTGCGATTTCACGTTGAGAACGAATCAACAAAGCGCGACTAAATTTATCTCCAGGAACAGTTCTAATTTCACGTCGGATGATATAATCCTTGGTTTTTTCATTCCCTATAATTCTAACTGTTTTGATAGTGGCTTGCGGTCCTTCTCTTAATCTAATTTCATAATCAATGGTGTCATTGTACACTGCAGTTTCAATGGGATCTACAGCAAAGAACAAATAACCATCGTCTTGATATAAACCACTAATATCTCCACCTTCAGCAGTTTGTGTTTTACCTAATTTATTATATAGGACTTCACGGTTGTAGATGGATCCTTTTTTAATATTTAAGATAGCAGTCAATAAAGAGTCAGAATATTTGGTGTTACCTCTCCAAGTAATGTTGCCAAAATAATATTTGCGCCCTTCCAACATTTGCATGTCAATATTTAAATTGCCAGCTGCATTATGGTACACAGTATCTTTTACAATTACCGCATCTCTATATCCAAGTGAGTTATAATAGTTCAGCAAGTTTTCCTTACTCTCATCATACTTTTGAGGATTAAACTTGGCGGAAGAAAAAGAAACACGAATGTATGGGTTTAATACCTTTCTAGTTTTGGTAAAAGTTAAATACCCTTTTTCTTTAAGGTATTCATCAAAGTTATACGGATTGGTTTTTACAATTACCGGCTTGTCATTATTAGGGAATAAGGTTAATCTTGATTTCTCATGAATCTCCTTTAAACTTTTCTTTAATTTATCTTCCTCAACAGTATTCCCACCAAAATTAATATTGTTAATACGTACCTTAGGACCTTTTGCCACAACAAAATCCAACAGTAAATTGTTTTTTCTAGCTGGGTCTTTCTTTTCCTTGATGGTTACTTTTACGTCTTGAAAGCCCTTTTCAATATAATATTTTTTAATGCCTTCAACAGCCGTGATTTTCATATTTTCTGTCACAACCCTGTTGGGCAATAAACCCGTTTTACCAGACAACTCTTCATTGTCTGATTTTTTGATGCCAATAAAATTAAATTTAGATAAACGAGGTCTTTCCACCACATCAATTTCGACATCTAATTGATTGTCTTGCACATCCGTTAAATAAACACTTACATCACTAAAGTAATTTTGATCCATTAATTTATGAATGGCTTTCGCAAAATTGTCACCCCCTGGAATAGAAACTTCATCCCCAATATTTAAAGTGGAAAGAGATAAAAGAAGGTTTTCGTCAAAATTTTGATTGCCCACCACTTTGATGGAACGAATTTTATATTTTATGGGTGATTTTTGATTGAAAATACCCATCAATTTCACATTGATTTGAGCTACCGAATCTTTGGCTGGGGTTTCCTGGCCAAAGCTAGTTTGGGTCAATAAAACAAAGGATAGAACACCTATAATAAATTGGAGAGATTTCTGCATCTGCTTGGGACTGAACATTTAGGTTTTAAAAGTGTCGCAAATTACTCGTAATATTTCAAAGTCTTTGTTAAAAAGCTAAAATAAACATATTAATTTTAAACATTATCTGTTTGAACTTGGGCACTGGTCTTCCCAAATCTACGTTCCCTGGACTGATAATCCAATAAAGCAGTCACCAAATGTTCTTTTCTGAACTCTGGCCAACGGGTTTCGGTAAAATACAATTCGGCATAGGCCAATTGATAGAGTAAAAAGTTGCTAATTCGGCATTCTCCGCTAGTGCGAATCATTAATTCTGGATCGGGAAAGTCACTGGTAGCAAGGGATTCGGATAAAGTAGTCTCCGTAATTTGCTCCAGGGACAATGCCCCCGCTTGAACCCTTTGGGCAATCTGCTTAGTGGCCTCTACCAACTCCCATCGACTGCTATAACTTAAGGCAATAATGAGGGTTAAACCCGTATTTTGGGCGGTTTGGTTGGTAGCATCCACCAATGCCTGTTTTGCGGGTGTTGGCAACATAGAAAGGTTGCCTATAAAATGTAATTTTATGTTGTTTTTATGCAAATCGGGGACTTCTTTGGCAATTGTGTCCACAAAAAGACCCATTAAGCCCGTCACTTCCTCGGCTGGACGATCCCAGTTTTCTGTACTAAATGCATATAAAGTAAGAAATTGAATGCCTATTTCAGCCGCCGCTTCTACCACTTTACGAACACTAACGACCCCCTGATAATGACCAAAAAGACGATCTTGACCTTGTTCCTTTGCCCATCTTCCATTCCCATCCATAATGATGGCAACATGTTTAGGAAGTCGCTGCAAGTCCAAATTTTCCATAATGTAAAAATAAAATACCCGATTAATTACGTTTGAATATGCCTAAAAACCCTTTTTTATTAGCGTTGTTTGAGCTTGAATTAGAACCATTGTTTTTAAATCTACTAAAAAAAGAACGTTTATTAGACTTAGGCTTATCAGGCCCATATACTTTCAATAAATTGTACGAAAGGCCCAACTTGGCAGAAAAAAATTGATCATTGCCAGAGGCACTGCCCTCAAATTGATTAATCTTGTAATAATCAGAAAAATAATCCACTCTATCAGAAGCCACAAATCGATAGGTGCACTCCCCAAATAAATTCCAAGGCCCTGTTACATTGTACTTAAATCCTAAATTGAGCGGAAAAACAATGGTTCTAGGGGTTCCACCAGCAGGCACATTAAACCTTGCATCAATGGTTTTCCAAGCACCCACCCCAAATCCTAAATAAGGAGTATATCTATAATTTTTATTGCCACTTATGAATTTTAAAAAATAAAATTCTCCCATGATATTTACTTCATGAGCAGTTCTTTCAAAAAAAAGACCTCTCTTATAATCATAGGCATTATTGGATTGTAAGTCGTTAGCGCCAAGTGCAACGTATTCATAAGTAAGTCTAACCCCTACATAATCGTTTAATTGCTTTTTATAAAAGAGCCCGAAATTAGGTTTGAAAAATAATTGATCTGAAGCAATATCTCCTCTATAATAAGACCCTCCTCCCATTACCCCTATTTCACCTTTGTTTTCCAATAGCTGTATATACTGCGCAGCCACTGTGTTTGCTATTAGCAAACACGCCCATAATAATATCAAATGGATTCTACGCATGTTCTTAATTTCTTTTATCCAATCCCCAAGTCAACTTAGTTCTTAAGGTAGTTAGATAACTATTTTCATTTAAACGAATAAAATGTACCCCGAATTGTTCTTTTTTCACAGCCAATTCAATTTGTTTGCCCACAATTTCTTTACGGGCATCTAAAGCACAAATTAATTCTTCTGTTCGGCCTTCTATTTCAAAAGAAATCACCGAGGTATCTGGAACTACAATAGACCTCACATTTAAATTATGAGGAGCTACAGGAGTAATTACAAAGCTAGCTGAATCTGGGAACAAAATAGGCCCATTACAGCTCATATTATACCCGGTGGACCCGGTTGGGGTGGCTACAATTAATCCATCTGCCCAATAAGAGTTCAAAAATTCCCCGTTTAAATAGGTATGAATTTTAATCATGGGTGAGGTATCGCGCTTATGAATAGCAAACTCATTTAAGGCAAAAGGGGTAGATCCAAAAATGGGCAAACTGGAATCTAAATGGATGAGGCTTCTTTTTTCTATCACATACGTTCTATTCACCAAGGCATCTACCATTAAACTTAACTCGTCTTTTGAAATGGAGGCTAAAAATCCAAGCCTTCCATAATTGATCCCTAAAATGGGAATGGGGTTGTCTCCCACCAAAGTAATCGCATCTAATACCGTGCCATCACCCCCTAAACTAATTAAACAATCTATGCCATCATGTAAGTCTGAGAAACATCCAAAGGGAATGAGTGGAGCTTTGCCTGGCGGGTTTACCAAGGAAAACTTTTTCAATAAATCTTCATATATATAAATAGTAATATCATATCTATTCAGCTCCAACAACAAAGCATTTAAAGATTGCTGTTGATCCTGATCGACCCCTCTACTATATATGGCAACATTCATTTAAAAAAATTAAAAATTAATACCGGCATGCAAATATACCCCTTTGTCTCCCAACTGATTCACACTATAATCAATTTTTAAGACTAAATCATAGATGCTAATGATGTCCAATCCAATACCCGCTGTCCTTAATAAGGTATTGGAAAGCTTGCTTCCATTGGCGGGTCTTTCGCTGTATACATAGCCCAAATTAGTAAATGCTTTTAGCCAAAACTTATACTTGATGTCTGGCAAACGCTTGTTAATGCGGTCTACAAATCCTACCCCTACTTTCTTAGGTAGTTTGATGGTCCCCAATAATTGGTGCATCTCTGCTTTAAAAATACCTCCTGCATTTCCATCCACTACATAATATTCAAAACCATTCATTTGCATATTGCCATACCCCAATAAGCGACTATCAAAGTAGTTTTGGTTGGGCATAGCCTTTGCTAAAGTGTTTAATTCTAATAAATAAAAATTAGATTTTGTGATAGGTCTTGCATGCACTTCTCTAAACTGTAAAGCAGTTAAACTATTATCATTTCCTATTCGATGATAGATGTATAGTTCAGTACTATTTCCTTCTGCTGGATAAGGGATGTAGTCAAATCTCACTTTGGTTAAACTCAAGGTCAAGTCCAAATAAGAAAATGATTTTTTATAGTTAGGGAAATATTGAGGTTGAAATAACATAGCCGTATCGCTAATTTCAAAATTTCCAAATCCTACTTGCAAACTATGTCTTTCAAATAAATTAGGTCTATACAGAAAATTGACCGATCCCTTATATCCTTTATTCATTACATCTTCCGTTTTATGAAATACTTGCTTGTCAGCAAAAGTGGAAGTGTTCAATTCTTTTTGGGTGAAAATTTGTGCACCCACACCTAGTCCAAATCTTAATTTTTTATCTATAAAAGGAAATTGGTATTTCAATACCGTTTGATGCGTATACCCTGTAATGACCCCTATGGTTAATCGATCATTGTTGCCGGTTAAATTAGATTGTCTAAAATTAATTCCATAATTCACTCTGTCCAAACTATGATTTTGAACATTCCACCACTCACTAAAATTTCTATCTACCCATTTAAAGTAAGGCAAGGGGAAAAAATACCAACGCTCGGTAACTTTAATTTGGATATTTATATTTTGGCTGTCTAGCTTTTGTGTTTTTATCTCTGCATCATAAAACAAAGCCGTATTAATCAGTTGTTGTTGGGCTAGTTTGTTAAGTGCGTCTAGTGAGTCTACCGGAAATTCAGAACCAACCTGGTAGGGTAATTCTCTAAGAAGTATATAGGCCTTGGTTTTTACATTCCCTTGAATTTGAATACCGGCTACCTTATATTGCGCCGAAGTTTGTAAATAAATAGCAAGGAAAAAGAAAACAAAAAAAAGTTTGTGCAAAATCTTATTAAACATCTAGGTAATTCATTAAGTGATGGTAATGTTCTTCTATATCATTATTTAATGGAGAATTACCAAAGTAATGCAGCACTTGATAATCATATCTTTGGAAGGTTGCAATAATCGCACCTGCTTCGTCTCTATTTAATTTCAAGGTTACTACTAAAGCACCTGAAGCTTCGTCGAAAAAAGTATTAAGCTGTAAAATTTGAGCGTTATTAGTTTCTACCAATCTACTCATTTCGGCTAAAGAATATTGGAAAGGGGAGACAGATAAAACAAGAATAGCCCCGGGTTTTGCAACGCCTAAAAACTGCGCAACATTATCATTTAAATGTTGTTGTGTAATAACGCCAATACATTCTTGTTGTTCATTTAATACGGGCAAAAGAGACAAATGATGTTTGGTAAATAAATCCAAGGCTGTTAAAAAATGAGCCGAACCTGCAATACACATTCTAGGTAACTGATCGCTTATAGCCCCAATGGTATGCTGCTCGTTTGCGTCCAACAAATCAGACTTGTTCGCTAAACCAATGAAATAATCATCCTTTACTACAGCCAAGTGTTGTACATCAAAATCCTCCATGCATTGCAAAGCAAAAGACACAGTGTCTTCCATATGCAACATAGGCAAGCCTTTAATGGCAATAGATGCAGCTAACATGGACATATTATTTAGGTAAGCCCGTTAAAAAATTGGCTAAAATTTCATTAAACTCAGAGGGCACTTCCATCATTGGCGCATGTCCACATTTATCAATAAAATGCAACTCGCTTTGAGGAATTAATTTTTTAAATTCTTCTGCCACAAAAGGAGGCGTAACGGTATCGTTTTTACCCCAAATTAAACAGGTAGGTACTTTAATTTGATTCAATTCCTCTCCTAAATTATTTCGGATGGCACTTTTTGCTAAAGCAATAATTTTAATGACCTTAATTCTATTTCTAGTAATTTCAAATACTTCATCCACCAATTCAGGTGTTGCCATTGCTGGATCGTAAAAGGTAAGTGCTGTTTTATTTTTAATGTATTCGTAGTCTCCACGTTTTGGATAGGTGTCTCCCATTGCATTTTCAAACAATCCACTACTACCCGTAAGAATTAATGAATTTACTTTTTCAGCATGTTTTAAAACATATACTAAGGCAACATGCCCTCCTAAAGAATTACCTAATAAATTTATTTTTTCGTACCCTTTGTAGTCAATAAACTGAGTTACATGTTTAGCCAAGCCGGTTACACTGGTATGTAAAATATCTAAGTCAAATAAGGGTAATAAGGGAACGACCACTTTATGGGTTGTTCTAAATCTTTCAATTAGATCCGAGAAATTACTTAAGGCGCCAAAAAGACCATGCAAAAGCATCAAGGTCTCTCCCTCTCCCACTTCTAAGTATTCAAATTTGCCGTCTTTTTTTATTTCGTATTCCATAGTGTTCAATATGGATAAAGGTACTTAATTCATATCAAAAAAAGGTCATATAGGGTATATCTAGCACCCAAATGCAGAATTATTAACATAATGATAAAAGCCTGTCCCGCATTACTTTAGCGAATTGGAAAAGCTAGCGATGGTTTGCTTAATGGAAGGCAATAGGGTTCCCATTTTGTCCATGCAATAAGGCCACCACTTTTGAAGATAAGGGTAGGCGTAGGTTGTTTTCATCTGTGTTTCCTCCAAAACGCCAAGTACTTGTAAAAAATAAACTACTGCGCTTAGCATGGTCAAATAGATAAAACCAAATAAAAGAATACCCAGTAATTTATTGAGCCAACCTAATAAAAGCCATTCTGCAGTTTGTTGTAATAAGCTAGAAGTCCATTTCAACAACAAAATCACCCCAATAAGCACCATCAAAAATGAAATAAATGGCAGCCAATGAGAAGCAATTTTAGTGTGTGCTTTTAATTGTATCGCTACCCAACCTGCAAATTGAAAGGCAACTACTAACCCTATAAATAAAGACATAAATGATACAAGGGCACGAATAAGTCCATTCTTATACCCTTGCAACAAGGCTATTATTAAAACAGTACCTGTTAAAATATCTAACCACATACTTATGGAGTAAGTAAGGATTTAGCCGCCGCAGAAATTAATTTGCCATCTGCTTTACCAGCCAATTGTTTGGTAGCCACGCCCATTACTTTTCCTAAATCCTGAGGACCTGCTGCGCCCACAGAAGCAATGACTTCTTTTACAGCAGCTATAATTTCTGCTTCACTCATTTGAGCAGGTAAGAATTTTTCGATTACACTAATTTCTTCGGCTTCTTTAGCTGCAAGATCAGGTCTATTTTGTTCTTGATAGATAGCCAAAGAGTCTTTGCGTTGCTTGACTAATTTTTGCAACAATTTCATTTCTCCATCGGGCGTAATTTCACCATTTGCTCCTGGCTCTGTTTTCGCTTTGATAATTTCTGCTTTGATTGCTCTTACACCTCTTAATAAAACTTCATCCTTATTTTTCATTGCCTCTTTCATCAAAGACATTACTTCTGTTTCTAAACTCATGGTATTACTATTTAGGATTTTGATCAATTTGACTTGCTCTAAATTTCTGATAAAAAGATTTAGCAAAGATTTTAAAATCTTCTGCCAAGGCTTTATCCTGGGTTGCTCTAAGGAAGGTGTCTCCCATACCCATCAAGTTTTGGTAAAAGAAATCAGCCATCTCGTCTACCATCATATCCTTTGTCCACAAGTCAATGCGCAAGGCTGTTTTATCAGTTGGATCCCAGAACGTAAGCATCATAGCACGTGCTTCTTGTGCTTCTGTAGCAGTGCTATCGGTTGCAGACCAATGTATGTTTTGTGGAATTTTTTGTTCATCTAAATGAACGGCAATATTGATGTTGGATTGATGCATTTTAATAGGGTTGTTCTAATTATTAAACGAAAGTACAATTTTATTAAATAAGTCTAAATGAGAATCGGATTGATGTTTGTCCATAAGCCACTCTTTTCCTGTTCTTGCTCGGTTTTGTCTATACACTTCATCCTTATAATACAATTTAAAGTGATTGGACAAAGCCATTTTTTCTGAAAAAGCAAAAAGTTCCCCTGCCTTTTGCCAATGCGTTGGAAGGGTTAATTGTGTATCTAACAACAAAGGAATCTCCATTTGAATAGCATATTCCATCCACATGGCATGGCGATAGGAAACCCCCTCACAAAGCACCGCATAGGTAGCTGCCAACCAGGACAGATTTAATTCCTGTAGGTCATAAACGGAGACAGCTGCCTTAAATTTATAGCCCCGCAATTGTTCTTTTGCCAAGGTAACCTCCGCTGGTGTTTCCAAAACAAATACCAAATGCATAGTGGTTTGTTGCCATTTTTTAAATACGGAAAATTCTTTCAGTATATCCACAAACCTTGCAGCAGGAGCAAAAACTAAAAAGTAATTATTGTCCGCAGTTAACTTGGCTTTGGTTGCCGCTAAGTCTTGCCATTCAAAAGCAGGCAAAGCCTGTATAGGGAAAGAAAGCAATTGTAATTTAGAAAGATAAGATGGGCAATGCAGAGTCAGTTGCTCAAACGCCCAATCATTGGTTGCAATTACTTTCGTAGCCCCCTTCATCCACTTCTCAAATTTGTTTGCAAATAGATATCGCTTTAGCAAAGAAAGAGATGCCGTTTGTTTTGGCAACAAAAGAGGAATGAAATATTGTGGAAACCCTTTAGCCCAATTCAATTGGGCTCCAAAATGAAACACCACTGCATTGGTCACCCCTTTAATGAATTGAGCAGCCTGTTGGCTGGATTGTATAGAAACGCTTTCTAAAGATTGACAATATTCCACAAATTTTGGATCTACTATATCCCCTACAACAATCATCTGCACCTCTTTTGCAGGGGCAAATGAATGCAATAAACCCTTTGTATGCTCCAGTACTAAATTACTAGGAATGGGTAAATGGGTAGGTAGAACCAGGAATAAGCGCATGCCCAAAAATACGTCATACTTAACAATTTATCCACCAATCATTTACAAGGGATAGTTGGTATTAATAGTCCCCTACCTTTGTTAGATGGCAAAAGAATTGCAACAGTTGGATTTATTTGGCAATGCACCGGTAGCTCCTGTTCATATCAAAAGAACAAAGGCAGTAAAACAGGTTGCCAAAAAACCAGTGCAATTGGCTGTAGCTCAAGCAACAACAGCCCCTTCTGTTGTTGAGGAAGCATCCGTTACTTTTTCCAATGATCCCATTCCTACGGTATCCAGAACCCCAATGAACTATGGCAAAAACAAAGTAAGCCATAAAAGAGGACGCAAGTCTTTTGCCTCTATGGAAGGGGATATGGAAAAATTACAGGTGCCTAGCCCCGACGAATTGGCCAAAAAATTATACTACCCTATTGGTGAAGTTGCCCTATGGTTCAACGTAAACACTTCCTTGATTAGATATTGGGAAAAAGAATTCAAACAACTACAGCCTCGCAAAACCAGAAAAGGGGATCGTTTATTTAGGGCGCAGGATATTGAATTTTTGAAACAGATTTATTATTTATTGCGTGAGAAAAAATACTCCATCGATGGCGCAAAAACGTATTTAAAAAACAATAAGGAGAAAGCGGAAAAAGATATTGCCTTATTGAATAGCTTAAAAAACATCAAGAGTTTTTTAGTATCTCTTAAAAGCAGCTTGTAATTTTTAGAAAGACCCATCCATTAAGCCAGTGCGGCAAATGAAATACCATTTTTATTGGCATAGGTAATGGCCGTCAAATTTAATTCTTCTCTTAACATTTGAAACTTATCAATGTCTAAGGTTAATGCCACAAGGCATTCTATATGAAGGGTGTGATATTGTTTTCCAGACTCAGCAACAAATACTGTAGCGGATTGAATTTCTTTATAACTGGCTATTTTTTCTCTTAAAAATTGTGCATAGTTAGCCAATCCTTCCGCAGTAGTTTGCACACTCAATTGCAAGTCCATTTCAATTTTTCTTTCCGTCCTCAAGCTAATATTATCTACAATCGTATCCACCATTTGTTTATTGGGTACTGAAATATAGGTTTTACTTTCGGTACGAATACGGGTACTACGCAATCCAATTTTTTCAATAGTACCGGTAAAATTATTCACTTTAACCTGGTCACCAACCGTAAAGGGTTTGTCAAAAAAGATGATAAAAGAAGCAATGATGTTTTCCAAACTCTCTCTCATAGACAAAGCTACCGCCGCTCCCACGATACTTAAGCTGGTCACTAAATTGCCGATATTCTCGTTAAATACATAGCGTAAAATTAAAAGCACCCCGATAATGTAAAGAATTACTTTAAAGAAGTCTCTGAAAAACAAAATCAATTGATCATCAGTTTGGTCTTTTGAAAGTTTCGCTTTTTCTTCTAATATAATAGCAATGAATTCTAAAGTGCGCAAGCAAACGCGGATCAATAAAATAACAAAAGTTAATTTCACCGCAGATTCCATTCCTTGCTGAAGTGAAATTTTATAAATATGTAAATTCCAAGCAACTGGAAATTTTAATTCATAAAAGGCCGCAATGGCTACTAGGAAAATGATGAAACGTTCAATAGGAACAACCAATCTATGGACGTGTGACTTTCTTAATTCAGAATGATTTTTTTTATCAATCCAAGTATAAATTAAACTAGCAAAAAAACGAGATATCCATCTTTTAACAAGAAGCGTGACTAGTAAAACTCCTGCAATGATTAAATAACTTTTTAGGGAGTTGGAAAGTATTTGCTGTTCTAAATTCATAATTCAATTATTTTAAGATTCCCAAGTCAACAACTGCACCTGTGTGCCATCAAAAACTCCATAGGTGTTTAAACGAATCCAATCTCCTAGGTTAATATAGCGACTACGTTCATTAATAGGATAGTCTATTGCAAAATGTCTATGACCAAAAATAAAATAATCAATATTCTTCGTCTTAGCCTGTTCTTTCGTGTAAATAATCAACCACTCTTTGTCTTCCCCTAAAAACACTTCGTCGGCAGTTCCTGTCTTTGCCCTACTCTTAGCACTAAAATAATTGGCCAATTGAATACCCATGTCTGGATGTAACCATCTAAACAACCACTGGCAAACTGGATTGGTGAATACTTTTTTCAAACGCTTATATCCAAAATCTCCGGGACCTAAACCATCGCCATGACCAATTAAAAATTCTTTTGTACCAAGTGTAAAACACTGGGGCTCAAAATAAACTTTCGCATTCAATTCCTTTTCCAAATAATCATGCATCCATAAATCATGGTTGCCCGTAAAAATATGCAATGGAATACCTGCATCACTTATTTGTGCTAAACAGCCTAATAAACGAACAAATCCTTTAGGTACTACCGTTTTATATTCAAACCAGAAATCAAAAATATCGCCTACTATAAAAAAAGCGGCAGCATCTTGTTTGGCATGATTTAAGAATCGCACCAAACGATCTTCCCGTTTTCTGCTTTCTGTTTCATTAGGAGCTCCCAAATGAAAATCAGATAAGAAATATATTTTTTTGCCAGGGGCCAATTCCATGAAAGCAGATTTAATATAATTAATCGGTGATTTTGTCAACTAGAAAGCAATATACTTCTTTTGGACCATGCACCCCCACAACCAATGTTTTCTCAATATCGGCAGTTCTGCTGGGGCCTGTTGCATAGCTAATCATGGAAGGAATATGGTCTACTTCCTGTTTAAACTGGTGCAAACTATCCGTGATATCATAAACCAATTGATGGGTGTAGGCAATACAGATATGAATGGGTGCGTATACACTGGTGGCACGTCCACTTAATTGCTGGCTACTTAAAACAATGGTACCCGTTCTGGCTACTAAATGTTCACATAAAGTAATGGAGGCGTCACAGCTAGCTAAGTCATCCGTGTTCACGGGATCAAACTGATATTCACTCATGTCATCTAACCAACCGGACTCTTGAGAATATATTTTTTGCCATTTTTGAGATTTGATCAAGGCCGCTAATTGCTGCGCCAATTCCCCTTCATCTGCACAGTAAACAAATTTGCCTAATAGTTCAGTGAATTTTTGTGCAAAGTTAATGGCCAACTCTTGTTCGGTCGGAATAAATAAGGGCGTATCCGCCACTTGATCTGGAAACGGAACAGACACTGGCGACTTTAGTGCCTGTTTTATTTTCTTTAATATTTTATTTCTTGCGCCTTGTGATTCCATCGAACATTTTATTCATTATTGCCTGTGGCATCTGCAGCATCTATCGTTGCATTTGCGTTATCAATCGTATCATCTGTTGCAGTTGCATCAGCAGTCGAGTCTGTTGCTCCAACTACAGTAGTTTCAGTTGGTGCAAAAGTTTCGTGCACATCGCCATTCTTTTCAGATTCAAATGGACGCTTGCCAATCAATTCTTCCACATCACTTTTATGTAACACCTCTTTATCTAATAATGCTTTGGCTAATTTTTCAACGTCTTCTTTGTGATCGGTTAACAACTGTAAAGTTCTTTGGTATGCTTCCGCAATCATTTTTCTAACTTCCTCGTCAATTATTTTTCCTGTCTCTTCGCTATACGGTTTTTGGAAAGTATTTTCTTGAGAAGGATCATAGAAACTTACGTTGCCTATTTTTTCATTCATTCCATAAGTGGTTACCATAGAGTAAGCCATCTTAGAAATTTGTTGTAAGTCATTAGAAGCACCGGTAGAAATTTTACCAAAGAAAATTTGTTCTGCGGCTCTACCTCCTAAAGTCATACACATTTGATCTGTTAATTGCTCAATCGTATATAAGTACTGTTCTTTTGGGGTGTACTGCGCATAACCCAATGCAGCCGTACCTCTCGGCACAATAGTTACTTTTAATAAAGGATACGCATGTTCTAAAAACCAGCCACAAGTAGCATGACCTGCTTCATGATAAGCAATCACTTCTTTTTCATTAGGAGAGATGATTTTATTCTTTTTCTCTAAACCGCCAATCACTCTATCAATCGCATCTTGGAAGTCCTGCATTTCTACCCCTGTCTTTCCTTTACGTGCAGCAATTAAGGCAGCCTCGTTACAAACATTGGCTATATCTGCTCCAGCAAATCCTGGAGTTTGTTCTGCTAACTTATAAATATCTAAACTCTCCGAAACTTTAATTGGACCTAGATGCACTTTGAAAATTTCTTGACGGCCTTTTACATCGGGACGATCAATTGAAATTTGACGATCAAAACGACCTGGTCTTAATAAAGCACTATCCAATACGTCAGGACGGTTGGTAGCAGCTAAAATAATAATACCGGTATCGCCACCAAATCCATCCATCTCCACCAATAATTGGTTCAATGTATTTTCACGTTCGTCGTTGCTCATCATGGCATTTTTTCCACGAGCACGACCAATCGCATCAATCTCATCAATAAAAATAATACAAGGTGCTTTTTCTCTTGCTTGCTTAAATAAATCTCTTACACGACTTGCTCCTACACCCACAAACATTTCCACAAAGTCAGATCC
>JACCDW010079504.1_pt1 | contig 15945 bp, 16 predicted proteins | sample 7449781 | NCBI WGS metagenome assembly JACCDW01 (sample SAMN15323449, study PRJNA562643) | freshwater metagenome | isolation source: river surface water | place: USA:Blue River Watershed | collected 2017-08-18
AGATGGTCTTATAGCTCAGAGTATCCACTTTGTAACTGTTTAATTTTTAGCTTATTAATTAATTATCGACCCCAAAAAGGGACACAAAGATAGGAGCATTTATTTTTCTATGCAAACTATTTGCGATACTAAACCCTAATTTTCATTGGTTTAGCAAACTTTTTTTTATTCAAGAAGCGCAAGCTAGGCCAAAAAGACAGCTTAGCGATTCTTTTCAAGCTGCTGGACCAGCACTTGGAAATCTTTAGGGTAGGGGGCTTGTACGGTGATTTTTTTTCCATCCAATCCCAAAAATTGGATGCTGAAGGCATGTAGGGATACCCGCTGCATGATGGGCAACTCATCCGTATCTTTTTTCAAATTGAAGCGTCGTTTCAAGGCGGAAAGGTACAAGGGCTTGCCTCCATACAGGGTGTCTCCACAAATAGGAGCCTTCAAATAGGCCAAATGCACACGGATCTGGTGCAATCTGCCGGTGATCGGACTACAAGACAGCAGGCTGTGTGCAAAGTAGGTCTTTAGCGTGTTGACCACCGTTTGGGCTGGTTTTCCATCCTTACTTACTTTGGCGATTCCCTTGTTGTTGGCCGCGAGGTTACGGTCCACGAGTAGGTTCTGAAAGTCATGAATGCCTTCTGCCACGGCATGGTAGATCTTTTCTACTTGCCTATTTTCAAATTGCATCGCCAAATGACGGTAGGCCTCCGCATGCTTGGCGATCACTAGGCAACCGGATGTTTCCTTATCCAAGCGGTGACAGAGCTGCGCATCCTCCCAATAGGTTTTTGCTAGGTCGAGGATGTTTTGTGCCTCGTGTCGGTCATCCAAACTCGATAGGTAGGGAGGTTTGTTGATGACCAAGAAGTCCGAGTTTTCAAGGAGAATAAGGTCTTCAAACTTAATTTTTTTCATGGATGGTTTGCCCCGATAAGTGGCCACAAAGCTAGCCAATCTTTGGCGGTTCCAAAAAAGTTGCGAAAAACTGAGTTTTTGCGAAGCAAATCTACTTGATCAATAAAAAACCAACGGATGAAGCTTAAATAGTTGGGAGAGTGTCCACTTTCTTTTTCTCCTTTTCTAGGGGAAGTTCAAAGCTGAATATAGACCCTTTGCCCAATACGGAGCTGACGGAGATTTTGCTCTTATGACCTTCCAAAATATGCTTGACAATGGCCAAGCCCAATCCCGTACCGCCTTTGCCTTTGGATCTGCTTTTTTCCACGCGGTAAAAACGTTCAAAAATTCGCTTCAAATCATCGGGAGCAATACCTGGACCATTGTCCTTGACTTCCACTTGAATTTGATTCTTGCTTGACTTGAGGCTCACATTTACCTCCCCACCATCGTGATTGTACTTGACGGCGTTGAAGATGAGATTTTGACAAACCCGGTAGATTTTTTGTCGGTCTGCAAGGGTCTGGTAATTTTTATCTGGATCAAATTCTAAGGCAATGTGCACAGACCGCTTGGATGCTTTGTGCTCCAATTCTTCGATTACCTCTTGCACCAATTCCTTGAGATCAAATTCGGTGAAGGTAAACTTAATTACCCCGGACTCCATTTGGTTGAGGGTGAGCAGGTCTTGAACTAGGTGATCTAAGGAATCGAGGCTTTTTGCAGCCTTCTTCAAAAATTTCATACGAACCTGCTTGTCATCGATTGCCCCGTCCAAGAGCGTGTGAATATAGCCTTGCGTTGCAAAAATGGGTGTTTTCAGTTCGTGCGAGATGTCTGCAATAAATTCCCGCCGGAACTCTGCATTTTTTTGGAGGGCTTCAATCTCCCGCTGCCGTGCTAGCGCATAGGAGTTGATGACGGCATTGATTTTTTTTAAGGGAGAGAGGGCAGACCCTAACGATTTGGATTTAATTTCAGTCAGGTCCTTCTTTTGAATTTTTTCGAGCAGGGTATAGATGTTTCCAATCTCTCGAAAAACCAAAAACTCCAAGGTGATACTGATAAGAAGGTAGGAAATTGAAAAGGAGAGCAGGAGTGCTGCCCAGAGCACGGTAGAAGAGGTGGACGGGATAAGGAATAAAAATGCGGTCACCACTGCTGCGATGGCAATTGCTAGAAAAAAGGATAAGCCCCGCGAACCTGTTGGCATCTTAACCGATTTCGAATTTATACCCTACTCCTTTGACTGTGGTGATGTATTCTTCCCCAATTTTCTCCCGAACCTTTCGAATATGCACATCGACCGTACGTGCAAGCACAAATACATCAGATCCCCAAATGTTGTGCAGGAGCTCGTCTCGGCTGTAGACTACATTGGGATTGTTGGCCAAGAAATACAGGAGTTCAAATTCCTTCTTTGGTAGTGTAATGGTTTTTCCCGACTTGTTTATGGTAAAACTGCTGCGGTCAATGTTCAAATCTCGAATTTTTATTTGACCTTTTTCTTGCTCTTTTTTAGAATCTCTTCGAAAAAGTGCCGCAATACGACTCATCAATGCCCGAGGTTTAATGGGCTTGGTGATGTAGTCATCTGCTCCCACATCAAATGCCGCTACCTCCGAGTATTCTTCTAGTCTGGCGGTAAGGAAAATGATAAAGGCATGCTTGAGCTCAGGAATTTGGCGAATTTGAAGGCAGGTTTCTACCCCATCTTGATTCGGCATCATGATGTCCAATAAGATGACATCAGGCTGAAACTTGATGGCGGTTTTCACGGCTTTCAGTCCATCCTCTGCAGTAGCTACTTCATAGCCTTCTTTTTGCAGGTTGTATTTTAAAATTTCGACAATACTCGGCTCGTCATCTACGACCAATACCTTGATTTTTTGCTTGTCTGCCATGGGAAGAATTCCAAATTGTTGTCTGAAAATTAATGAATATCTACGGCTTCAAACCAAATGTTCGGATAACCTTGCCTTAATGAATCGAATTGATGCTAAAATACAGGACTTTTTTGTAAGCTTTGTTAAGTTAGTGTTAAACTACATCCCTTGTTAATTTTTCAATCCTTTGGCAGAGGAAATGTCGATATCCAAGGAACCGATAAACAAATTGGCTTTGATTTTAACCGGGATTTTATGCGCATCCTTGGTAATCCAAACTTTAACAGGGTATTCGCCTCGGAACAGGCTATTTTTAGGGATACGGGGTGAAAAGAGGTAAGTTTCTTTTTTTCCTAGATTCGTCTCCAACGTTTCGACCCCTTCAAATATTAATTTTAGGTTATATATTTCTTTATCAAAGAAACCACGGATTAATACTTCCTGTCCTTTGCGAAGAGCCGATAGATCTAGCGTGCGTAAGTAATAAAATCCACTGACTAAATCCTGAACCGTTCCGGGTAGAGAAAATACCCTGACCTCTTTTACTTTTTTGTTTTCTCGGTCGTATAGTTCAAGGGTGGCTTTCTTATTGACTTGGTCAAAATAGATCTTCTCGTTTCGTCGATAGCGCCCTTCTTCGATGTAGCGGTAAGAAAGGCGTGGCAATAGACTTTGGGTGTTTAAGTGTGTGCCCCAATTGTCATTTACTTTACTAAAAATAGTCACCGCACCTTTGGATTTGCCAAAAGCATCAATTTTGAAATAGGACTGCGAGTTTTCAAGAATTGCTTTCTTGCTGATCTGAAGCCGAGCGTCTGCAAGATCTATCCAGCCGTAAGTAACTTCGAAATGCAGTTCCTCCCCAAAAGTAAAGGGAATATCCTTGGCAGTAGACTGCGCCAAAGATGCTGCAAGCGGAAAACAAACGAATAGCAGAATCCGAAAATAGCGCTTCAGTTGATATGTGACAATTTGTGACAAAAATCAGAGAATTTTCGGATAATTAGTACAAAATCTGCTGTGGTGAAGCATAAAAGTACAAATTTGCACAGCGAAAACAAGCGCAGGCAACACCTTGTTAATTGAGCAGACAATTGGTAACTTGAACGTTTTAACCTATACAAAACTACCTCACTCATGAGTACGAACAACGCAGAAAAACTCAAAGCATTACAGCTCACGATCGACAAGCTTGAAAAAACCTACGGCAAGGGAGCTGTCATGAAGCTTAGCGACAATAAAGTATTGGATATCCCCGCCATTTCTACCGGATCCCTAGGCTTGGACATGGCTCTGGGCATTGGCGGTATTCCTAGAGGTCGAGTGATTGAAATCTATGGCCCTGAATCTTCTGGTAAGACTACCTTGACCATGCATTGCATTGCCGAAGCGCAAAAGGCAGGAGGGCTCGCAGCCTTTATCGATGCGGAACATGCGTTCGATAAAAACTATGCAGAGAAGTTGGGCATCGATACTGAAAACCTGCTTATTTCCCAGCCAGACAATGGGGAGCAGGCTTTGGAGATTGCCGAGCATTTGATTCGCTCTGGAGCAATTGACATCATCGTGATTGACTCCGTAGCAGCCTTGGTTCCCAAAGGGGAATTGGAAGGGGAGATGGGCGAAAGCAAGATGGGTCTTCAGGCTCGATTGATGTCTCAGGCCCTTCGTAAACTCACTGGAGCGATTCACAAAACAGGCTGCGCTTGTATTTTTATCAACCAGCTCCGGGACAAGATCGGGGTCATGTTTGGTAGCCCAGAGACCACTACAGGTGGAAATGCCTTGAAATTCTATGCTTCCGTACGCTTGGATATCCGTCGTGTAGGACAGATTAAAGAAGGTGCCGATAGCGTATTGGGCAATAGAACCCGAGTGAAGGTGGTGAAAAACAAGGTTGCACCTCCCTTTAAGGTGGTGGAATTTGACATCATGTATGGTCAGGGAATCTCTAAGGTCGGTGAAGTGATTGACCTCGGTGTCGAACTCGAAATCATTAAGAAGGCAGGATCTTGGTTCTCTTACAATGGTGAAAAACTAGGCCAAGGACGTGACGCTGTAAAAAGCCTGCTTTTGGATAACCCAGAATTGCTGGAAGAATTGGAAGGAAAAATCAAAGGCGCTTCAGGCTTACTACCTACCGAACCAACCGTGTCTTTGGAAGATTAAGTGAATCCAACCCACAACGAAAAAGGTCCCGTACATGCGGGACCTTTTTCGTTGTGGGTTAATTGGTTCGTATAGCTTCCACCGGATCCATCCGCGCAGCAAGTGTGGCGGGCACAATGCCGGCGACTACCCCGATGGCTGAGGAGACACCCAACCCAAGAATGATGTTATTGAAAGAAAGAATCAAATCTAGGCTTCCTAAAGGCACGAAGCTCAAGGCATAGACCAACAAGATCCCTGATCCACCCCCAATCAAACTCAAGCAAACTGCCTCAAAGAGAAATTGGAATAGGATAAAGTAGTTTCTTGCGCCCAAGGATTTTTGAATCCCAATGATGTTGGTTCGCTCTCGAACCGATACAAACATGATGTTGGCAATTCCAAAGCCTCCCACCAAAATTGAAAAACCACCAATCACCCAACCTGCCACAGAAATCACATCAAAAATAGAACCGATCGCGTTTTGGATAAACTCGGTTTTGTTGAGCGCAAAATTATTTTCTTGGGAAGGCTTTAATCCCCGCTTGGCACGAAGCAAGCCAGCCATTTCATTTTCTAAAGCGACTAATCCTACATCCGTATCTCTACCTTTGGCAGCGATGGTAGGCTCAAGTCCATCCCGACCCGTGTAGTACATCTTACTGAATGCGCCAAAAGGAACCAAGCAGGCCTCATCTTTGGAAGGCAGTTCCAAAAATCCCTCTCCCTCTTCTTCAAAAATCCCGATGATGGTAAATTTCATCCCCTTGATTTTTACTTCTTTTCCCAAGGCTTCCTGGTTTGGAAATAAGGTATTCGCAATTTTTTTGCCCACAATAATCAGATTGCGGGAGGCATTGATTTCTGCTTCTGAAAAATAGCGCCCTTCTTCCAAGGCTACTTCAAATACATCCTGATAGGTGTAGGCAACTCCTGAAAGTGAAGTTCCTTCGTAAGAGTTGCTTCCAGCTTGAACCGTCGCTGAAGAAGAGGCTGAAATGGTCACTCCATCCGCGTTGGTTAGGCGTTCCTCTAAAAATTTGTATTCGGCATAAGTGCATGGGGGTCGTTGAAAATATTTCCACCATGGATAATCTTGGGGTCCATTGGCAAAGGGAAACCGGTCTACTCGCATCACGTTGGTTCCCAAAAAAGCAAAGGAAGACTTGATCTTCTGTTCCAAGGAATCTACCAAGGTAAATACGGCAATGATGGCAAAAATGCCTATGGTCACCCCCAAAAGGGAAAGAATGGTGCGTGTGAGGTTGGATTTTAAGGCCGAGATGGCAAACCTAAAACTTTCCCAAGAAAGCTTTAAAAAGAGCATAGAATAAGTAGTTGGTTAAAACAATTTGTTAAGTTAGGTGAAATTGGGCATTATTGTACTTATCTTTGCATTTTTTAAAAGTAATCTGCTTATCGAGTTCGACTAAGTCAACTACTCCTAAACGCCGTATATGAAATTATCTGATTTCAAATTTGAAGTTCCCAAAAAACTGATCGCGCTCTATCCTACAGAAAATCGGGATGAGTCCAGATTGATGGTTGTTCATCGTAAAACTGGAGAAATTGAACACCGTACCTTTAAGGATATCCTCGAGTATTTTGATGAGGGAGATGTAATCGTCACCAACGATACCAAGGTTTTCCCTGCTCGCCTATACGGAAACAAGGAAAAAACGGGTGCAAAAATCGAAGTTTTTTTGTTGAGAGAACTCAATGCGGAATTCAAACTTTGGGATGTTCTAGTAGATCCTGCTCGGAAAATTCGAGTAGGCAACAAACTTTATTTTGGGGATAGTGACTTGGTGGCTGAGGTCATTGACAACACCACCTCTAGAGGAAGAACTATCCGTTTCCTTTTTGATGGCACGGAAGAAGAATTTCACAAAACCATCGATACCCTTGGTGAAACTCCCCTTTTAAAGGAGTACATCGAACGTGCTATTGAACCTGAAGATAGAGAACGTTACCAGACCGTATTTGCCAAAAATGTGGGTGCTGTTGCTGCTCCTACAGCTGGACTCCACTTTACGCCCCAATTGCTCAAGCGTTTGGAATTGAAAGGGGTAGAAATCGCTCCAATTACACTCCACGTGGGGCTAGGTACTTTCCGTCAAGTAGATGTGGAGGATCTGACCAAGCACAAGATGGATTCCGAAAATTACTTTATTTCAGAAAAGACGGTAGAATTGGTCAACCAAGCTTTGGATAACAAAAAGCGTGTTGTGGCGGTGGGTACTACATCTCTCAAAACTGTAGAATCTTCTGTAACTGCTGGTGGACGTCTCAAAGCGAGCAGCGGATGGACAGACAAATTCATCATTCCGCCTTACGACTTCAAAATAGCCAATTCCTTAATCACCAATTTTCACCTACCTGAGTCAACCCTCCTGATGACTGCATCGGCTTTTGGAGGTTATCCATTGATCATGAAGGCGTACAAGGAAGCCATTAAAGAAAAATATCGATTCTTCTCCTATGGAGACTCCATGTTGATCTTGTAATCCAAATCAGTCCCGCACCTGCGGGACTTTTTTTTGCCTTTTCGATTTTTTCTTAGCGTATTTTCATCCAGAGAAAGCAATCCTGCAGAGAGTAGAAATATGATCAAATAGGAGGTGCGTTCCGAATAGGAGGTTATTTTTGTATCAATTCAACGAAAATGAACAGAGCAGCAATACTTGTCGCCGGTGGTAAAGGAATGCGGATGGGGACCACCCTTTCCAAGCAATACCTGCCCTTAGCAGGAAAGCCTGTCTTGATGCATACACTTGAGCGCTTTTTTCAAGCTGATCCCAGTTTACTCTTGATTTTGGTGTTGCCCAAGGAGGACTTCGACTACTGGACTGATTTGTGTACTTCCCAGGGCTTCGACCTTCCCCATCAGCTAGTTGAAGGAGGATCTAGTCGCTTTCAATCCGTAAAAAATGGCTTGATGGCACTTCCATTTCAAGAAGGACTTGTAGCAATTCACGATGGCGTTCGTCCTTTTGTGTCTGAGAAAGTAATTCAAACTAGCTTTGAGCAGGCTGCCGAAAAAGGAAGCGCGATTCCAGTGGTGGCCTTGAAGGATTCCTTGCGGAAGGTCGGCGCCGCCGGTGAAAGTAGTTTTCAAGATCGAACGCATTTCCGTTTGGTCCAAACTCCCCAAACCTTTCAATTGAAGCCGCTCCTGGTAGCCTTTGCCGTAGAAGAGTTGGCTATTTTTACGGACGATGCTACTGTCTATGAGCATCAGGGATGGGAAATCAGCCTGATCGAGGGGAATCCTGAGAACATTAAATTGACTACGCCTGAGGACCTGGCCTTTGCTGAATTTTTGATGTTGGCTCGTTGAGCGGATAAGTAGAATCTTTTTTACCGACTAGTATGGGGCCTTTACCGATTTTTTGTTGGGCTTCAGCGAATACTGCAAGGAAGCCTAGGATTGGACTACTAGTTTTGTTTCACTAAATTCAAATCAAATGAACAACTTCACTAAACCACGTAACGACGGGAGTATTGCTTTTGGAGTGATCATCCTAGGGATAGGCCTTGTCCTTCTTTTTCGGAAATTCGGGCTTTACATTCCGGATTGGGTATTGACATGGCCGATGATTCTGATTGCGGTAGGTACCTACACGCTCATCAGTCAACAGTTCAAGAGTTTTTTTGGATCTGTGGTCCTCTTCATAGGGGTTTACTTTTTACTGAAACGAGAGTTTGACCTGGACCTTGGCCTTGACCAATTCATTTGGCCGGTAGGCTTGATTGCCCTTGGCATCTACTTGATTCTACATAAAAAACAGGAAAATAAAGCCTTGGAGGAGGTACGGAAAAATTGGGAATCTTCTCGGAAAAAGAAAACAGCCACCTCCAGTTCTGAGGAAATCGAGCCAGCCAAAGTGGTGGCCGATGCTGCTCCTTCACAGGAAGAGTCTACCAAGGCTCCAGATTCAGGCTTTGTGCGCGCTACGGGCACCGCCTTCATGGATCGGATCAACGAAAGCGTCATCTTTAGTGGCGTGAATCGCAAGTTGATGACCAAAAACTTCCAAGGAGGTAAGGCTACCGTGATTTTTGGTGGCTTGGACCTCGACCTGACGCAGGTAGATTTCACGGGCGTTGCTACGCTAGACCTTGAGGTTGGCTTTGGTGGAGTCAAGTTGCTCGTACCTCCGCACTGGGATGTGCGCACAGAGGTTTCCAATATTGCTGCAGGTCTGGAAGACAAGCGTATGTTCCGAGAAGGAGGAATAGATACCAACAAGGTCTTGATCCTAAAAGGCACCCTTTTGTTCAGCGGATTGGAAATCAAGTCCTTTTAATTCATTCTAAAATTAACCCCAGCACTTGTATTTAACCGCTTTTTCAAGTTCAAACTTTGGGAAATGGATCCTCCCAGGAATCGGATGTATCTGGTTTCTGGGAGGATATTTTTTGCTACTTCACCAAGGGATGGATGAAGAGCAAGCATTGGTGGATGCCTTCTTTTTGATGCTCTTTTTTTTGGGAGGGCTTCTTCTTTTGGATCGGGTATTTCGGCACTACACGCCCAACCGCAAAAATGGATTTCTTTTAGTCCTGTTTCCACTCCTGCTGAGTGGGGGGCTGGTTTGGTCTCATGCACAAGTCCTTAACTGGTGGTTTGATTCAGACAATTTGGAATTACTGGAAGCTAGTATTTTTTACAGATGGACCGTCTTTGGCTTGGTTTTCCAACTGCTGGCAGTATTGGCGGTAGTGATCTCAAAGGTAGCTGGGCAGGAGGAGCTTAGCCGTCGAGAAGGGCAGCTCCTTCAACTCTCCAAGGAAGCGGAACTTGCCCAACTGCGGCAGCAGCTGCAGCCTCACTTCTTATTCAATAGCCTCAATTCCATCCATGCCTTGGTGCTTGCAAGTCCTCAGCGTGCCCGAGAGATGGTTCTGCTACTTTCGGATTTTTTGAGAGGCACCCTTCGCACAGAAGGCCAATCTTGGATCAGTTTGGCCGATGAAATCAAGTACCTGAGCATGTACTTTGACATTGAGCGGGTCCGATTTGGACATCGCTTGCTGGTCGATTTGCAAGTAGAAGAAGGTGTCGAACAACTGAAAATTCCACCTCTGCTCGTGCAGCCGCTGGTAGAAAATGCGATTAAATACGGGCTTTATGGAACCCTAGGAGAGGTGAAAATTAGCCTTCGCTTTCAAAAAGAAGGAAACTACCTCCAGGTAATCGTTGAAAATCCTTTCGATGGCCAAGCTTCAGTTCCAGCTGGAACTGGCTTTGGGCTGAGTTCTGTGGAGCGCCGGCTTTTCCTTATTTTTGGGCGAACGGACCTGTTGCAAAAAATCGCAGCCAAGGGCATATTTTGTGTTCACTTACAAATCCCTGTTTCCGGATGATCAAGGTAGTAATCGTAGATGACGAAACGCTCGCAGCTGGTTTAGTGAAGGAATTTTTGAGTGCTTATCCTCAATTTGAGGTGGTGGCCGTCTGTCACGATGGTTTTGAGGCCTTCAAAGTAATTCAGCAGCATCAACCCGACCTTATATTTCTAGACATTCAAATGCCCAAGATCACGGGCTTTGAATTACTCGAATTGCTGGAAAATCCTCCTGCAGTGCTATTTACTACTGCCTTTGAACAGTATGCGGTACAAGCCTTCGATGCCAAGGGATTGGATTATTTGGTCAAACCTTTTTCGGAGGCACGATTTGCACAAGCCATCGCACGATTTTTAAGTCAGCACCAAGCCGCAAATACCTCTAGTGCTGTGTCTGAGGAGGGGTTCCCTGTTCTTCCAGGAAAAAGCAGCCGCTTGGTGGTCCGAGTAAAAAATGAACTAAAAGTGATCCAAGTGCAGGAGGTTCGCTACGTGGAGGCAGATGACGATTACATTTCCATCCACACGGGAGAAGGGAAGTTTTTGAAAAAGATGACCTTAAAGCAATTGGAAGAAAGTTTAGATCCTGAAAAATTTGTCCGAGTGCATCGCTCTTTTTTGGTCAACCTACAGGAGGTAGCTGGGATAGAGCCCTATGAAAAGGAGTCCTACTTGCTTCGGCTGCGGAGCGGCCAGAAGATTCCCGTGAGCAAGACGGGCTATGCTCGGCTACGACAGGTGCTAGGACTGTGAAATGCGGTTGAAATTTGCTCCCTCATAAAAAAAAGTCCCGCAGCTGCGGGACTTTTGATTAATACTCGTCTTCGTTGAAGAAAAAATCGTCTTTGGTAGGATAGTCAGGCCAAATTTCTTCAATCGTCTCGTAAGGCTCGCCATCGTCTTCCAATTCTTGGAGGTTTTCCACTACTTCAAGTGGTGCGCCAGAGCGAATGGCATAATCGATGAGTTCATCCTTGGTTGCTGGCCAAGGGGCATCTTCAAGGTAGGAGGCTAGTTCAAGTGTCCAGTACATAGTTTTTGTTTTTGGAGGTGTTCCGGATGTTATTTATGCAAGAATAGTAATTTTTTTAATATAATGGGTGTACTCAAGTTCTAGGAGAAAGTTGCTTCAATACATAGTTTTTCACATCGATCTTCCGCTTCAAATTCGAAAGCTTTTTTTTCATCATCATTTCGAAATCAGGTGTTTCAACGCGGAAGTTGTCCGAATTGTTCTGCATGGTTTCCAATTCAGTCTGGTCACGATGCAATAAATCCTTCAGAATGGCCGCTTTGATTTGCTGTTGTTCTTCAATCGGCTTCGCATCAAAGTCTGCGTATTTACTGCGTCCAAGTTTTTCCAAAAAGGCTTTTTCAAAGATAATATCCATGAAAAACTGGTAGGAGCGCGCAGGTAAGGTTGCTTCCTTTGGCTTTCGCATCGGGAGTTTTTTCCAATCCTCTTGGATTGCTTTGGCTCGTACCGTAATTTCTTGGCTGGTCGGCTGATGGGCCAATTTCTTCAATTCATCTACCATTGCCTCGATTTTGCGAAGCAGTTCTCGCGGATGCATTTCTGGACCCGGATTGAGGGTTCGCTTGTAGCGGGAAAAGATGCGGTTATTCAAGCGAGAAAATTCATCCCAGATGGGTTGACGACGTTCGGCAGGAACTTTTCCTGCAGCTTTCCACTCTTTTTGAATGCGTTTGCTGATGTCAAAAGCCATTTTGGCATCGGGTAGGTCGTGCGCCTCGCGTGCCTGCTGCAGCAAGGACTCGTACACCTTGATATTTACTTCCGCCTGAAGGGTCAGCTGATCGTAGAATTCCTGACGCTGTCCAAAGAAGTAGTTGACGGCCTGGTTAAACTGCCCTTCCAATTCCTCATGAAGTTCTTTCTCCACAGGACCGGTCTTGATCCAGCGCAACTTAAGTTCTTTGAACTTTTCTGTGGTTTCTTTCCAGTCGGTGTTTTTTTGTAAGGCAATGGCTTCCTGAATCAGTCCTTGCTTTATTTCTAGGTTTTTACTCCGGTTTTCTTGAATAATTTCAACCAAAAATGCCTCTTGCTCTTCAAGTTCAGCGATGAGTGAAGCAAAATCCCCCAAGGCATCACTTTCGTAGAGCGATTCTTTGAGGTGAATCAATTTCATCAAGAAGGAACCCTTATTTTGATTTTCTTGGATGGCAGCCTTCAATTGGGCTACCTTTTCCTGGAGTAGGACAAAACGAGCTTCAAAGTAGCGTAGAGTAGAATCCTCGTCCCCCTTTACTTCCCCAATTTCCCGGTCCTCTCCACCTAGAAATCCCTTTAGAAAGACCTTTCCGTCTTTGATATATCCAAAGGAATGTTTCATGGTACTAGACTAAGTTATAGGTGTTGAGGCTCAATTTTATGCAAAATAATCAATTAGCCCACACTTATCCTAAGAAAGGGTTATTTTTGCCACATTGATCAGTTACACACCAACTTCCTAACTATTCGGGCATGAGTGCAGAAAAAATAATCTTTTCCATGGCAGGGGTATCCAAAATCTACCCACCTCAGAAAAAAGTCTTGAAAGACATTTACCTCTCCTTTTTTTACGGCGCCAAAATTGGCGTTTTGGGTCTCAATGGCTCAGGTAAGTCCTCTGTACTTCGCATCATTGCGGGCTTGGACAAGGAATTTTTAGGGGAGGTGGTTTGGTCACCAGGTTACACCGTGGGGATGTTGGAACAAGAGCCCAAGTTAGACCCTAGCAAGACCGTCAAAGAAGTAGTGGAAGAAGCAGTGGCTAGCACTGTTGCTTTGCTCAAAGAATTTGAAGAAATCAACGAGAAATTCATGGATCCCGCCCTCATGGACGATGCGGATGCCATGGACAAGTTGATCACCCGCCAAGGGGAGGTGCAAGAAAAATTAGATGCAGTCAACGCCTGGGAACTTGATGTGATGCTAGACAAGGCCATGGATGCCTTGCGTCTCCCGCCGGCAGATGCCAATGTGGCCAACCTATCCGGAGGGGAGAAAAGACGAGTAGCGCTTTGCCGCCTGCTCTTGCAGGAGCCCGATGTGTTGCTACTCGATGAACCGACCAACCACCTCGATGCCGAATCCGTGCATTGGTTGGAGCAGCATTTGCAGAATTACAAGGGCACGGTCATTGCCGTCACCCACGACCGTTACTTCCTAGACAATGTGGCCGGCTGGATCCTCGAACTAGACCGTGGTGAGGGTATTCCTTGGAAGGGCAACTATTCTTCTTGGCTCGATCAAAAGCAAAACCGACTCAAGCAGGAGGAGAAAACCGAATCCAAGCGTCAAAAAACCTTGGAGCGGGAATTGGAATGGATTCGCATGTCGCCCAAAGCTAGACAATCCAAGGGCAAGGCCCGTTTGAATGCTTACGACAAATTGATTGGAGAAGAATCCAAGGACAAGGAAGCCAAATTGGAACTCTTTATCCCGCCGGGACCGCGCTTGGGCGCCAAGGTGATTGAGGTCAACAACGTGTCCAAAGCCTATGGTGATAAGTTGCTTTTTGAAAACCTCAGTTTCTCCTTACCCCAAGGGGGCATTGTGGGGATCATTGGTCCCAACGGTGCGGGTAAGTCTACCCTTTTCAAATTGATTACTGGACAGGAAAAAGCAGATTCAGGAAACTTTGAGGTGGGGGAAACGGTGAAATTGGCCTATGTGGACCAGGAGCACGATACCTTGGATCCCAACAAGACCGTGTACCAGTTGATTTCCGATGGGAATGAGCTGATGAAGTTGGGCAACAAGGAAGTAAACTCACGGGCTTACGTGTCCAAGTTTAACTTCGCAGGAGCGGATCAAGAGAAAAAGGTAGGTGTGCTTTCCGGTGGAGAGCGCAACCGCGTGCACTTGGCCATCACCTTGAAAGAGGGCGGCAACTTGCTATTGCTCGATGAACCTACTAACGATTTGGACGTAAACACGCTTCGTGCATTGGAGGAAGCCTTGGAAAATTTTGGAGGCTGTGCCGTGGTGATTTCCCACGACCGCTGGTTCCTAGATCGAATCTGTACGCATATTTTGGCCTTTGAAGGCGATTCACAGGTGTACTGGTTTGAGGGCAACTTCTCCGACTACGAGGAAAACAAGAAGAAGCGTCTAGGCGATGTGATGCCGAAGCGTATCCGATACAAGAATTTGAAGTAAACCTTTGCCGTCTTTTTTAGACCTCGAAGGTGTATTTGTCCCTTTCGCGTATTTTCCATAAATAAATGAGAAAAATCTGCAGCAAAGGATTCTCTTTTCTCCTACTCAGCCTCTTGCTTTCGCTCGGGGCCTGTCAGGAATTTATCCACAATAGTTTCGATACGTTTACGGGGCAGGTAGTGGATAAGGAAGGAAAAGCAGTCACTGGTTTGGAACTTACTTTATCCCAAAATATTGATTTTTTGGATGGACAAGTTCCGGTTGCCAAGTCGATCATTTACCGGATAAAAACCGATGAAAGAGGGGAGTTTAGTTTCGTTCTCCCAGCTCGTATGGATAGCTCCTTTGAAAATGAATATTTCCTGTTGCTGACTGCGCCGGCTCGGTTTCAAACCGAATTCAATGGCGTACAGCTCACAGAAAACTTCCTACTTGCAACAGATGCGCCACGAGATGCAGATGGGGTTAGGGATTTGGGCATTTTAAAAATTGTCCGCGAATGATCCGAAAAAGCTTTTTTGCGGCCCTACTTTTGTTTTGGGCGGTTTTGCCCGGACTTTCTCAAGAGGTGAAGGAGGAGGAAAGGCTTCCCAAGGGGCAGTTTACCTTTGCTCCAGGGGCAGCGCTGGGATACCGTGCCTTCGAAAAGGGCACTTTTTTAGGGGATACCTATGCTGTGGGGTTGAGCTATCGCCTCACTGTAGATTTTGGATTTCATGGCTACCCAGGCATAGGAATCTACTTTGACAAGCAAGAAGCCAGGATTCAAAATAACCGGTTTTTGGGAGGGTTTTTTACAGAGGTGCGTATGCCGGAAACTGGGATTTACCTCTACCATCAGGTGCCTCTAGTCAAAAATCTTGACCTCCACGGCGAACTGGGTTATGGACAATTGCAAGTGATTCATGGCCTAAGTCCCTCTCGGTTTATTCTCGATTATGGGAATTATTCTGGAAGGCTGACATTTCAGTACACCGTGGCCAAGGAAGTCAAGGGTATTTTTGATCTCAAGTTGGTTTTTGGTGGGAATTACAGCCTCTTGAATGGAAACAAAATTGTCATCAACCCCAGTGACCGAACCTACATGCAGCGGGCCAGTGCAGTGCAGGGTATTTTTGGCATCCACCTCCTGTATTTGTAGGAGAGATCAGATTTTTAGCTTAAGGGTCCTTAAAAAATTATTTAATTTATTGAAAATCAATTAATTGTAAAAGCTTGTATTTCAAATACAAGCTTTTTTAACTGAAGATCTCTGAGGAAGGAATTTAGAGGACTCAGATTTTTGGTTGATCCAATTTTTGAATTGGGTTTTCCTTAAATTGTCTTGGAATTTTTCCAGACCTATTGATTGACCTATGCGACAATTACTCCTTAGACCCGGAGCAGAAGAATTGAATTACGAGATTCGGGGCATTGTAAAAAAAGCCCGACAAATCGAAGCGCTCGGCTATTCGATGACTTGGGAAAATATCGGCGACCCGATTCAGAAGAGCAATCG
>JACCDW012091312.1_pt1 | contig 15945 bp, 18 predicted proteins | sample 7449781 | NCBI WGS metagenome assembly JACCDW01 (sample SAMN15323449, study PRJNA562643) | freshwater metagenome | isolation source: river surface water | place: USA:Blue River Watershed | collected 2017-08-18
CCAATCCTGAGCCGCTAAAGCATCAAATATATCTTCTAAAGAACTGGCTTTCCATTTTAGTTTTGTTGGCTTCTTTAGTGCGTTGCCTTTGTCAAGTGCTAATATGTTATAAATCTGTTCCGAGCCTGCTGTCACACCTTGCTTCTTACCCTGTTCATGACCTTTCTTGTATTGGCTATGCTCTTGTTCTTCACCTGGCTGGTCATATGGATTATCATATGCTCTGCCTTTTTTAGCGTCATCACGACCTTGGTCGTATGGGGTTGGCATACCTGGATTGCCAGTGCCTCTCAAGCCTTCCGCCACACCTTGGTGTTTTTTAGCAGCCTGAATCTGACGCCATATGTTATTCATCGGGCCTTCCATGTCGCGAGCCTTGCGTTCGCCTGGAGTCAAATTCTGCTCACGATCTGCATACTGCCAATCGCTACCACCTAGGGACTTATACTCTGCTCTCATTCTTTCATATTCTGCTTCTAGTTCTGGTAGTCGAGCAACTAGGTCTGCCATTTGTCGTTGTTGATCGGCAGCACGAGCCTTTTCGTTGCGATCTTTTAATCGATTCAATCCTTTGTCGCGCTTGTTGTAGATAGCAAGATTTTTTTCGCGTTCTTCTGGACTACGAGCAAATCCTGCACCCATTCCTGCTTGCGCTCTTTGCATTGTGGCTTTTTTATAATAATCACCTGTGCTGATTTCTGCAACATCTTGATCTTCTTGTGCAAGTAAGTTGCCTTTTTCTCTTTTAATCATTTTACCTGCTTTTGCAGGTGCTGTTGCAATAGAGCCTGTGCCCATACCGCCCGCGCTTACTGATTCTAGGATTTGTCTAATTCTCATTTTGTTAGTTTCTTTCTATCTGGCACAGGACCGTGTGTATTAATAGTATCTAATTCTTCGCTGTCCATGTCACCATGGTTTAGATCTTCATAACTTGCACCGGCTGCTTTGTATGCTGCCTTTAACATGTCTGCTTCTACTTGTGTGTAAGGGTGTGCGGTCTTTTTCTTACCGGCCCAGCTTTTAGTATCGATATCGAGCTTGTTTTTGCCATCGCTCATGGCTGCTGCCATACCTACTCTGAAACTAACATAGCCACTGTCTGCTTTTTCAGCATCACTGTATCTATGCAGTCCGCGGGTAGATTTTTGCTGTCTTTTAGTCAGCTTACCTGTTTTAGCTTCGGTGACAAATTCATTTGCTCTCATAGTGTTATTTATTTTTTCCGCCAAACCAAAGTTCAAACCACGCAGGAGTTCCGGGCTTAATGCCCTGCTCACGCATAATACGAGCATTTTCATTGCCTACTTGATTCATTTCAGGCAATTCTCTTTTAGATAGATATTCCTGCATTCTGCGTTCTGCACCTAGCTCTCCTAACCAGTTACTAGATTTTAGGGCATGAATAGGATCATCCGGACTTAGGAAACAGTCTGGATCAGTTGAAGTATCTACAGGAAAGCCTGTAACTCTGTACTGTCTCATAGCTTGCCTTCGAGCAGTTTAAGAACAGCACTAGCCATTTCTGTTTCCCAAGCTTCGCCGATTGGAACACATTTGTCCTTGCCGTTTTTAGTGCCTGCGTACTTGTAGCCTTTCCAGCAGGCTTTTCCATCAGCACCTTTTTTCTTATCAGTTTCACCTACTAGTTTGTGTGTAGGTTGTTCTTTAGGAGCAGTACCTTTTAGTTGTCCTTGTGGTGCTAGTTTGTTCTTGTTACTGCCAGTAAATGTGCTAGTTGGCAACATGGCTTCATTGCGTTTAGCAATGTCTCTACCTTTTAAATGTTCTTCACGACGCTTATCACCTGCCGCACGTAATTTAGCAGTAGCACCATCTTTAGGATCAGTTAGACGTTTAGCAGTTTGTGCCATAGCTTTACTGTCTGCTTCTCCTACACCCTGCTCTTTTTTCTTTTGTTCATCTGCATAAGCCATTAGTCTAGCCCATGCTTCATCGCTATCAGATTTCTGTTTATCTTTTTCTTTATCGCTTAATGTGTCTTTACGAGGACGTTTGCCAAACTCTGCTCTAGCACTTGCAGTATTAGCTCTGCGAGCTTCGTCTAATTCATCCGGAGCAAATCCTATATAACTGTTATCATCACCTGCTCGTACAACAAAGCAACCACCTTCTTCAGATTCTAATGGCCCAATCTCCCAACCCATGCGATCTAAAACTTTTTCAATTTTTTGTTGTACAGCATCGTTGCCCTTATACCACATGCGAGCATATTTTTTTAATATATCTTCTTCACCACCGTTGTCTGGGGCAAATTCATTGACTTGTTTATTTTTCTTTTCAACGTCGGCTTTAGCCTGTGCCATTACTTCTTCACCACGCTTGCGACTTGCGGCACTTTTTTCTTGTTGGCGTTGAAATGCACGTTGTAGTTTAACGGCAGCACTCATACGAGCTTCTGTTAGTTGTGGCATTGTTAATGCGTTGAATAATCTCATTTCTGCCATAGGTACTCCTACTTGAGGCTGTTGCACAATGCCCATACCTTTCTTAGATACGTCCATTAAATGTTTAATCCAGTTCGGAGGAAGTTGTTTAGCACCAAAACTTCCACCATTGAATGCATCGTTCCACATGCCAAATGCTTTCTGTTCGTCGCCGGCTTTTAATGAGTTTCTTAATTGTGTAAAGCTCATGCCTGTACCACGTGGAGTAACTTCTAGTCTTACTTTAACGTGTTCGTAACCTTGAAACTTATTAACTGCCTTCATTAGTGCATTAGCAATGGGCATGTTAGCTTGATCTTCGCCTACCATAATAACAATATTATCATAGCGCGGAGGCTTTCCTGGCAACGGATTAATTAGCTCATGCTTAATCTTTTGCATTAGCGATCCGCCTTCTTGCGTTGGGCTAATGTTCTTTGCATACTGAGGATAAAGTTGTTGCCAAGTTTTAATTTTATCTGCTACAGGGATAGGATCGTCCTTGCCTACAGCATTACCCATAAACAGGTAAGGATCTCCACCTAGTTCTTTTGCTTTATTAACTGTGTAATTGAAAAGTTCTTGATGACCTTTGTGTCCTACAAAACTACCGATAGCAACTACAGCGGTCTTATTTTGATTTTCTCTCGGTTGTTCTGCACGAGCCGCAGCCTTAGCAGCATTCTTTTGAGTAATAATATCTTTTTGTTTTTGACTTGTGACTTTGATAGGACCTAGACGACTGTTAATAACAATGCCTTCGTAGTCTTGGCCTAGAATGTCTTTGCCAATGATATTAGGATCTTCGTCAATTGCTTTTTCTAAAGCAATCTGCACTGGCTTTAATTTAGCCTCTACTTCTCTGCGTAACTCTAGACTAGCGCGATCACGCTTTCCGAATGTGTCAGAAACGATCTGTTTTAATTCTTCAATATTCTCTAGAGGATTGATAATTTCAGTAACATCAAGGCCTTCTTTTTGCATTAAACTGTTGCTGATAAATTTAACACTACCTTGACCGCCAATTTTAGTTAAGCTAGCAACTACTTGATCTGCATCGGGAACATCTTCCCCAGTGCTAGCATCGACTACACGGAACGGTACAAGTACTAGTTCTACACCTGGTGCAAACTTATCATATTGAATACCTACAAACTTTAATTTGCCTTCATCTGTTTCTGTTGCAAAAGGCAAGAATAAGACTTCGCATGTTACTTGTTTATTAACGAGAAAATCTGCACCCAGCTTGCTATCAACTAGTTTAATGGCATTCATCATTTCATTAAACAGTTGATCAAACTTTTCTGCACGACCTAAAATTTCAGGGTCAGTTGTGCCTTTTTCTTGATGATATTGAACAAAGCCTGCTTTGTATCTCGGAGGAGTATTACTGGTAGCCATAAACGGCTTACCTTCTGCATCCTTGCCAAAACGGCCACCGAAGCCATCTACTTTAACATTTAATGGAATATTCTGTAGTTTGAAGTTTCCGTTGCCGTCATGAATTTCGTCAAGCAAGTCTAGAAAGTCGATAGGCTTTAAATCACGAAGGTGCGGCATGTTCTTACGGAACTGTGCCTTTACTTCTGCTTCATTAACGGGTTTGTCTAAACCAATAGGACCTTCATTGGTCATTTTATAGCCTGCTTTGTATGCTTGACGCCTTTGTTCTAAGTCGCTAGGAGGCTGAATGCCAAGAGTGTTTAGCATTAAGTTTAATGCAGTATTCTTTTCAGTAATATCTCTGTTAGGATCGTTTCTGTAAAGTCCTTGAGCACCTTTTCCGAACAGTTTTTCAATAAAACCTGTTAAGACTTCTTGTTTTTCTTCAGGGGATAATACTTGATCCATGACCTTTAAAAGACCTGTAAAAGACCAAGTGTCTGGTAGTAACTTCTTTAATTGTGGTTTCTTAGCACGATCTCCAAAAATAGTTGCAAAGATATTAGTTAGATCTTGCTCATATCCCTGCGCAGGAAGAGGTTGCATAACTGGCAAGCCGTCAATATACAGCGGCTTACCTCTTTCGTCCATAACTTGTTCATACTTGGCACGAAGACCACCACCTTCTTTACTGCTAACAGCAAACGAAAACATATTATCTCTTGTAGGAATGTGCTGTAATGTTTTGTTTGCACCGCGTCCTACAGACTTTTGTAACAAGAAGTCTTGACTGGTTAATGTTGTAAAAGACTGAATTAAGAACTTATGGAATACACCTTTAACACCTGCTTGTAAATCATCCCAGGAACTGCTGTGGCTGAACTGACTCCATGGAGTTGGACCTTTTTTATCAAACGCAACAAACTCTAGATCAATCTGCACTTTGATAGGGGGATCAGTTAGTTCCCATAGGCTACTAAATTGCTCGTTACCCTTTTGATGGCCTAGTAATGTTGCTGGTCCAACAACCTTTCCTCGGTTCGCTGTTAAAAACTGATTTAAATTATCTTCGTTTTCTTTATTAACCTGTGTGTCAATGTCGCCTACTTTAGGTTTTACACGGACAAATTCGTCATCGGGGATATCTGTATTAAAGAAATGTAAGCTACTGCCGCTAAGGAATGCTCTACTCTGTAATAGTTTAGGATCCCATAACGGTGCTTGGTAAGATTGCTGATAAGCATTGTTAATGCTTTGAAGAAGATTGTTAAGGATAGGAACAATATATCCTCGATTATGAACTTTAAGATCAATCTGTTGAGCTTCGTGACCACCTACACTTAGGTTACCACCTTCGACTAGTTTCTTCTTTTTAAAGCCGTTAAACATTTCATACAAGTTCATTATTATTTCCCTAACTTATAAGTGCCTTTTAGAATATCGCCGTTATAGTGTTCTGACAAGCGGGAACATAAGTCTTCTCTAAACTTTTTATGAAATAGTTCTTTAGGATTTTCTTTGAGTTTAAACTTGTTGTAAAATTTCATACAGCCCTTGTTTGCAAGAGGCATCCATTCTTCGGGTAAATGTTCTTTAGTTGGGCTATTACCCATTTCTTCCGCAATAGGGAAGAATACAGTTTTGTGTAATGTGTCGTCGTTAATGATGTACTCAAACACATCTTCTAGCATACCCTCTTCTTTGAGTTTTTTCTCATCATCTTTTGAAGGTCTGCCATTCACATTTATTTTTAAACTTCCGAAGAATTCATTAAGTAGCATATTTTTTTCCAAGCCTTAGCTAACACTCTGATGTTATAGAGTATTTAGCTTGTTTGACTGCTTAGTAATTGTAGCTGATTGTGATAACTGCACCGGAATCAACTTGAATATTTGCCCTCAACCATGCAAATTGACCTTTAAAATTGGCATATTCGGTGCGTGTAGGTCCGCTAATTGCCCCTACTCTGCTAGGTTCGATATATCCGGGACTAGCTGTTGTGTAGATAAACTCAACACCACTAACATCGAACCAATCGGTTTCCTGTGGATTAACTGCTAGTGATGCTTGAACGGTAGCTGTACCAACAAACGTTGGAGTAGTATTAACTGTTAGAGTATGAAGACCACTAGTTGTGCCATAATATCCTGCACCTGTTTCCGGAGCACTTGTAAAAACTTGTGTTCCAGTAGTTCCGATAGGATAAAGTGGATAGGCAACAGCCGCACTGGTAGCGGTTGTACCTATTCCATTATAAACAGTGAATTTAAAACTCTTACTTAGTGATGGCATATTACGGCTCTAAAGCTGTATTTAGCCCTTTTCTCGGAACATATTCGAACACTTTTCTAACGTTATCGCCTAGAAATAGTCTAGTCATGGTTAGCATAGGCGCATCTTTTACATAGAAGAACGGATCTTGCTTATAAGCATAATGTCCTTGTAGCCATCGTTCAGTTTGACCACTAATTTTAATTTGATCTTCTGAGTAATTCTTTGACCAATTTAAAAATTGTTCTTTAACAGAGACTTTTGAACTACGCATTACTACTTTATAAACATATTTCTCATAAGGTAGCTCGTCGCATAACACTCGCTTGTTTTCGTTTTCTAACAAAAACTTTAACTCTTCTTCACTACTTGGTTCAAAAATGTTCCAAATCCAAGGTTTAAGATCAGTTGAAATCTTATCTAAGAGTTCGGGGTCTTTAAAAAACAGATTAAAATGCCCGCCTTCTGTACGAATCCGAATATTCTCTTTATCTTCTAAGAATGGTTTTGCTAGTCCTATAAACGTCCTAATGTCATCCCTATTGATGTGACGTTCATCTCTACCAAACATTTTAAATGTGCCGTCACACCACTGCAATACACGATCTGGCCCGTGAATGGTGATTCTGTTTGCACCAGCAATCACACATTCAATTTTATAGGGCCATTTGTTGTAAAACAGCTTACTGACTTTCTGTCTCTTTATCTGTCTCGACATTTTTATCAACTGCTAGAATTTCAGGGTAGTTAAGTTTTAGCTCACCGTTTTCGGCAGTGATTTCAACTAGACCACCGTTAGTCAATCGTCCGAATAAGATTTCCTTACTCATAGGCTTCTTGATCATTTCATCAATAGTACGCTGTAATGGACGAGCGCCCATCTTACGGTTAAAGCCTTTCTTGATCAGTAGCTCGGCAGCTTCTGCATCGACTTTAACAGCAACGTTCTTGTCCTTGAGCAAAGCGTTAAGTTCGTCAATAAACTTCTTAACAATCTTAGCCATAGTTGCGTGGTCCAACTTGCCAAACTTGATAATACCATCTAAACGATTACGGAACTCGGGCTTAAAGAAACTGTTAATAGCACCATCTGTTTCGTCACCTCGTTCAAGACTACCAAAACCTACAGCATTGCGATCATTATCTGCCGAACCTAAATTACTGGTTAGGATAATGATAGCGTTTCTTGCATCTGCTTTCTTGCCGTTGCTACCGGTGATATAACCGTTATCCATCATTTGTAGAAGGATGTTAGCTACATCTGGGTGTGCTTTTTCAATTTCATCAAACAACAAGATAGCGTTAGGATGCTCTTGCAGTTTAGTGATTAGAACACCTGCATTGTCTTCAAAGCCTACATAGCCCGGAGGAGCACCAATAAACTTAGCAACACTGTGCTTCTCTTGATATTCACTCATATCGAAACGAACAAGCTCGACACCCATACCGCTAGCAAGAACTTTTGCAGTTTCAGTCTTACCAACACCTGTCGGACCAGTGAATAAGAAACTACCTACTGGCTTGTTAAGACTCTTAAGACCTGCTTGTGCAATAAAGATCTTGTCTAGCAAGATTTCAATAGCACTTTCTTGACCGAACACTTTGTTTCGCATGTTCTTGTCAAGATCCTTGAGATTCTTGTTTTCTTTTTGTGCAATTTGATCCAGCGGCAAGCCAGTTAGTTTGCTAACTTCAAAAACAATCTCATCGTGATCAACAACACCATCTGCTTCGTCACGTACTTTAAAACGAGCACAGGCACAGTCGATAAGGTCAATAGCTTTGTCGGGCAAACGCTTGTCAGTCATGTACTTGATAGAATACTTAACTGAGTCAATAACCGCTTGGTTAGTAATCTTAACACTGTGATGTTGTTCATAATACTTCTTAAGACCCTTGATGATCTTAATAGCAGTTGCTTCGTTGGGCTCGCCGACAACAACACGCTGGAATCGACGCATCAACGCACGATCCTTTTCAAAGTGCTTGCGGAATTCTTCCCAAGTAGTTGATGCAACTACTTTAATAGTACCCTTACCTAGCGCAGGCTTGAGCATATTAGCCATATCGTTAGAACCGCCACTAGCAGATCCAGCACCGTTCATCATGTGAGCTTCGTCAATGAACAGAATACAGTTCTTTTTCTTTTCAAGAGCTGTAACAACCATCTTAAGGCGTTCTTCAAAGTCACCGCGATACTTACTGCCTGCTAGCATAGCACTAATGTCTAGGCTATAAACAGTGTGACCTTGGATAAACTTAGGAACTTTGCCTTCTTCGATCTTACGAGCCAAGCCTTCTGCAATAGCAGTCTTACCTACGCCTGGATCACCGATTAGCATAACATTGCTCTTTTGACGACGAGCAAGTGCTAGCTGGATTTCTTCGATTTCTTTTTCACGACCGATAACAGGATCGATCATTTTCTTTTTAACACGATTGGTTAAGTTAGCACAGTATTGAGATAGCATCTTTTCCAGTTGATTGGAACCGACGTTCTCGCTTTCTTCACCTTCTGCCATTGCAGAGTTATTGATAAACTCAATAAACTTGTCTTTTTCAATCTTTGCTTTACGTAGGAAGAAGTTAGCAAAACTCTTCTTTTCGCTAAAAATACTGATAAAGCAATCGATAGGTTCGATAACAGTGCGACCTCCAAACAGGACCTGTGTAAAGGCACGGTTTAGCATACGCTCAACTGTGTTTGTTTTCTTTGGACGATATTCTGTTTTGTCTGTTTTGATTTCTACTAAATCGTCTCGAATAAACTTTTCTAGATTCTTTTTAAGCTGATCAACTTCTGCACCGAAGTCCTTGAGTAGTGCCTTGAACTTGTCATCTGTAATCATGCTGTAGAGGAAGTGCTCTAGCGTGATATACTCATGTTGATGTTTTGTGGCAACGGCTACTGCACGTTCAAACATCTGTTCAAGATCGCTGTTCGGTTCCAACATTATTTGTATTTCCTTTTAGTTGATTTCTTAACTGCTAATGCCCATTTTAATGTGCTTAGTCTATCCTTGTAAGTGATACCTTCTAAGTGATCAAACTCGTGAAGGAAACACCTACATTCTGTGCCAAAAAACTCTGCTTCTTGGGTTTCACCTTTTGAGTTTTGAAACCTAACCAGCACAGCCCTTGGTCTTTTAATTTTAGCATAAATGCTAGGAAAACTCAAGCATCCTTCTTCTTCTTCGAGCAAGTCTTCGGTAACTCCTACGATAACTGGATTGAAAAATGCCTGTGCATGTTCTTTAAACTTTGGATGCCCCATGACAAACATTCGGGCACGAACTCCGACCTGATTAGCAGCCAAACCAATACCTCCATTGGCTAGCATAATTTCGATCATGTCTTTTTCAAGTTGTACTGGATCGACGACAGGATTAGCAAAGTCAAACTCTGGCATCTTTTCGTCTAAGATTGGATTAGGGTGTTTTACAATATTCATAATAATATTTAAGGTAGAATAGAACGGATTGTATTCTTTTGGTATTCTGTTAAGTTGTTAGGCACTTGAACTTTGATTAGTATCATATGATTGCCTCTAACACTTGGATTATTCAAATTTGGCATACCATATCCTTGGATACGCAAGAACGATTCGGGTTGTGTTCCTTCCTTGATTCTTACAGTAACCTTTTCTCCGCTGATGGTCTGCACCTCAACATCTTTGCCTAACAGCGCATCCCAAACTGATATGTTAATCTGCTCAATTAAGTCTGCACCGTTTCTTTGGAATCTAGGATGCTGTAACACCCTAACAGATAACATAGCATCTCCTGCAGGAGCACCTTGGAAGGCATTATCACCTGCACCTGCAATTCTTAGAGTCAAACCGTCATGTGTGCCTGGCGGAATCTTAACTTCAAATGTGCGTTCTTGATTATTTGACAGTCGATAACTGGCAATAATTTCTTTACCTCTGCAGGCTTCTTCTAATGTGATTTCAGTTTCGAGATTTACATTACGATTTCTCGGTCTGCGTTGCCCGAAATGATTACCAAAAATACTGCCGAGGTCTGGACCAAATTGATGGAAGAACTGTTCAAAGCCCGGCGGCACACCTGCTTCTTTCCAACTGCCGTCTGCGTTAGTACCAAATGGACTAGGATTGTCGTATTGTTGTTTCTTTTGCGGATCACTTAGTGTTGCATACGCTTCTTGGATTTTTTGGAACATGGCGGTATCACCTCCCTTGTCAGGGTGGTGTTGGCTTGCCAATTTGCGGAATGCTCTTTTGATGTCGTCTTGACTTGCGTTTCGATCAACACCAAGTGTTTGATAATAGTCCATAAAGAAAAAGGTATAGCATTATTATACTATACCTTTTTGATTGTGTCAAGAAGTATTATTTCTTCTTACCGTCTGGAACTTTTGTACCTTCGTGCTTTTCGTGAATCTTAGTCACTTTGCACTTTTCTACTTCTTTTCCTGTTTTAGCATCTTTGGTTTTGATGCAGACTTTTTTCTCTTCTGGTTTCTTTTCTTCAGCGATAGCTGGCATTGCCAATAAACCTGCCGCGATAAAAAGACTAGATAATAATGCTTTCATGTTAGTTTCCTTTATAGTTCTGGTTCTGGTGCAGGCATCGGACCAGGCTTGCCTGTACTGCTAGTAAAGGTCTGTCCCTGCGGTGTAAATGCAGGTTGTGTCACAGGACCTCTTGTCATTGGAGGAGCGCCAAAACTTGGTGCTGATCCGAAACTCGGTTGTGCTGCCGGCGCCCCAAATCCACCTGATGTTGGTGCAGGTGCTCCGAAGCTAGGAGCCGGTGCTGCCGATTGCAGACCTCCGTTATTTGCTCCATTTAGTTTTTCCTGTGTTCGTCCAAACGCCGCAATACCTAATACTGCACCCATTGCAATGTGGAATAGACCAGCACCCTGTAGCGTTAATGGATTCCATTGTGTAATTTGTGTGCCTGTAGTAGTTTGTAATAAACTCCAAAGAACTGGGAATATAACCATATCCATAGTACAGACGACCATGTACATCCAACCCATCATTGGACGCCACTTACTGTTCATCCAATCTTCTTTTTTCTTTTCGCTTTCGCTTTTAACTTCTTCTGCCATGATCGCTCCTTAGATTACAAACGGTAGCCAAAGCCAAATGCCCTGACTCATTAACAATGCGCCTAATGCGCTGACTGCAATACTTGCCCAGAACATTGGCATACTAACTGCTAGAATACTAGCGGACAGTAAAACAATTCCGAACTGATATGCAGTTCCTGCAAATGTTAGCCACGGGCCATGCTTCTTGGCATCGTCTCTTGCGGATTCGATTGCTCTAGCTTTGGCCATTAGTTCTTTTTTGCCTTCACCTGATTTAGGATCACTTTCGTATCGATCAATCTTTGCTTGAAGTTCTGCACGGCGTTTAGGATCTCTGCTTTCTTCAAGCTGACCTTCTGCAATGCTTTGCTTGATACTTTTTGCTTGGTAGAAATTCCAAGTATCGTTTGCTTTAATAGTGTTTTGTAAAACGCTGCTGCTTTTTCCATTAGCAATGTATGTATTAACTGCTAATAGTAAAGCAATGACGGTGATAACCCATCCTGCTTTGTCTTTGATTTTTGCCTCACGCTCACTACGTGATAATGGTTTCACTTCGCTCATGTATGCTCCTAATAAGTGTAGTGTTAATTATTTATTCGCTGATTCGAATATTTTCTTCTGTCCTTCGTACCACTCTTGCCAACCCTCAACTTTTGCACTGCATTGGTAGTATAGGCTGTAGTTTTCAACTACAGTTTTTAATAGGTCTGTAATAGCTGTTTTACTAGTATCAGCCTTTCTTAAGGATTCGCATTTTTCTAAAAGTTCTTTAGGTGCCTCGGGCCATTTTTGTTTTACGGGAACCGCAGTAGAACATGCTGACAGAAAAAATACAAGTGCTAAAATACTGTACTTCATTTTTTAGCTCCTTCTGCTGCTTTATTCATTTCAGTTGCAGAGTTATGCAGTTCGATTAGTTCTTTTGGAACAGGACACTGCTCAACATACTTGACAATTTCTTCTTTTTTAACAACTTCTCTGTCAATGTATTTTGTAATGTATTCTGTTTTGCCTTTAATGTATTCTTTTTGTTTTACAACTTTTTCTTGTATAACAACATTTTCTTGTTTGCTAGCTTCTTCAGCTTTGACTATCTGTGCTTCGAGTTCATCAACCCTTGCTTTCCATTTTGCTTCATTAGAAATCACACCTTGGAAATAAACTCCAACCAGTAAAGCTAAAATACCGCCTACCTGAATAGGCAAGCGGTATGTTGAAACAAATGGAACAAACTTTAGAACCCAAGCTGCTAGTACAGCCAGAACGCCTGCTATTAAAACTAAGGTCCAGAACCAGTCAGGTAAAAGACTCAGCATCCAGGTTAATTGCCACATATTATACTCCTAGTACATGTAGAGCGTGGTTGTAGTGTTTGATACGGTCCTCTAAACCGATATAACCGCCATTGATCTTTCTGGTCATTGTTTTAATATCACCAGCGTCTGCTTCTTTGTTTAAATTATTGCTTTCCCAGAACCAGCAGGCACTTTGCACAGCACCTTCGAATGTTGCTAGATATTCTGGAACTTCTTCAACAGGCATTTCTAAGCTGGCCGCAAACCAACTGTAGTTTTCTTTACCTGTTAATTGGATCAACCCGCGACCGCAGTAACGGAATCCGTCGCCACTTGCTTCGTCGCCGTTGCCCATACGGTTAGCATATACTCTGTTAGCGATTGCTTCTTGACGATTCGCATATTGAGCAGCCATTTCATCTGATGGGAAATACTTAGGAAACACTTTTCTTAATGTAACTGCACGATAATTTAAATTTTCTTTTAGAGCACGGAAGCCGCCTGACTCGTGAGCGCATTGTGCAATAAAGGCAGCAACACGCTGTGGAGTGTTAATTCCGTATTCTGGAAGGATCGCACTCAACGCATCGTACCATTGATCCACATATGGATTACCGTGAATCATTTCTGCTAAATGCTCTTTTCTAAAATCAAACGTAAAACTCATTACCATCGCTCCTTTTTAAAGATAATTGCTTGTTGGCCATTTCTGACTAAAAACTTATCATTGATTTTGTGTATTTCGTAAGGGCCAAGATATTTTTCTAAGAAATTAACTTGGCTCTGACTAGCTTCGTCGAGTTGAATAGCACCCTTTAGGCTGTCTTCAACTTCTTTATAATCGCCCATTGCCAATAGTTCTAAATTAACAATTCCTGAAAACGGTTTGGCAATTGTGACATTATTGTGTTCGTCAATTTGCACATATTCAAAAGGTGTTCTATCAAAGAACTCTTTAATAGCGGCGCCTTTGATTTCTAACATTCTAGATTGATATGCTTCTTTAGATAACGGAATATCTTCATTAATTGCTTGTTCTGTAAAAGGCTTGCTCTTACCGCCCTTGTGATAACGGAAACGCCAGTCAGTGCTGTCAATTAATTGGCCAATTCCATTTAGCAAATCTCTAATTTGATTAGGTAGATGTTTGTTACGTTGAATTTCTACAAACACTTGATAGCGACCGTCTTTTTCTTCACCGCTACTCATGTCAGCGTCTAGAACAAACGGGTATCCCTTTTCAATAAACTCCATTAGATCGACCGCAGGATGTTTATCATTGACTCTAAATCCTAAGACGACAACATCTTCGTCTTCACCCATCTTGCTAGTATATTGATCGATTGTAAAAGTAGTATCTACAAATCCTTGTAGATCCCCTCTTCTAAGTCCTTCAAACAGTCGGTGCTTGAGCATTTGCTTCCCCTCCAGTTGCCATTGCACCACCGGCTGCGGCTTCTTCGCCGCCACCTGCAACTGCGCTTTGATTGGCTTGTTGTAATTGTTCGTACTTGAGACTATCTGCTAGTGCATCATTTTCTTTATGCTCGTATCCTTGGAAGATATCCTGCATTAGTTTTTTAGGAATTGTAATAGACACAATCCATACAGGGTGTGCATCTAGTTTTCCTTTCTTTGTTCCTGGTCTGAAATCATCTGGACTATAAACTTTTCTAGGAACAATGAGATTGTCTTTTTCGTAGGTTATCTTGCAGCCGTAGTCTAACAAACGCTCTCCACCGCTAGGGTCAGGCATTTCTTCACGAGGCCACATAAACTTACAGGTTACAGAATAACGATTAATATCGGGACCGGAGATTAATTCGCCTTCTTCCCAGTTTTTAAATACGTATATATCTAGTTCATCTAACACACGCTCAAAGTCTTTTAGAACTTGAAATGCTGTGTCGTTAGAACTTAGTGTTTGTACGTTCTTGATAATATCTACAATGTCGTGCATAAGGGTTCTCTTAGTGCTAATATTTATGCTATTCGAAAGAAGCCTATTTGATTAGCTTTTTTAGACTTTGACTTAAATATCTATGCAGGTCGCTCATAAAGGAGGCATAATTTGTCTAGAGCAAAACGTAGGGAGCGAGTAATGGCTCGTCCTGAACAAGATCAAAATTTGATTCAAATCAATCAATATCTGCGAAAAAAGCAACAGGTTAATATTGTTCCACGCAATCTTAGCCAAGAAACTTACTTAGAGTTGCTAAAAAATCCCCGAAAATATATTATTTTTGCAATCGGTCCTGCGGGCACGGGTAAAACCATGCTGGCCGTTCAGATGGCAATTAAGTTATTCAAGGAAGGGCAGATTAGTAAAATTATCGTAACTCGTCCAGCTGTTAGCGTAGATGAGGATCACGGATTTTTACCGGGCACGTTGAATCAAAAGATGGAACCTTGGACAAGACCCATTTTCGACGTATTTGAAGAGTATTACCATCCTAAAGAAATTGCAGAAATGCTAGAGGATGGAGTGATTGAAATATCACCGTTAGCTTATATGCGAGGCAGAACTTTTAAGAACGCCTTTGTTATCGCTGACGAAATGCAGAATGCCACACCGTCACAGATGAAGATGCTACTAACACGTTTAGGTGAAAACACCCGTATGGTAGTAACAGGAGATTTAAATCAAGCCGATAGACCTAACGAAAATGGTCTGCTAGAATTTTGCAGTTTATACGGAGAAGGAGGTGAGTCGCGTATGATTGCTATGGCGGAATTCGAGGTCAAGGACGTAGAGCGTCATCCAGCAGTTAAGGAGGTTCTAAGGATCTATAAAGAAACTGACGAATAAATTTTAGCCAACAGAAAACCGCATAGTATTCGACCTGCGCCTGAACTATGCGGTTTTCTTTTGATTATTGTAATCTAGCCAACTTAATTAATGTTGCGGCTAAATTAATTTCTGGATCTGCAATCAGTGCATGATCGACTAGACCTTGTTTGATAATTAGAACTGCGGTATCTTTAGTTTCATCATCAGCACCAAATAGCTCTAAATTGTCATACATCCAACGATAGATGTCTTCAATTTCTTCTGGACGAGCTTTGCCACAGACAAGCCTACGTGCTTCAATGATCTTACCCTTCTTGAATAGATCAACCATATCAATCTTCCAGTCAGCAACACCATCTGCGCCATCGGAAGGCGGATGCAATTTTCCTGACTCGACGTGCTGTTGCACCATGTTAATACACTTGCGTAGATCTGGATAAGTTGCTTTAACGAACGTATCTAAATCGTCAAGCTCAAACTCGACACCTTCTTCTACCAAGATGACGGCAACGCGACTGGTGAAGTCGGTTTGATCGACTCGTTCGATGTGGAATCCTTGACATCTGGAATGGATCGCAGGGATGATACGATTAGGATAATTACAAGTAAGTATAAAACGAGCGGTCGAATGATACTCCTCCATGACTCCACGAAGTGCTGCCTGTGCGTTAGGAGATAGATAATCTGCTTCATC
>JACCDW010007602.1_pt1 | contig 15942 bp, 16 predicted proteins | sample 7449781 | NCBI WGS metagenome assembly JACCDW01 (sample SAMN15323449, study PRJNA562643) | freshwater metagenome | isolation source: river surface water | place: USA:Blue River Watershed | collected 2017-08-18
AGACCCCGCAAGGTCCTTTGCCGGCGATGGCTGTCTATAGCGGCGTTCTCTACAAGGCGCTGGATTACCCGTCACTCTCGCCAACTGCAAAAGCCCGATGCGAGAAATCGGTCGTCATTATTTCGGCCAAATATGGAGCTCTCTCCCCCAGCGATCGCATCGAGTTCTATAAAGAGAAGATTGATTCTGCTCGAATGCGCCCTGTTGTTGAGAAGAAACTAGCGGGTTACAAGAAAGATCTCATCGTGGACTGCAGATCTTCGACATATCAATCTGTCTGGAGTGCGCCAGCTGATGTAACTGTTGCTATTAGGGCATCGACTGTGGTGGATGGCGAACGTAAAGTCATTACACATATGTCGAAGAAGACTCGTGGTGAAGTTACTCGAGCTCTTCTGACCAACCGCTCAATCCCAAAGAACCCAGAAGATATCTACGCGATCGTCTCAGAGATGTATCCATGTGCATTGACGCCCCCAGCCGATGGTCAGCCGTGGGTCTTGGAAGTTATTGCAGTCTAGTACTTGTACTTCTCTGTTTCTGTCGGGTGATCCTTACATACCGCCCGCCAAATATCCTGAGCTTCGTGGCCTTGAGCCAGGGCTTCATTGACTGTCAAACTGCCAAGACTTGATAACGCAATATCTGCACTAAAGGATGGAGCCCATTCTGGCCCAAATGACAGAGTGAGTCGTTCTCGAAGATCAGAGATACGCATTGAAATTAAAAGAGAGTGTTTTCAACAAGAAGTGTTGCTTGTTCACGTGATTGCTCTGGGGTCAAAGGCTGAACAACTTGTCCCAATAACCAACGCATAGCAAGCCCTGTAGCACTTTGTGATTGTGTCAGCGCGAATGTTGCTCGTGCCAGATCAAGATAGAGCGGATGTTCGCTATGAATTAAGAGTTGGGCAAGTAGCGCTGGATCATGCTCGCGTAATCCGGAGAGAGCACCATCTGAAGAGATTGCGATAGATAGTGATTCCAATGCATCGGCAGGAGTACCAGCAGTTTTTGCCTCTTCGATAATCCGCGTAACCTCAGAAGCAAGTAGCGCTTCTACTACCGAGTTCTTATCGCGAAAATGGTTATACAAAGTTGCTCGCGCAACCTCAGAGGCTGCAGAGATATCAATCATTGAAATCTTAGTCAGACCTTGAATAGCGATGAGATTTTTTGTTGCTTGAAGGATCGCCTCTTCAGTACGGCGATGTGATGCGCCTTGTGTGGCGTATTTAGGCTGCGTCGACAACGGAGAGCTTCGCGATCTCGCCAGATGCGATCTGAAGAGTGACATCACTCATGAGCGCTGAAAGTTGCAGACCAAGAGCGTCACAGATTGCATTGAGAAGTTCAGATGATGCTTCCTTCTGACCACGCTCAACTTCGGAGAGATAACCGAGAGAGACGCGAGCTTCTCGTGCAACATCTCTGAGAGTGCGCGATTGTTCGGTACGAGCAGCGCGAAGTGAGCTGCCTACTGCCTCACGTAATAAGACCACGACTGCTCCTTTCCATTGCACCACTGCTTACTTAATTCGTTCCCTAAGGATACGCGTAAATGAGCCGATTGCAGTGGCAACTGTCGCGTTTCGCACGCTTTCACGACCACCTGACAGGGAAAGTTCAAGGCTATGGGTCACCGGGCCATCTATTGCAACCCAGACAGTTCCTGATGGAACTCCATCTGAAGGTCCGGGTCCGGCTACGCCAGTTGTCGCAATGGACCAGGTGGCGCCGAATTTATTTCGAACGGCTTTTGCCATAGCGACTGCGACCTCTTCGCTGTAGACAGTGTGTGCATCGATTATTGCTTGATCAACACCAAGCACATTTGCCTTGATCAGATTCTGATAGGCCACGATTGCACCGAGAAAGATCTGTGAAGATCCTTCGACCGATGTTATTGCCGAACTTAAACCACCTGCAGTAATTGATTCGGCAGTGGCAAGGCTTTCATTCTGCGAAGCCAAAATCGAGATGAGCTCTTTGACCATTGAAGTGGCTTCAGGAGAAAGTGACATATCTTCTCCCCTATCTCTAGTTCGGTCTCTTCATCGCCAATCGTACATAGTTAAAGCCAGTCACGATAGTGAGGATGATTGCAATCGCAATAAAACCATCACGGAACCAATATAAGCTCTCTGGCATCGGCAACATGAAGAAGCCAACTCCGAAACTCTGGAAGGTGCTCTTTATCTTTCCGCCACGACTTGCCGGAATAACCCCGCCCTTGATGACTGCAAGGCGAAAGAGCGTGATTCCAATTTCTCTGGCGAGGATGACGATGGTGATCCACCATGGAAAGCGATCAAGTATCGAGAGCGAGATCATGGCAGATCCAATCAGGGCCTTATCGGCCACAGGATCAAGAAACTTTCCAAGTTCACTTACCTGATTTGTTGATCGTGCTAGATGCCCATCAAGGAGATCTGACATTCCAAGGGTGAAGTAGATACACCAAGCGATTATTTGCCAAGTTGTATCGTCGCCACCATTTTTAAAGATTGCATAGACACCAAATGGAATTAAGACGATTCGTGCAATTGTGATCGCATTCGGTGAGAAGAACTTTTTCATAACGGGCGTGCTACCAAATCCGCTCCGAGCGATTGCGTGATAATTCCATCCACGTACTCGCCCACTTTAAATGTAGTACCGACAAAAGATGTTGTGCCATCAACTTCTGGGCCTTGATGGGCAGCTCGACCTTCTTGCGCCTCTTCATCTTCGATCAGGACTCGGACCTGTTGGCCGATGCGCGATGCCGCGCGGAGCGAGACCATCTCATCGGCTAGGGATGAAAGCGATTCAACACGTTCTGCAATGATCTCTTCATCGACCTTATCTGAAAGATCTAGCGCTTCAGTCTTATCTTCATCTGAATAACCAAAGATACCGATCGCATCTAGCTGGGCTTGAGCAATGAAATCTGCCAAGAGATCGAAATCTTCTTGCGTCTCCCCTGGAAAGCCAACGATGAAGTTAGAGCGAATTCCCGCCTCTGGCGAAAGTGCGCGAATCTGAGTGATCAGATGTAAGAACTTTTCGCTATCTCCGAAGCGTCGCATGCGACGTAAGAGAGTTGGGCTTACGTGCTGGAATGAGAGATCAAAATAAGGAGCAACTTTCTCGGTTGAAATCATCGCCTGCAGGAGCGAAGGTCTCATCTCGGCAGGCTGCAGATAGGAAAGTCGAACGCGCTCGACTCCTTCAATCTCGCCGAATTCATGGAGGATCTTCTCCATCAACATGAGATCACCCAAATCTTTGCCATATGAGGTTGTATTTTCGCTGACTAGGAAGAGCTCGCTGACGTCATTCTTAGCTAACCATTCGGCTTCCTGCAAAACCTCTGTTGGACGACGCGAAATAAATGATCCGCGGAAATATGGGATTGCACAGAAAGAACATCTGCGGTCACACCCTGATGCAATCTTCAACGGTGCCCACGGCGCATCCCCGAGACGCTTACGGAAGAGAGAACCGCCAGCACCAAGAGAAGATTCATAACTTTCATCACGAGCTTTTGCGCGGTCAACCGGTGCAATAGGCAAAAGTGAGCGACGATCACGAGGTGTGTGAGCGGTATGGCTCTGACCAGAAATAATCGATTGCAAGCGCGCAGAGATATCTTGATAATCGTCAAAACCAAGAATTGCATCTGCCTCCGGTAGCGCATCAGCTAATTCTTTTCCGTAACGCTCTGCCATACATCCAACGGCCACAACAGCACGTGTAGTTCCGTGGCCTTTGAGAGAATTTGCCTCTAGAAGGGCATCTACTGAATCCTTCTTTGCTGATTCAATAAATCCACAAGTATTGACAACCGCAACTTCGGCATTTTCTACATCTGAGACTAGGGTCCAGCCATCTGCCTCTAGGCGACCTGCAAGTTCTTCTGAGTCGACATCATTGCGGGCACAGCCCATCGTAATAATTGCAACTGTCCGACTCATTTGTCAGATGGTACAGCGTGAAGCCTTACTTAGCTCTAAAAGTCTTACGGATTTCCTGGTTTCGCTCACCAAGTGGTGCTAATTTCTCACCATTGAGAGTCAGATCTAGATCTCCAGCATTTCCTAAGTAGACAGAGATCGAGACATCGCCAACAAAGGACTTTTCTTCACCTTGGAAGAGTGGCCCCTTGTAGAGATGTACTCCCCCAACGACGACATCGATATTTGAATTTCCGCGAGTTGCTGCGATCACCAATTTGAGTTGCTCGCCTGTCGGTACAACAACGTCTGTTGGTGCAGATGGTGACATTGTTGGCTGAGCCTCTGATGTTGGTGAAGCAGATGGTTCGGCTTCTGTCACAACCGATGTTGCGGCAGGCTCTGAATCAACTGCGCTAATTGCAAACTGTGCAACACCAATTAATAGAACGATTGATACCGAAACTCCAGCCAAAACTTTCCAGGAGAGTTTTCGATTTTCGCTACGGATAGCGGCTGCATTGTTATCAACAAGTTGGGCGTGGATTGATCGTGAATCAGAAGAGTGTTCGGCGTCGTAGATTGCTAAAAGATTCTCGGCAGAAATACCGATTGCGCGAGCGATATTTCTGATATGTCCACGCGCATATGTATCGCCGCCACATTGAGAGAAGTCGCCAGATTCCATCATAGAAATAAGTCCGACGCGAAGATTTGTAATGCGTGCGAGTTCGTCAATACTCAAGCCCGCATTTTCGCGTGCTCTCTGTAGATCCTCGCCAAGTGTCATGACACCAACAATCTCGATTGGTGGGGGTGACTACCAACCCCCGCTCTCAAATTGTAGGGTGAGTATGACCAATCAACCTAGCCCTGATCGGGTGATATTTCTCGGGTGAGTGGTGCTGCTAGTAATCACGGAGCGTAGCTAAGACCGATTCCAGTTCATCAGCCTTGACCATGACAACGCGCGCCTTAGAACCTTCTGACGGTCCAACGATTCCACGTGACTCCATCAAATCCATCAAGCGACCAGCTTTTGCAAATCCAACGCGCAATTTACGTTGAAGCATTGAAGTTGATCCAAATTGTGTTCCAACAACTAACTCGACCGCCTGACAGAGTAGATCGAGATCATCACCAATTTCTTTATCTATCTGCTTTGTAGATGCAGGAGGTGCGGTGACATCTTCACGATAACGAGGAGAGAGTTGTTTCTTCACATGCCCAACGATCGCTTCAATCTCGCGCTCTGAAATATATGCACCTTGGATACGGATCGCACGGGATGCTCCCATTGGAATAAAGAGTCCATCACCCTGGCCTACAAGCTTTTCAGCACCTGGGCTATCTAAGATCACTCGACTATCGGCAAGTGATGATGTTGCAAAGGAAAGTCGTGAAGGAACGTTCGCCTTAATCAAACCCGTCACAACATCAACGCTTGGACGCTGCGTCGCAAGAACAAGGTGGATACCGGCAGAACGAGCAAGCTGAGTAATACGAACAACTGACTCTTCTACCTCACGCGCTGCAACCATCATCAAATCTGCGAGCTCGTCAATGATGACAAGCAGGTATGGGTATGGCTCGACGACGCGATCGCTTCCTTCAGGTGGCTTTACCTTGCCTGCGCGTACCGCCTTGTTGAAATCATCAATATGTCTAAAGCCAAATGTCGCTAGATCTTCATAGCGAAGATCCATCTCACGAACTACCCACGTCAGCGCATCTGCAGCCTTCTTTGGGTTGGTAATAATGGGAGTTATCAGATGAGGAATGCCTTCATAAGCTGTGAGCTCAACACGCTTTGGATCAATAAGTACAAGGCGCACATCATCTGGAGTTGCACGCATCAAGATCGAAGAGATCATCGCGTTGATCATCGATGATTTACCAGCACCGGTAGCACCTGCCACAAGAAGGTGTGGCATCTTGGCTAGGTTTGCACAGACAAAGTTTCCTTCAACATCCTTGCCCAACGCGACAAGCATAGGGTGGTGATCTTGGCCAGCAACTGATGAGCGCATAACATCGCCGAGAGCGACAATTTCACGATCAGTATTTGGAATTTCAATACCTACCGCAGATTTGCCAGGAATCGGAGAGAGAATTCGAACATCGCTACTTGCTACTGCGTAAGAAATATTCTTAGCAAGTGCGGTGATGCGCTCAACCTTGACTGCATTTCCGAGCTCTACCTCATAACGGGTAACTGTTGGCCCGCGCATAAATCCAGTAACTTCAGCATCGATTTCAAATTGCTTAAATACTTCGGTAAGTGCTGCAACGACGGTGTCATTAGCCTTGCTCTTACTCTTCGAGGCAGGGCCAGTGCGCAGGAGGTCTTGAGAAGGAAGTTCGTATGTTGAATCTCCCGTAAGAAGTAGCTGTTCGATTCGCTTAGCTACTCCCCCGCCACTTGCTGCAGGCGCTACAGGGACTACAGGTCGTGGGGTTTCAACTGTAAATTCTTTATCAAATTCATCTTCATCGATCGGTTCTTCATCTTCAGGCTCTTGATTCCAACCCACAACCGGCGTATCAAAAGGTGGAGTATCGGTTATTTCGAACTCTTCTTCATTACGCTCTGGGCGCTTATTCCATATCCAAGAAAAGATTGCTGAGATCTTTGTCAGGACCGCTGAGAATGGTGTTGCGGTAGTGATGAGAATTCCAAAGAAGAAGAGAAGGACTAAGAATGGCTGAGCCAATACCTCGGTCATGAGTCTTTCTAGCGGTAACGAGACGCCGTAACCCAGAAGTCCACCCGCATTGCGCATCTCTGTTGCGCCGTCAACCGGTGCGGGAAAACCAGATACAAAATGGATAAAACCGGTACTTGAGATAAGTAGTAGCAAGGTTCCTATAACAATGCGACCTAGAGATTTTGTATCTTCTGGTTTTCTAAAGATGCGAACTGCGAAGTACGCCAGAACAATCGGTGCAAAGAAACCGATCTTGCCAAAGGCCCCATAGAAGATTGCATAGAGAAGGTCGCTCAAGATGCTTTCGGATTTAAACCACGTTCCAACAAGAGCAGCTAAGGCGAGAATAAGAATGAGGAGCCCTGCTCCATCACGGCGATGGGCTGGATCTAAATCTTTAGCTCCGCGAGCCAGGAATCGGACGGTTGAGCCGAGGGCTTTTGCCAAGGCTGACCAGGTGGCTGAAATGGCGCGTCCTGCTACAGCAGGAATCGATGCGCCTTGCTTAGTGCGAGTCTTTTTCTTGGCCACACCTTTTATATTATCAGTTAGACCTCAACAACTACGGGAACAATCATCGGACGGCGTCGATGTTTTTGGCCGACCCAATTACCAATTGTTCTGCGGACAACCTGCTGCAATTGGTGAGTTCCATCAATGCCATCTGCAACAGCTCGCGCCAATGCTTTCTCAATCTCTTTCTTGACTTCATCAAAGAGGGCTTCATCCTCATTAAATCCTCGGGCATGAATATCTGGCCCCGAGATGATCTTTCCGCTCTGGGCCTCAACGACAACAAAGACTGAGATAAAACCTTCTTCTCCGAGAATTCTGCGATCCTTCAAGGACGACTCTGTAATGTCTCCGATGCTTTGACCGTCAACATAGACAAAACCGCATGGCACAGATCCAACAACTTCTGCGACGTGGTCAATTAAGTCAACAACAATTCCATTTTCAATAATGAATGCATTCTCGCGCGGAACTCCGGACTCGATCGCTAGCTGAGCATTTGCCTTGAGATGGCGCCATTCGCCGTGCACCGGAAGTGCATATTTTGGTTTGACGATGTTGTAGCAATAAAGAAGTTCACCGGCAGCTGCATGTCCTGATACATGGACCATCGCATTTGCTTTATGTACAACCTTCGCCCCAAAGCGTGTGAGTTCGTTGATCACGCGGAAGACTGAGTTCTCATTACCTGGAATCAATGAAGAGGCGAGAATGACGGTATCGCCCTCCCCTACCCGAATCTGGTGATCTCCATTTGCCATACGAGACAGAGCAGCCATTGGCTCACCCTGCGATCCAGTACAGATCAAAACGACATCATCGCCATAAGTTTCTAGATCTTTCGAATCCAAGATCATATTTGGCGGAACAGTGAGGTAGCCCATCTCTTGCGCTATCTTCATATTGCGGACCATAGATCGACCAATGAAGACAATCTTCCTTCCATGTTCTGCGGCAACATCAATCACCTGTTGTACGCGGTGCACGTGCGACGAGAAAGATGCCACGATCACGCGGCGCTTAGTTGATGCGATCACGCGGTTAAGAGCTGGCATGATCTCGCGCTCAGATGGCGTAAAGCCAGGAACATCAGCGTTAGTTGAATCAACGAGAAAGATATCGACTCCTTCTTCGCCCATCTTGGCAAAGGTGCGCAGATCCGTCAGGCGACCATCCAATGGAAGCTGATCCATTTTGAAATCACCTGTATGGAGAACTCGTCCCGCATCGGCGCGAATTGAGATAGCAAGCGCATCAGGAATCGAGTGATTGACGGCGACAAATTCAAGTTCAAATGGTCCAACATCTTCTGTCATACCTTCGCGCACTTCACGGGAAATGGCGGTAATTCGATGTTCCTTCAACTTTGCATTGATTAAGGCAAGGGTCAGAGGTGAGCCATAGAGCGGGATGTCTCCGCGTTCGCGAAGCAGGTAAGGGACTGCTCCAATATGGTCTTCATGTCCGTGTGTGAGAACTATCGCGATGACATCATCTAATCGATCACGGATATAAGAAAAATCAGGAAGGATTAAATCGATTCCCGGCTGATTATCTTCAGGAAAGAGAACGCCGCAGTCGACGATGAGAAGTTTTCCCTTTGTCTCATAGACGGTCATGTTGCGACCAATTTCAGCGATGCCACCGAGTGCGACGATGCGAAGCCCGCCAGAGACAAGAGCGGGAGGAGTACCTAAACCGGGATGCGGATGTGTCATATCAAATCAGATTAGAGCTGCACGCCACCTGCGATGAGATCTTCTCGCAGAGTAGCTATCTGTGCAGGCGTTGCATCGACAAGCGGAAGGCGCGTGGTGCCTCCTGGAAGTCCCATCAACGTCATTGCAGCCTTAGTTAAAATTGCACCTTGTGTTTTAAATGTTCCCTTAAATACGGGAATCAGTTTCTGATGAATTGCTAGCGCGGTAGCGGTATCACCGGCAAACCAAGCATCGAGCATCGCTTTGAGTTCATTTCCAACTGTGTGACCACAGACAGAGACAAAACCGACAGCTCCGATAGAAAGGAACGGCAAGTTAAGGATGTCATCACCTGAATAGACAGGGATGCCGCAACGAGCGATTACATCAGATGTTGCAGCGAGATTTCCCTTGGCATCTTTGAGAGCCACAATATTTGGAAGTTCAAAGAGGCGAACAATTGTGTCGCTCTCAATTTCAACGCCTGTACGTCCTGGGATGTCGTACATCATGATCGGTAGATCTGTAGCACCAGCAACTGCCTTGAAGTGCGCTTCGATTCCAGCCTGAGGCGGCTTGTTGTAATACGGAGTAACGATAAGCAATCCATCTGCGCCAGCTTCAGCAGATCGCTTTGCTTGCTCTACGGTGTACGAGGTTTCATTATCGCCAGCACCTGAGAGAACTTTGACTCGTGAACCGACAGTGCTCTTGACGACCTTGATGATCTCAAGCTTTTCAGAAGATTTTGTTGTTGGCGCTTCGCCCGTTGTGCCATTGACGGCGATCGCATCATGACCGTGATCTGCCAAATGATTTGCAAGGGTAGCTACACCATCCCAGTCGATCGACCCATCTTTGGCAAATGGGGTAATCATTGCCGTGATGAGGCGTCCAAAAGGTGCCGGCGTTGTCATGTGGACACCTTATCGTGCCAATGCGCGCCTTTCAATGAGCGCGATAGCTAATTACGGAGCTACTCGGCCAGACTTTTCAAAGGCTGCGTATGTAAGCGGCATCAACTTTGCGAATTCGGCTTCCATCTTTTCGGCAACCATTTCGATTTCTCGCTGTGGGTAGCTTGGAAAATGTGAGCCCTCGCGTGCTGTACGCAGTGAGAGGAAGTTCATCAATGCGCGGGCATTCATCGTGACATACATGGATGAGTAAGTAGCAACTGGAAGAACTACTCGTGCGACTTCGCGAGCAACTCCTGCTTCGAGCATCTTCTGATAACTTTCATAAGCAACTACATATGCTTCCTTCATTGCCTTTACAGTGATCTCAAATTGCTCTGGAGTTCCATCTTCGAATGTATAGGCACCAGTCTTTCCCACCTGAACTAATTTGCGTTCTTCTGATGGGATGTAGAAAACTGGCTTGAGTTCGCGATAACGACCACTCTCTTCGTTGTAAGAGGCGATGCGATGGCGCATGAATTCGCGGAAAACAAATATTGGTGCAGAGACAAAAAATGTCATTGAGGTATGCTCAAATGGCGATCCGTGACGTTCGCGAGCAAGGTAATTAATCAAACCTGCAGAACGTGCAGGATCTTCGCCGATCTCATCCATCGACTGCTCACCTGCAGTTGATACGCGAGCTGCCCAAATAACATCGGCATCGCTTGCACTGGATTTAACTAATTCAACGGTGACATCGTCACGAAAGATCACTTGTTCGGCCATGGTCGCACCATACCTATCGAGTTCTTCCCTACCTCGGATATCTACGGCAGAATGCCTCCGTGTCTCCAGTGAACCGCACCACCCTGACTCAATCTCTGAGCGTCTCTCTGCCTGTCGGTGCCTACGGCATAGCTTTTGGAGCAGCCAGCGTCGCTGCAGGTTTCTCAGTTCTCCAGAGCTGCCTCATCTCACTTCTGACCTTTTCTGGGGCTTCGCAATTTGCTCTCGTGGGCGTCATGGGATCAGGTGGCACAGCGCTGAGTGCTACGGCAACTGCATCACTACTTGGAACGCGCAACCTTCTCTATGGATTACAGATGGCACCGATTCTTCGTACACGCAGATTGAAGAAAGTTATTGCTGCGCAATTGACCATCGATGAATCAACTGGCGTTGCGATCTCGCTTGAAAAGGCCGGAACCAAGAGCATGCAGCAAGGGTTTTGGTACACCGGAATCGGTGTCTATATCTTCTGGAACCTATTTACTCTTCTTGGCGCATTAGGTGCGCAAGCGATGGGCGATCCTGCCGCATTCGGACTCGATGCAGCAGTTCCGGCAGCCTTTCTTGGTTTAGTCTGGCCGCGATTGACGGGAAAGAATGAGCGAGCTCTTGCTGTATCTGCTGTCGCACTGGCCTTGATCATTACTCCGTATGTACCAGCAGGGCTACCTATTATTTCAACCGCACTTCTTGCAGTTCTCTTTGGGCTACGAGGCCGCGTATGGAGATAACCAGTATGAATTTTTCGATGGATGCGCTCTGGGTTGGCCTTATTGCAACAAGCATCATCGCCTTCTTGCTGAAATATCTAGGGCATAACGTTCCAGAGAAATGGCTGAGCCACCCTCGAGTACTCAAGGTCAACGCTCTGATTCCCATTGCGCTACTGAGCGCACTTGTGGCTGTACAAACCTTCACCAATGGCAAACAACTTGTGATTGACCAACGACTTGCAGGTTTAGCTGTCGCAGTTATCGCATTAATCTTGCGAGCACCATTTGCACTTGTTGTGATTAGCGCAGCTGCAACTTCGGCTGCGCTCTATCACCTGCAATAGAGCTAGATAATCTGACTTAAATAATCTGGAGTGACTCTAGCTTTGCCTTGAGATCGTTATCTGAAGGCTCAGTCAGATGTGTTCCATCGCTAAAGACAATGACCGGAATTGATTGTGCTCCGCCATTAATCTCTACAACCTTAGCTGCAGCAGTTGGGTCATTTTCAACATCGACAAGCGTGTACTCAACTCCGAGATCTGCCAGCAATCTCTTTGAACGGCGGCAATCTCCACACCATTCTGCTGAGTACATCGTGATTTCTTTGGATGTTGCTTGTTCTGCCGTCATAACTACCCCTTTACATAAAGTTCTCAAGGCCGAAGGTGATTCCCGGCTTTGAGATAACGCTGCGAACTCCTAGAAGAACTCCTGGCATAAATCCTGCCCTATCGAGTGAATCATGGCGAATTGAAAGAGTCTCACCAGGACCACCTAGGAGAACTTCTTGATGAGCAATAAGACCACGTAAGCGCACAGAGTGAACTCGAACATCTCCGACTAGCGCACCGCGTGCACCATCAAGGGAAGTAGTCGTTGCATCTGGCATCTCGGTAAGTCCTGCATCCTTGCGGGCATCTGACATCAGCGATGCTGTGCGGGCCGCAGTTCCAGATGGAGCATCTACCTTATTTGGGTGGTGCAATTCAATGATCTCTGCTGATTCAAAGTAACGCGCAGCCTTTGCGGCAAACTCCATCATCAATACAGCCCCAATTGCAAAGTTTGGCGCGATAAGTACGCCCACCTCAGGGTGAGCGTTTGAAAGTGTCTTCAAGGTAGCCATGCGTGCATCATCGAAACCAGTAGTACCAACGACGGCGTGAATCTTATGAGAGATTAAAAATTCGAGGTTTGCCATTACTGAATCCGGAGTTGTGAAATCTACAACTACCTGTGCACCGGCACTTACGAGCTGATCCAGTGAATCACCGAGATCGAGAGCGGCAACGAGTGCGCAATCAGAAGATGCCTCTACCGCCTTAACAACCTCTGCGCCCATACGGCCGCGAGCTCCGAGAACTCCTACCTTAATCATCGGCTACTCCCCTTTGCTAAGACCTTTTCAAAAACGCTCTCTGATTTAAATGGACCCACTAGTGCAAGGGTAGGCGTTTTGGTAAGAAACTCGCTAGCGACTTTACGGACATCCTCGTGAGTAACTCCAGCAATCTCCTTCAAAATCTCATCAAATCCCATGACCTGACCGTAGACGATCTCATTCTTACCAATTCGTGACATGCGTGAGCCGCTATCTTCCTGGCTTAAGACCAGAGATCCGCGAACAGCGCCCTTAGCGCGATCGATCTCCTCGTGCGTCATGCCATGTTCTGCAACATCTGCCAAGACTTCACGGATGATCTCAATAACTTCAATAGCCTTTGTTGGATTACACCCGGCATAGAAACCAATCTGGCCAGAGCCAGCAAATTGCTGAGCATAGGCGTAGACGGAGTATGCAAGGCCGCGCTTTTCACGGATCTCCTGGAAGAGTCGTGATGACATTCCCCCACCGAGGGCTGAGGCCAAGATTCCCATTGCAAAGCGGCGATCATCGTGGCGAGCAACACCTTCCATGCCATAGAACATGTGAGCTTGCTCGGTCTTGCGTGTAATCAAACCAACTGGCGTCTGCTTTGCTTTGCGCACAGCTTCGTTTCCACGAATCTGTGGCGCACCTTTCACATCAAGGAAGCCGTCTGCGCTTAATGCGCGCTCAACCATCTCAACGACCTTCTTATGCTTAATATTTCCTGCAACTGCCACCACAAGATCTTGCGGCAAGTAGCGCTTCTTATAATAATTAAAGACAGAATTGCGTGACATTGAATTAATGGAGTCGATAGTTCCAAGAATTGGACGACCTAATTGAGTATCTCCATAATAAGTCTCGGCATAGAGATCATGGACTAGATCACTTGGATCATCATCGCGCATAGCAATCTCTTCTAGTACTACTTTTCTCTCTGCATCAACATCGAGGGCGCTAACAATTGATGATGTAATCAGATCGCTCACAACATCGATAGCCATCGGTAGATCTGTATCGATCACACGTGCGTAGAAGCAGGTGTATTCCTTGCTGGTAAAGGCATTCATCTCGCCACCGACTGCTTCAATAGATGAAGAAATCTCAAGTGCGTTGCGACGAGTTGTACCTTTAAAGAGAAGATGCTCTAGAAAGTGAGAAGCCCCAGCAACAGCCGGGGTTTCATCACGTGAACCTACATTGACCCAGATTCCCACAGCGGCACTTCGTACCGACGGAACTTCTTCCGTGACGATACGAAGACCACTTGCGTGAACGAATCTCTTTACAGACATCGGCCGCTTTTTATTCAGCTGCCGGAGTTGAACCGTCTTCTAGGACAGGAACGAGTGAGAGCTTGCCCTTTGGATCGATCTCACCAATCTCAACCTGAATCTTGTCTCCAACCTTCATTACCTCTTCAAGGTTTTCGATTCGCTTTCCACCATGCATCTTGCGGATCTGAGATACGTGGAGCAAGCCATCTTTACCTGGCATCAATGAGATGAAGGCACCAAATGCTGCAAGCTTGACGACGGTACCGAGGTAACGCTCACCAACTTCTGGCATCTGTGGGTTTGCAATCGCATTGATCTGAGCGCGAGCTGCTTCAGCTGAAGGTCCATCGACTGCGCCGATGTAGATAGTTCCATCATCTTCGATAGAGATATCTGCGCCGGTCTCATCTTGGATCTGGTTGATGATCTTGCCCTTAGGGCCGATAACCGCACCGATCTGATCGACAGGAATCTTGACTGAGATGATGCGAGGAGCAAATGGGCTCATCTCATCTGGAGAGTCAATTGCTTCGTTCATGACATCAAGGATGGCAAGACGAGCTTCCTTAGCTTGGTGAAGAGCGCCAGCAAGAACAGATGCTGGAATTCCATCAAGCTTTGTATCGAGCTGAAGTGCTGTTACGAAATCTTTTGTTCCAGCGACCTTAAAGTCCATATCTCCGAATGCATCTTCTGCACCCAAGATATCTGTCAATGCAACGTACTCAACCTTGCCATCGACATCATCTGAGATAAGACCCATTGCAATACCTGCAACCGGTGCCTTCAGAGGAACGCCTGCTTGAAGCATTGAGAGTGTTGATGCACAAACAGATCCCATTGAGGTTGATCCATTTGAACCAAGAGCTTCAGAGACCTGACGAATTGCATATGGGAACTCTTCACGAGTTGGAAGAACTGGAACGAGTGCGCGCTCAGCAAGTGCACCGTGGCCGATTTCGCGGCGCTTTGGTGTACCTACACGACCGGTCTCACCAGTTGAATATGGTGGGAAGTTGTAGTTGTGCATGTAGCGCTTGTGATTCTCTGGGTTGAGAGTATCGAGCTGCTGCTCCATCTTAAGCATGTTAAGAGTTGTGATTCCAAGAATCTGTGTCTCTCCACGCTCGAAGATTGCTGAACCGTGAACGCGAGGAATAACTTCTACCTCAGCTGACAAGGCACGAATGTCGCGAAGTCCGCGACCATCGATACGAATCTTGTCACGTAGAACACGTTGACGAACAAGCTTCTTGGTCAATGAGCGGAATGCTGCAGGAACTTCCTTTTCGCGGCCTTCGAAGGCTGCTGAAACTGATTCCTTTGTGCTTGCTGAGATCTCATCGATCTTTGTCTCGCGCTCTTGCTTTCCAGCGATTGTGAGTGCCTTTGCAAGATCATCCTTTGCAGCTTTTTCGACAGCTGCATAGACATCATCTTGGTAATCAAGGAAGACTGGGAACTCTGCTGTTGGCTTTGCAGCAACGGCAGCGAGCTTGCTCTGTGCTTCACAGAGAATACGAATAAATGGCTTTGCAGCATCGAGGCCTTGTGCAACAACTTCTTCAGTAGGAGTTGGTGCGCCATTCTTGATGAGTTCGATTGTCTTAGCTGTGGCTTCTGCCTCAACCATCATGATCGCAACATCATCTGATGTAACGCGCCCTGCAACGACCATATCAAATACTGCATTCTCAACCTGAGAATGGTTAGGGAATGCAACCCACTGGCCATCAATGAGAGCAACGCGAACTCCACCGATCGGACCAGAAAATGGCAGACCAGCTAGTTGTGTTGACATTGATGCAGCGTTGATCGCGATGACGTCGTACATGTGGTCTGGATCCAGAGCCATGACTGTGACAACGATTTGAACTTCGTTACGAAGTCCTTTAATAAATGATGGACGAAGTGGGCGGTCGATCAAGCGACATGTAAGGATCGCATCTTCTGATGGACGTCCTTCACGGCGGAAGAATGAACCAGGAATCTTGCCAACTGCGTACATCTTCTCTTCAACATCTACTGTCA
>JACCDW011104723.1_pt1 | contig 15942 bp, 16 predicted proteins | sample 7449781 | NCBI WGS metagenome assembly JACCDW01 (sample SAMN15323449, study PRJNA562643) | freshwater metagenome | isolation source: river surface water | place: USA:Blue River Watershed | collected 2017-08-18
CCTGGTAAAGATGTTATCAATGGACTAGTAACTCCATTTTCATTATATTTATTTTGACCAACTGTAAAAAATGCAGGAATTGATTTACCATATTTAGAAGGTGTTCCACCAGTTTGCGATGATCTTGATCCCGGGTTTCCAACTTTCCAAATTGCGCCATCATCGTAACCAACATATGTTCCGAATCCATTTCCTGTTGGTACAAATCTTTCGAACTTTACAGTCGAGTATTTATAGTCAAATTGAATGTCATATGTATCAAAAACTTTAATAGCACCAAGGTCGATTGAGTCATCATGTGGTAGTGTGTTGAAATAGAATTGACACTCTTTTAATGAATAAATGTGTCTCGAGACATTATCTTTTATAACTTCAATTTCTCCATTTTCAATTGATTTTCTAACTCTATTGAAATTTCTAACTTCTGAAACAATTATATCACAGTTAAATCTGAGTAAGTTTTCAGGTATCATTGTTTTTGCATTAGGTTTAGACCAATATAAAAGTTTATAAAGGTGAGCCAGTGTACCCACACTCAAACTAACATCTTCTGTAAAACTTAAAGTAATTATATCTTTATTATAATCAGTTAAAAAACTTTTTGTCTCTGCGGTATTTCCTTCTATCAACTTAGCTAATCCGGTAATTTTTTTAAGATAATAATTCATATATGATTTTCTACCATTGCTAAAGAGATTTGTAACGTTTTCAGCATCGGCATATCCAGATGGTCTAAGTGATGTCATTGCTGTTTGTGCCGTGTCTATTCTTACCGTTGCTCTAGTTTTAAAAAACTTAACAAATTGTTGTTTAAATTCTTCGTAAACTGGTTGTCTAGCAGCGATTTCACTTATATTTCCAGAAAAAAGCTGTAAAAAATCATTAATTGAGCCATTCAATAATGGTGAACTAATATCATCAAAAATAATATCAAATCCAAAAATTACTGGATCGCTATTTTCAAATGGTGTACCGGTGAAACTACCAAGACTTGTTCTTCCAGCTGATTCTTTTGACCTTTGTGTGTCCCAAAACTCACTCGATGGAACCTTATTTATACCATCAAGTATTTGTAAACCATGTCTAAAGTAGTCTTGTGAATTGTCACCAAAAATTAGGTAGCTATCTCTTGTTGAATATGGTTTGTCTAATAATTGAGTTTGATTTTTTGGTAAATCTCTACTCACTTCAAATCTATCTTTTGTATCTCCGACGCCATTAGGAACCTCTAATACTTGACCTCTCCAATCTGTAAATTTATAAGCACCAAATACTCTAACAACTCTCTGAAGAGTCTCATTATCATCAGGATTGCCTTGAACTTGTGTGAGTGGTGGAATTAATAAAGGTGGTAAAAATCCTCTTGTTTTGTGATTAGGATATTTATAAACTAAATCCTCTAATGGAGGTTGAGTTTGTGGCCACGGTCTTCCAAATCTTGGTAGCATTTAATTTTAATTTGTTTTAGTGGTATATATTAATTATGATGGTTCTTTGTAATCTAGTTTATAACTTATTGAATTTTACTTGGTAAACTTGCCGCAAAAGCTCTTGCTTTACCAAGTCCTTCTTGAAATATATTTCCACTAGTAGATGAATTCCAACCTGCATTAGCCCTCATGAAATTAAATATTACTTTATCTAAGTTATTATTAGCATCATTGGCGAAATATTTATTTTTATTCTTCTGAAAGTATAAACAACACAAATGACAAGCTACTTTGTAGACACCACCCTCTTGTTTATTAACAAGATCTGGATTATTTACTATATCAACTGGTCCTCCTTTCGAGCCATTTCTTTTATATAAAATATTATAACCAATGTATCCAGATAAATCTTTATCTGAACCCTTGAATGTTAAACCATTAAAACCTCTACCTAAATATCTCCAACCTTCGTCAGGTCCATTTCCATATTTACCACCATAAACCTTATTCCAAAAAAGTTTATCGTCTTTTTTGATTCTTTCAACTTCCGCATCTGATATCTTTTTCTTTTTTTCTGAACCAAATGTTGATGGAAAAACCTCTCTAATTCTAGAAACGGATGTATTTCTGTAAGATATTTCATTTCTTGGTGCAAAAGCAGATTCTTTTGACACCACAGCTAACATTGCTCTGGCTTCAATATCTGTAAATCCATATGTTAGTGCTGTTTTGTATAAGAAAATCGCACTCTTTTCCTGCGCATCTGAAAGAGACGTCCATTTTTTTGCACCTTTAACTTTTATATTTGAACCACCTAGAACTCCACTATCATCGATTATTTCTGATGGTTGAGCATTATCCACTTGAGTTGTAAAATCAATTGTTGCCTGATTCAAGTCTGTTATTTCCTCTTCCTGTCCTGCGAATTGCTCTTCGTAATATTCATCATCAAGTGGAATATTTTCTTCATCTGTGAAGAAATCAAATTCAGGATTTATTGGCACCACACTAAATGTTCCAATTTCAGTACTAACTAAAAACTTTGAATTTTCAACGTTGAATGTGAATACTTTATCTTCTGGAAAGTCAGGACCTTTAGGTGTTTCTACTTTATTTTCAGCTATTGAATTTGCTGGTGTGTTTAGAGTATTTGAAGTAGGTGTATAGTTTGGATCATTAGTAGTTTCTACATTTTTTACAAATGGGAAATTTTCATCAATTAACTTTCTTCTTTTTTCATTACTTTCACTTTTTGATGCATAACTCTGTAAGGTTTTTTCAGCATCCCACTTATTACTATCTGCAATACTTTTCATACCACCAATACCAAGACTATTAGATATTGATAATGCGATAGCTATTTGTCTTTTTGTAGTCCAACCTTTTTTTATGACATCTTCTATATCCACTTTCATTTTAGCGGACCATGCTTTTTCTTGAATTGACTTACTATCTGGGCTATCTAAAAACAATTTCATACCATCATACCAAAACTTTTGAGAATAACAACCCCATCCATTATCATCACCACTTTTACCAGCTGGTCTACACTTAGTAGAATAACCATCTATCATTTCTTTTTCGGTTTTACCAAAATAAGTTTGTGTGTTCATATTTTTATATAAAATTTCCAAACCACCGACTGCGAAGCTTGCTATACCCACAGTTCCGCCATCTAGTGGTAATAAATCCTTATATGTTTTAGTAGTACCTTTATTTGAAATTACTAAATATAGGACATCACCGATAAGTCCGGATTTCAATACTTCATCATAACTTGTAAATTTTGTTTCTGCCATATTCTATTAAATTTATTGTTGAGCCTTATATTTATTTATTGCGTCAATTTCAGCTGATTTGACTGCCATTTCTTTTTGTTTACCTACGCCTTCTGGTGGTAAAGATGCTGTTCCTATACCCGTAATCTCTTTTATATCATTTATTAGGAAAGGCACAGTCGCTGTGATTACTTGATCACCAACACCGGTGTAAATACCAACAGATGAAAGTTGCACCGCTTTAATATTTGATTCTCCCTGTGGTTGTGATGTAGTTGTAGCTGAACTTGGTGTGAGTCCACTAGCTGACAAACCAGGTGTAACATTTGTGTAACCAAATGGTAACCCTATTGGAGATTTTTTTATTTTACCCGAGATTTCTAAACCACTATCTGATAGTTTATCAACTATTACTATATACATTTTTCCATTTTGTTCTATATAAACTTCCTGACCAACTTCATAGATGCTATTTGGTATCACTGGTGTTTGCTCTAATACTGGATTATCATTTATTTCACTATTTTGTGAGTTATCTTGTTTTGTTGTTTCCGTGTCAATTTCTTTTTGAGTTTTTGTAAGTTCTTTTCTAGCAATTCTTACTGTCTGAACAAGTGCACTTTTTTGATAAGTATAACTAATATCAATTATTATCCAATCACCGGTGTACCTAGTCATTATTAAATCTGGCTCAGTTAATGTTTGTTTTTCATTTGTGAAAACAACTCTTATTTTTTGAAACTTGTAAATATTAAAATTTGGTATTGGTAGAGTAATATCAGCCATTATGTTAGCCAAGTTTGTTAGGTTTCTTTTGTTTTGAGTAACAGCATAAAGGTAATTCTCATGTACATTATCTGTATCTAATTTACCAGTAAACTCCGTCCTAAAGTTTGTGTTTATGTCATCCTCCGACCTAAGTGTTTTAAGTGTATCATCTTGTGAAGTTAAAGCATCGACTTTAAAATTCAAGAATCTTTTATTGGTTCTATCATATACTTTTGAGTCAGTAGTTACACCCTCATTTGTAATTTGATTTGTTGCATTATTTATAAATGTGTATTTACTAAAATAAAAAGGTGATGAATTTGCAGATTTATCATTTGTTAAAAAAAGTTTAGTAGACTTTGATTCATCTGTTCCATCTCCTAAACTAGAAACACCAGTTGATGATATTCCAATGTCTGACTTATTATCTCTATTATATTCTTTTTCAACATCAACATAATTAAAACAGTAGTAATAATCAATATAACCAACCATAAAAGAGTCATCTGAAATGTATGACTTTGTGATAATTCCTCTTATAAAGTTTTCTAAGTTAATTCCATTTCTAATCCATTTCATGGCATCATTTGTTTGAACAATATTTGAGTTATATCCGAGTCCAAGTTCTTTTGAAATTGTTCTCAACACTTCAAATGATGTACCTGAATAAGAACTATAAGCGATTTTATAAAACTCTTTAAGATTAAGTTTTCCGAAAATTGTTATACTTCCATTCCTATTATCTTTCTTTTGGTCAATCAAAAACTTTAAATGTATTGATTTTAACTGTTCTGAGCCAGAGTCTAAAAATATCTCTATAGTAGAATTTGCTGTAGGTGATGTTTCTGGAGAATTAACTAAACCAAGTGTATCTGTAAAAGTAATTAAACATTTAGGTACAAATTCATCATAAAAAATATTTAACTTTTGAATATCCATAGGTCTTATTTGAGCAGCGCCATAATAAACAAATGGTAAAAAACCTAAATTGGTTGTTATATCATTATCAGGTTGTTCAGTTGTTGCGTTGTGTGTCATTGCTGGCACATTAACTGTTGGTTCGTCAATCTGTGCAATAATTGGTCTAGTACCGGCTATTGGCTCATCCTGACCTGAAGATTCTTGTTCAACTATTTCTTCTGAAGGTTGAACCGTGATTGAAAATTGAGTTGATTCAATTTGTGTTGAAGAACCCTTTACCGATACTACATATTCACCAGGTTCTGTAAATTGAATACCAGTAAAAGTTACCGAGCCTTGTTGTAAATCTAACTCAGTTACTCCAACTATTTCACCAGGCCCGGAAACTTTTTGAAGTGTAATTTTTGAGTTGACTAATCTTCCTTCTTTTGCTGATTTGTTGGCACTTGCCTGTGCATCTGCTAAATTTTTAGCATTCTGATCATTAGACTGTGATTGATCATTTTGTGGTTGACTTCCAGCAGGATAAGGTGGGAATTTTGTTGGACTATTGTATTGAAAAAAAACTTGTCGTATATCAGCAGAGGCGTTTTTATAATCAATGATGGTATCAAAATCTACTTTTGTTTCTCCGAGTTCACCAGGAAGTGATGCCTTTTTTTTCCCTACTTGGTCATCGATATCTTTTCTAGTTAAGGCACCTCCATAACCACCTCTACTTGATAGACCAATATAAGCTTTTCCATCATCACTTTGTTTTATGGTCACTTCCCACTTCATTATAACACCGACAGTTACATTGATAAGTGTAATTTTTGGATTAATTTTTATATCTGTATAAATTTTCTTGAGTAAAGCATTAAGGATTGTATTCATGGTTCCCCCGAACTTATCCTTCTTTCTTGATTCAAAAGAGTGTTGTGCATCACCACCACCACCGTACGGAGCTAAAGATGTATCATAGTTTCCAGAAACTTTTACTTCAAAAGGACTTGTTGAGATTTGTTCAACTTTATAACTACCTATTTTTTTCTTGGTCCAGGTTTTACCACTTGGATTATAGTCTTTATCTCCAGTACCTTTTGGTTGACTTTTTTCTAAGAAAATATCTGTTTCTGCAACTGCAATAGCCATAAGTCTATATATTCTATATGGCTCGGTTCATTAAAGATTGATCTTGATGATTTTGTAAGGATATTGTCTTTTTTGATAGAATTTTTCTCTTTCTTTAAAATGTCTAAAGAGGATATTAGACATATTATTTGGATCAAAAATATCAACTAAGTCAAAGATATTTGCTTTCTTTTTATCATCATGTAGTCTTAAAGCTCTACCTATTGATTGAATGATAATTTGTTCCGATTTGAATGAATCCGCAAAAATTACATTGAATATAGCATTGATTGAAACTCCTGTAGATAGTGTACCATAAGAAGCAACAAGTACTTTAATATTACCTTCGGTTACTTCCATTTGTTTTTTGATTTCTTCTCGTTTTTTCCCGGATATTTCTCCGTCTATATAAAAGTAATCTCTACCCGGTAATTCTTTTTGTAATTTATCTAATATTTTCTGACCGTAATCTATCGTATGAAAAAGTAGTAATGTGTTTGAGTCACATTTTTCAACAATCTTTTTAATAAAGTCTAATCGTTTATCGGAAATATGTATATAAGCCTTTTCTAACTCAAAAGCGTCTTTGCCATTTCCACTTTTTTTAATTATTTGTATTCTATCATCAAATTCTTTATCACCATGATTCATCAAAACCGCTCTAATTTCCATCGGTGTGATAATGCCTTTTTCTTTTAATTCATTCGCAGAAACTTCTGTAATTTTTGGACCCAATACTGCTTGAATTGTAAGTATCTCACAACTATCATCTACTGGGAAAGTTCCAGATACTCCGAATCTTGAATAAGCGTGTTTAAATGTCTTTTGTAAAATTGTAGTGATAGTTTTTGCTTTTGCGCCATGAGCTTCGTCTGTGATAACTGTATGAAATTGTTGAAAAAATTCTTTGGGCCACTTTTCTAAAGATTGATAAGTTCCAATATAAATGTTAGCATCTTGTGTTCCAGAGTGTTTTCTAGGTCTTTCTGACATCACTTCTTCAACTCTAACGTCACAAGGAGAATATTTAGCATCTGGATTTAAAATAGATTCTATTTTCTTTTCTCTCATTTCTAATAGATTATTAATACCCCAGTTATATTCCATAATATTATCATAAAACTGAGTTACTAGGGTAATTGAAGGTACAATAATTAAGAATTTAGCATTTGGTTCAATGTGTTTTAATGTATAAAACATCACTATTGATATAATAAGAGATTTACCACCTGAAGTAGCAACTTCAGCCATGCAATATCTATTTTTAAGAATTTTATAAGCAGATTCTATTTGATGGTCATACGGCATGAATTGAATCCATTCACCACTTTTTGTTCTAACTTTATGAAACTTAAAGAACTCTTTACAAAATTCTTGTACAGATTCTAAAGTTACTTCTCTGTTAATCGGAAAATCTTTTTTGTTTTCCATGACAAATGGTGCTCCAATTTCTTGACAACCTTTAAGTGCTTCACGCCAGAGTCCTAAATTGATTTTACCATTTCTGAAATAGGATTGTTGACCATTCCAAACACCCATTTTAAAAGCCGGCATGTAACGATAGCCTTTAACGTGTCTAGTTAACCAAAGACTTAGTTGATGGTATTCTATTCTTGAAGCCTCTGTTACAACAAGCTCTTCGCTTTCTTTGTCATATCTAAATTTCATCTCATAATTATATATAAAAACATTGAATATGTTTATTTTTTACAAAATTTCAAAGGTTTTTTTAAGGGAGTGTGTGTTTTTGAATATATAACAAAAAAAAATAAACTTAAATTATGTGGGAATCAATTAAGAAATTTTTTGGTTTTGGCAAATCTGAGGCAGTAGTTGAAACTCCAGTAGTTGAAGCAAAGGTAGCGGCTCCTAAAAAAGCTAAAGCACCTAAAGCTAAACCTGAAGTTAAACAAGAGGTTAAGGTAACTGCTAAAGAAATTAAAGCTAAGGTTAAAAAGGAAACTCCTAAGGTTGAGAAATCTGAAGAGAAAAAACCTTCTAAAGCTCGTAAGCCAAAATCAAAAGAATAAGATTGAAACCCACTGAATCAGTGGGTTTTTTTATTTCCTTTTAGTTATGATTTCGTCAATCATTCCGTATTTTTTAGCATCATTTGAAGACATCCAGTAATCTCTATCACCGTCTTTATAAACTCTATCATAAGTCTGTCCAGTTCTCTCTGAAATAATTTCATAAAGTTCTTTCTTTAGATGATTCATTTCTTTGGCTTCAATTTCTACGTCAGATGCTTGTTGCATCCATCCACCATATGTCAAAGGTTGGTGAATCATCGTTCTGCTTCTTTTAAGAGCTTTTCTTTTACCCTTTGAACCTGAACAAAGTATAACTGCCGCCATTGATGCTGCAAGTCCTGTATTAACAGTAGAGATATCTGGTTGTACAAAATCCATAACATCCAATAAACCAAGTCCTGAGTAGACTGAACCACCTGGTGAGTCGATATAAATAGAAATGTCTTCGTCGCTTTGGGTTTCTAAATAAAGTAACTGAGCTTTAATAATATTACAAATATCAGAATCTATTTCATCTGATAGAAAGATAATTCTTTCATCAAGTAATTTTGAAAAAACATCGATTGGTAAATCGTTATCGCTTAGTATATTTGCTGTATTTTTTTTATTTATCTTTTTGAAGTAATCATTAGCAAACGTAGAATTTATTTTTTTGCTATTGATGAATTTTTTGAAATCGTTGTTCATATGTTAGATATGTTTTTTATTTTATTTAATTTAATGTAGATAGTTTAATTTTTGAACAGAAAAGTGAAATTTACATTTTAATATATAACTAAAAAATTATTACTATATGAAAACTAAAGTTGAAATTGAAGGATATGAAATTGAAATCTCTTTTGAAGAGGGAATGATTTCAGTAACTGCTCAGAAAGATGATGAAGTAGTTGAAGAATTTTCAATCAACGTCGAAGAAGGTCAAGATGAAATCGAAGGTGAAGAAGTTCAAAACTTCGGTGACTATGATGAGGAAGAAGATTTCTCAGGAGAAGACTTAGAAGACGAACTTGAAGATGATGATGATGACGAATTGCAAGATGAGTTACAAGATGAAAGAGAAGGTGCTGCATTAGAATCTTTTCAATCATTTATCAATAAAAAGAAATAAAATCAATGATTAAAAGATTTGGTCAATTTATTTCAGAGAGTAAAGACGCTGATTATTTATTATATTATGCCTTTGACTGGGATGATAATATCTTAAATATGCCTACTAAAATTCACATGGAACATTTAGTGGATGGTGAGTGGGTACCAACATCGGTATCTACAGCGGATTTTGCTAATTTTAGAAATGATAAAGAAAATTGGAGAGTCGATTATAATGTTGCCTTTGTTGATTTTAGAGATCAAGGTGAAAGAGGTGACAGAGCCTTTTTAGAAGATGTAAAGTCAGCAATTTCTCAGGGTAATTACGGACCGGCTTGGGATGACTTTATTGAGTGTTTAACAAATGGTTCTATATTTGCGATTATAACCGCTCGTGGTCATGAGGCCCCTGCTATGAGAATGGGTGTTGAATGGATAATAGATAATATCTTAACTGAAGAACAATTATACCAAATGTATAATCAATTGATGAAATATTCTTATTTCTTTGGTGATGTCAATGCTGAAAATGAAAGGATATTAAGAGGTCAACCATCACAGAATCCATTGATTAGCTCATACTTAGATAGTTGTGAATTTGTTGGTGTTTCTTCACCATCTAGAGGTGGTTCTCCTGCTAATCCTGAAAAAGCTAAAGAAGATGCTCTTTTAGACTTCAAAGCTAAAGTAAATGATTATGCACAAAGAGTTGGTATCTCTGCTAAGATTGGATTCTCCGATGATGATTTAGGAAATGTTAAACATATCGAAGATTTAATTGACAACCTACACAATGAACAATTTCCAAATATTGTTGAATTTGTAGTTAAAGGAACTAAAGACCCAGAGAACATAACTAAAAAAGTTTTGAGTAGAGAGGGACAGTTAACAGAAACATCTCATCAAACTCCAGGACTTGAAAACTCGGTATTACCATTTACTCAATTTGGTAATATGACTGGTAGGTTAAATCCAACAGATAGTATGACAAGACAAGATGATTTTTATAATCAGTTTAAAAGACAAGTCGATTACTTATCAAAAAATTCTAAAGAAGTAACTAAAGATATGAAAAAAAGAAAAAAGTCCTCTAAATAAGAGGACTTTTTTTATTTATCTAATAATTCATCTAACTTCTGGTCTCTAAGTTCTTCTGTTGTGTTATTAGAACCGGTTTCCCATTTTATCTTATAGTCTTGTATAAACTTGATACCTTCTTCTTTTGTATTAAATTTTTTACCTTGTTTTTCAACAGCCTCATATGAAGCCACAGTTGACCATCCACATAGTTCTGGTGATAATCTCATACCCCCTGATGCGACACTCTCAAATGAAATCACATAATAAGACCAAGTTACTTTTCTAGTATCAAAAATACCATAAACACCTACTTCTGGATGGTATTTTATTTTTTGTTCGTATAGGAATCTTCCTTTTTGCATACTTCATCAATTTTTATATCTCTTTCAATTGCTTCTTTGTTTTCATAATACCAACCTCTAAAGTCACAGGCGTAGTAGATGAATTCTTTTACTTTTCCATCTTCGTCAACCTCTGCTTGGCAAGTCGAACCCAACATAAATTTAAAAAAACTTTCTCTCCATTCTAATGGAATTTGAGATTCTTTCACATCAACGTTCGCTTCGTATAATTCTTTTAGTGTCATGATAAACAAATATACACATTTTATTATAAAACATCTAATAGTTTTCTGAATATATCATGTAATGGACAAAAATTATATTAAAGATCTTTTACAGAAGGTTCTTAACAAAGAATTTTCTAATAGTCAGAAGAGAAAAATCGCTGACTATAATGACCGCTTTAATATGGCTTGTCCATATTGTGGGGATTCGCATAAAAATAATCACGCCAAGCGAGGTAATCTTTATATAAATCGTCTTATTTATATTTGCTTTAACTGTGATAAAAAAACAACTCTTGATAAATTTTGTAAAGACTTCAATGAACAGATAGATCCAGATAAAAAGTTAGAAATGATAGAACACTTGAATAGTGTTATGACTTATTCTGACTATGAGGGTGACTTTGTAGAAGCCAAATTTGAAGATTTAATTGAACTGTCTGAATTAGAAAGAGTATTTAGTCAAGATTTAACACCAATCTCTGATTTTAAACCAATTCAAGTAAATGGAGGAGTTTATAAATACCTAATAGGTAGGGGTATACCAGCCGAGTTTCATAAAAATATCTATCAAGCAAAATTCTGGAAAAATGAAGATGAGTCTGAGTGGATTATCGTTATGTTAAATAGAAGAGATGATAAGGTATTGGGTTTACAAATAAGAAATCTAAAAGAAGGCAAACGTAGAATGTTCAAAATTTATAATTATGAAAACCTTCTTGAATGGGTCAATTTAGGAAAAGATACGGATATTGAATTAGATATAAATCAGTTAGTTGTTTATAACAAATTATCCTATTATTTTAATATTTTAAATATAAACTTTGGTGATACAATAACAGTCTTTGAAGGTTATCTAGATTCTTTATTTTTCCCGAATTCTATTGGTCTGGTTGGTGTAAACACCGACTATAGGTTTTTAGAAAACAACGATTTAGATATTCAATACTTTTTTGATAATGATGAGGCTGGTTACAAAAAATCAGAAGAAAAGATGAAAGAAGGTTATCCTGTATTTTTATGGAAAAAGCTATTTAAAGATATTGTAGATAAAAAGAATTCAAGTGATCCATATGCACTTGAACATCGTATATCAAAAGTTAAGGATATGAATAAATTATCTACACTAGTTGAAAATCCTTACAAAAAGTTAGAACTTGATAATTTCTTCAGTAAAGATATATTGGACATCAAATGGATACCTAAATTTAGAAGAAGAAAAAATAAAGTTGAAGAAGTTGACTATAACAAAAAATTTGATGGATTAAAATATCTTTAGATAAAGTATTTTAGTTTTTTGCTATTCTTAATTGACATATAATATCTAAAATCTAGATTACCTCTTTCATTGTTACAATCTTTACAACAAACCACTAAATTTACTTGACAGTTATTTCCACCTTCTGATATTGGAACTATATGGTCAGCTGTAGCGTTATCTAGTGTTAACTTTGAGTCACAATAAAGACATCTAGCATCTTGATTTTGTTCAATAAACTCTTTTGCAAATCCAGCGGTTCTTCTTTTAACATTCTTACCATTATACTTTAGACCTATTACTACGAAGTCTTCAAGTACTTTGAATTTCTTTCTGAAAATCTCAACTGACTTATAGTTTTTATTTAGTTTAACTGCTAAGATAATTACGTATTTCCACTTTTCGTACACTTTTTTATCTACTGAAATAAAGTGGTGATGTTCAGAAGATAATATAAATTTTAAAACCTTAATTATATTCATTAAAGTTATATATTGTCAAAATTGATTTTCCCCTGAGAATATATAAAATAAAAACTAATCACTATGGCAAACGAAAAAAAATTAAAAGAGGTTGATTCAAACTCTTCAAAAAAATGGTTTTTTGGTTGGGGTAATATCAAATGGGGAATTAAACAATTGATATCTATTTACTCAGGTGGACCATCTTTCTTTTCAAAGAAAAGAATTGAATCCGGTATAGCTTTCATTATAGCTCAATGGGGTATGATATTCTTTTTATTAGAAAAACATTCAACATTAACAATGGGTGAGTTCCTTTTATGGGCAGCTGCAGAATTTGCGGTGTCTGGTTATATTATTAACAAAATACAAAAGGAAAAGAATACCGACACACCATCTTAAACAAAAAAGACCATCAAATTTGATGGTCTTTTTTTATGTCTTTTTGTGAGTAAGCATCACAATTTCCGTTTTTTGTTGATTTACAACTAGTGAATATTAGTGTCACTAGGAGTAACAAAGTAATTAATCTCATTTCTTAAATCTTTTAAATTTATAGCTTTTTGATTCAAATTGTTCTGTTGAATCTAAAACTTCTTCGTCTTTAATAGAAGTCATTTCTTCACCAGCTTCTTCTTCTCTTTCACTTGGTACTGATTGAGCGCCACCTAAATTTGCTAAAACATCTTCTGGTGTAGTAAAGGATTTTTTAACACCTTTGATATGATATTTTTCAGTCTCAGCAGGATAAGTAACTTCTTTATTATCAATAACAACTACTTTATCACCTGAATTGAATTCCACACCAGCTAAGTCAGCAAGTGTTTGTAACGCCATTTCATATTTATCAACCGCTACTTCTTCTTCTTCACCTTGAAACTCAGCTTTAGTTCCTGGTTCAGTTCCTGGTTTAGTAGTTGGGAATGGAGTAGGTCTTGTTGGTGCTGGTGTTTCTGTAGTATCCGGTTTAACAACTGGTTTTGTAGTAGTTGTACCTAAACTCGGTAAAGTTCTTACTGGAGCTTCTGTTTCAAACTCATAATCTTCATTTACTTTACCCTTTACAAATTGATTATATTTTTTAATCATTTTATTTTTTATTTTTTTGTATATATTAAATTTTCAAACTAGTCTTTTTGTTCCAACTCCGAGACCACATAGTCTATAAAAGAGTCTAATTCATATTCCAATCCATTACAGAATTCAAATACATCATAATGGTCCAGTGATTTAGGATCTTTTTGAATTGAGTAAAAATCAGGAGAAACTTGTCCGTTTTGATATACTACAATTCTTCCTTCAAGTCTTCCTTCAATTCTTTTACCATTTTCTAATTCTAAATCAGGTACATAAAGTGTTCCTAAATAATGTACTTCGTCTCCATAATCTTCACAAGAGTCAAACTCGAATTTAAAATGACCATTATCATCTTCAAATATATTTTCAGTTTCAGACTTTGCTAACTTGTCATGTAATTCTTCTTCTTTGCCTAATTTATGTGAGTCTAAAAATTCCTTTTCTAATGGAGTAAGCGATTTCATTCCATACTTAGAAATTTTATCTAAGATTTCATCCGTTCTTTCAATGGATGTGTAGCCCTCATATCTCATCAAATGTTTCATATAATATAAACTCATTAAGGTATATATTCAATTTAAAAACTTTGAATTTCCTATTCTCCAGGCACCTGTTTTGAAGCCTGCTATAGGAATCCAAGGATGTTCTGGAAAATTTTTAGTAATTACTTTTTCTTTTATGATTTCAAATAACACACCTGGCTCTGTACCTTGAAGTTGATATATAGCTATGTAATTGTTTTCAATATCCTTCGTATTAAATTCTGTAGTAGTTTCGTCAATTAAAACACTATCAATTTTGTTTTGTCTATTATATGATGTAACTTCTTTTACAAAGTTGTCAATAAAACAAAAAATAAATCCTTCTGAACCATCTTTCGGATGATTTTTTAATATTTTAAAGTCTATTCCATTGTAGAAAGAAACAACTTTATCATCAACCATTATTTTTTCAATCAAAGTCATCGAAGATATCGTCAATTTTTTTATCTCTTGATTCCATTCTAACAATTTCTATCATTTTGGCATTAAAAGTTTCATCGTTTTCTAATTTTAGTTTAAAATCTTCAAAAGCCGTTCTGCTTATTTTTAAAAGAGCATACTTACCTTTTGATATTTGAGACTCATTTAATCTCCAATCTAAGTAACTGATGTATTCGGTATATAGTTCATCATTTTTCATAAATTATATATCCTACTTTAATATATACACCATGAAAATTATCAAAGATTTTTCTAGATTTAAAGCAGATTATAAACCAATAACTCTTTACATAAAAGGTCAATCGCCTATAATACTAGATTCTGAAAAATCTCGTCAAAAAGAGGTATTAGTAAGATCTATAATAGATGAAATATATCCTAAATTCAGCGGTAATGATTCATTTGATGTAGATGGCTTTATAGTCAGTGGTGAGTTGCTAAACAAAGCTCAAAAGAATATTGCTATACTTTATGAAATAGTTGATATTGCAAAATCTATTGGTGTTTCAATTTTTACAGCTGATGAACTTATTGAATTTATAAGTCAATATAGATTCGATTTATTTTCAGTTAGTGGTAAATTCTTTGATAAAGTTTATACAAGACTTGGTGGTGTTACTGAGAAAGGAAAACAAAAAGAATTGGAGTCAAATGATTTGTTTGTTAGATATGCTAATAGTAAAGGTATAAAAGTAGATTTAAAATCACCAGATTCATATAAAGATGATATCGCAGGTATTGATGCTTACTTTGAATTAAATGGAATCAGATACACAATTCAAACTAAAACACTATCCAGTATCTCAGAGGAAGGTGATAACTACGTTGTTTATATAAGTGGCTACTTTACTAAAATAAAAACTCATTATTTAGTTTTAATTCCTAAAGATACTGATGAAAATACTGAGGATGTCAAAAAGTTATCTAAGTATATCTTTAAAGGTAGAAATGTACAGACTTTAATTGATAAACAAGGGGTTAATTATTACTTAATTCCTAAATCTGATTTACTTTATATAGAGAATTAAAATCCTTTACCGAATCCAGAGAATATATCCATAACAATCGATAATCTTTTTGTAATCTCCGGCATACCTAACGGCTCAATAATTGAATTGATTGGTGAAAGGATTGACTTTTCGAATTGGGTATCATAATCAATTTGCGGCGCGAATTCTATTGGATAAGAACCTCTAATATAAGCAAACATATCAGTTATAGACTTATCTTTACAACAAAAGTATTTAATCTTTGTTCCTGATTTAATAAACTCATATTTTTGTTGCATATCTTTATCTTTTGAAAGTAGATAATTATAATGAGCGGCTGATTTAACAGCAAAGTGAGCACCACTAACAAATTGCAGAGGTAATGTTTTGTCGTTTA
>JACCDW011156105.1_pt1 | contig 15939 bp, 18 predicted proteins | sample 7449781 | NCBI WGS metagenome assembly JACCDW01 (sample SAMN15323449, study PRJNA562643) | freshwater metagenome | isolation source: river surface water | place: USA:Blue River Watershed | collected 2017-08-18
ACCCACGACCACGCCACGCACGAACTGGTCTGCGCCGCCGACCGCGTGGCCTTCCCGATCCGCGACGGTATCGCCGTGATGCTCGACAGCGAGGCCCGCGCGCTGGACGCGCCGCCCGAGCTGCCGCCGGGCTGGGCCGTGTTGTGCACCGAGAAGGACGCCGTGAAGCTGTGGCGCACGCACCCGCAGGCCTGGGCCGTGCCGCTGGACGTGGCCATCGACCCCGGCTTCTGGACGGCGTTCGACGGGCGGCTGCGGGCATCGCGGGCGCCTTCGCGGCTATCATCGCCCGATGGATCCGAAACTGCTTGAGCTGCTGGTCTGCCCCGTGACCAAGGGCCCCCTCGACATCGACCGCGAGCGCCAGGAACTGGTCTCTCGCAGCGCGCGCCTGGCCTACCCGATCCGCGACGGCATCCCCGTGCTGCTGGAGGAGGAAGCCCGCCCCCTCAGCGACGAGGACCTTGAGCGCCTGCCCGCGCGCACGCCCCACGTGTGAGGGGTCGGCCATGGCAGACGCATCCGCCTCCTTCACCGTCCTGATCCCCGCGCGGCTGGCCTCCACCCGCCTGCCGGACAAGCCCCTGGCCGACATCGCCGGCAAGCCCATGGTGGTGCGCGTGGCCGAGCGCGCCCGCCAGTCGGCCGCCGGGCGGGTGGTGGTGGCCACCGACACCGAGGCCATCGCGCGCGCCTGCGCGGCCCATGGCGTGGAGTCCGTGATGACCCGCGCCGACCACCCCTCGGGCAGCGACCGCCTGTCCGAGGCCTGCGAGAAGCTGGCCCTGCCCGACGACGCCGTGGTGGTCAACGTGCAGGGCGACGAGCCCCTGATCGACCCGGCGCTGATCGACGCCGTGGCGGGCGTGCTGCGCCAGCACCCGCAGGCCAGCATCAGCACCGCGGCCCATGCCATCGAGTCCGTCGACGAGTTCCGCAACCCCAACGTGGTCAAGGTCGTGACCGACGCGCACGGCATGGCCCTGTACTTCAGCCGCGCCCCCATCCCCTGGTGGCGCGACGGCTCGGCCGGCGGCCTGGCCGAGCTGCCGCACCCGCGGCCGCTGCGGCACGTGGGCATCTACGGCTACCGCGTGTCCTTCCTGCGCGTGTTCCCCTCCCTGGCGCAGGCGCCCGTGGAACGCACCGAGGCGCTGGAGCAATTGCGCGCCATGTGGCACGGCCACCGCATCGCCGTGCATACCGCCGCGCAGGCACCGGGCCCCGGCGTGGACACGCCCGAGGACCTGGCGCGCGTGCGTGCGCTTTTCGGGACAGCCGCGTAAGCGACAACGAAAGCTCACGTGCTATCCTCGCCCGCAAAACGCGGGAGGGCTGCCTGGCCGACCCATCCCGCGCGCGCCAGCTGCGAAGCCGGCCCGCCAAATTGACAAGACTCCGAGGACATCCATGAGACTGATTCTGTTGGGCGCACCGGGCGCCGGCAAGGGCACGCAGGCCGCGTTCATCTGCCAGAAGTACGGCATCCCCCAGATTTCGACGGGCGACATGCTGCGCGCCGCCGTCAAGGCCGGCACCCCCCTGGGCGTCGCCGCCAAGAAGGTCATGGACGCGGGCGGCCTGGTCAGCGACGACATCATCATCGGCCTGGTCAAGGAGCGCATCACCCAGCCCGACTGCGCTGGCGGCTTCCTGTTCGACGGCTTCCCCCGCACCATTCCGCAGGCCGAGGCCATGCGCGAGGCCGGCGTCAAGCTGGACTACGTGCTGGAGATCGACGTCCCCTTCGACGCCATCATCGAGCGCATGAGCGGCCGCCGTTCGCACCCGGCCTCGGGCCGCACCTACCACGTCAAGTTCAACCCGCCCAAGGTGGCCGGCCAGGACGACGTGACCGGCGAGCCGCTGGTGCAGCGCGACGACGACAAGGAAGAGACCGTGAAGAAGCGCCTGGAGGTCTACGCCTCGCAGACGCGCCCGCTGGTCGACTACTACGCCGGCTGGTCCCAGGCCGATCCGGCCATCGCCCCCAAGTACCGAGCCATCAGCGGCATGGGTAGCGTGGAGGACATCACCGCGCGCGCGCTGGGCGCCCTGGCGAGCTGATCGCCGCGCGGGACCGCGAACGACGCACGGGATACCCCCTTGCGTCTGCCGCACCGGACAGGAGCAGGCCGCAGCAGCGGCCTGTTGCTTTTTGGGGGACCGGCGCCGCCGCTCAGGCCGGTGACGAGCGCAGCCCGTAGGCCTTGCCATCCACCAGCAGGTACTCGACCCGCAGGATGGCCTCGCCCTTTTCGTCCTTGAAGGTGTAGCCCAGCATGCCGAGGGTGGCGCCGGGTTTGATCTCGGCCACCTTCCAGGCTTCCAGTCGCGACAGCGGCGCGAGCTCGATGGTCCAGCGCCGGTCGGTGCGCCGCGGCAGGGCCGCCCGTGCGGCCAGCGCCCGGCCGTCGACAGCGGCGGACTGGGCGGGCCAGGTGCGTGAGGCCAGGTCGGGCGGCAGGCGCAGGCCCTGGGTCACTTCCAGCTCCAGTTCGGCATGTGGGTTGCGCCAGCTGGATTTCGTGACCCGGCCTTCCAGCCACAGCGGTCGGTCGGTGTCGAAGCTGCTCCAGCCGTGGTGGGCGTGGGCAGCCGGGGCCAGGGACAGCGCGGGCAGCGACAGGCCGGCCAGGACGAGGTGGCGGCGGGTGGTGGAAGGCTTCATCGTCGGGCTCCTGCGGGGCATGGTGGGCGACAGCGGTTCACAGGTAGGCGATGGCCCGGCCGCAACCGATGACGGCCAGCCAGATCGCCGTGGACACGAGCATCAGCACGCGGGCCGCGGCGTCGAGTCGCTCGAGCGAGCGGCGCGCGTGGAATGCCGCCGCATTACAGCCCGCGGCGAATAACAGCAGCATCTTCAGGGTGAAGGCCCGGTTGGCGAGCAGCTCGCCGGCCTGGGTGGCGAACATCAGCAGGCCCGTGGCCGCGGCCAGGCAGAAGCCCGTCACCGCCAGCGACAGGCTCAGGCGCGCCAGCGGCTTCGCGGGCAGGGCGGCGCCCAGGCCGAACACGCGCAGCTCCAGCAGGACCAGGTTGCCCACCAGCAGCGCAATGCCCAGGATGTGGAGGGCCTCCAGCGCCGGGTAGGCCCAGGGGTGGGTGGCCAGGCCCGCGAGCATCAGGCGGCGCGCTCGCGCAGCAGTTGCAGCAGCAACGACACGCGTGCCTTGACGGGCGACAGCCCGCCCGAATCGGGCAGCGGCGCCCCGGCATGGGGCAGCACCCGGCCCAGCGGGCAGCGGCTGGCCCGCAGCACGCGGATGCCGCCGGCCTGGGCGGCGGCCAGGGCTTCCTCCAGCGGCGTGGCCAGCGTGCCGTTGCCGGTGCCGGCGGCCACCAGGCCGTCGATGCCCTGGGCCACCAGTGCCTCCACGATGGCGCCGCTGGCGCCTGCGTGGTTCATCACAATCTCCACCCGGGGCCAGCCGCGGTCCTGGGCCAGGGCTGCGAGCAGGACATCATCCGCCTGGCCGGCCCCGGGCCAGCCGCGCAGCAGCCGCACGGCGCCCTCCTCCACCACGGCCAGCGGGCCGGCCTCACCGGAGTCGAAGGCATCGACCCGGTAGGGGTGGACCTTGGCCACTTCACGCGCGCCGTGCACGCGTCCCGCGCACACGGCCACGACGCCTTGCGCGCCGGGCGTGCGGGCCACGGCCACCGCGTCCAGCAGGTTCTGGGGGCCGTCGGGCGTCAGTGCGGTGGCGGGGCGCATGGCGCAGGCCAGCACCACGGGCTTGGCCGGCTGCAGCACGCACTGCAGGAACCAGGCGGTCTCCTCCAGCGTGTCGGTGCCGTGGGTGATGACCAGTCCCTGCACGTCCGGCCTGGCCAGCCAGTGGGCGCAGCGCGCGGCCAGCCGCTGCCAGGTGGCCCCGTCCATGTCCTTGCTGTCCAGCTGCGCGACCTGCTCGGCTTCCAGCGGCAGGCCGCGCAGGGCTGGCAGGGCGTCCAGGAGCTGGGCCACGCCCAGCTGGGCGGCGGTGTAGCCGATGTTGTCGCCCGCGGTCCCGGCGGTGCCGGCGATGGTGCCGCCGGTGCCCAGCACCACAATTTTTCCTTGACCCACTTGCACTCTCCGAAAAGCTGGTTAAAAATACAGGTACTGGATATCGAAACAGTCTTTCATCCCCGACCCGATTGTTTCACCCCCGCCAGACCCGGAGGTTTCACATGATCGAATCGCCCAAGCTCACGGCCCGCCAGCAGCAGATTCTGGACCTGATCCAGAGTGCCATTGCCCGCACCGGCGCGCCGCCGACCCGTGCCGAGATCGCGGCCGAGCTCGGCTTCAAGTCCGCCAATGCGGCCGAGGAGCACCTGCAGGCGCTGGCGCGCAAGGGCGTGATCGAGTTGGTCAGCGGCACCTCGCGTGGCATCCGCCTGCGCGGCGACGCACTGCGTTCCATCAACGAGTCCCGCGTCAAGCAATTCTCGCTGCCCTTGCAGAGCCTGGCCCAGCTGGCCCTGCCTTTGGTGGGTCGGGTGGCGGCCGGTTCGCCCATCCTGGCGCAGGAGCATGTGGACCAGACCTATTACGTCGAGAGCAGCCTGTTCCAGCGCAAGCCCGATTACCTGCTGAAGGTGCGCGGCATGTCCATGCGCGACGCCGGCATCATGGACGGCGACCTGCTGGCCGTGCAGGCCACCAAGGACGCCAAGAACGGCCAGATCGTGGTGGCCCGGCTGGGTGACGACGTCACGGTCAAGCGTTTCCGCCGCAACCGCGACCTGATCGAGCTGCATGCCGAGAACCCCGACTACCCCACCATCGTGGTGGAGCCCGGCGAGCCCTTCGAGATCGAGGGCCTGGCGGTGGGGCTGATCCGAAACACCATGCTGATGTAAGCGGCCCCAGCAACCTTTTCCTCCGGAGCGGCCCAGGTGGCGGGCGTATGGCGATGAGCCATCACCCTGAGCCGTTCCTTGATGTGCAAATCCTGCCTGTGTCCCCACCCTCGACTTCTCAAGGACCTTCACATGGCAATCGCTCTTTCCCTCATCGTTGAACTGGCTGAAATGATCCAGCGTGGCGTCGAATGGCTGGCCGGCGGGCCGGCGCCTCGGCCCTCCGCGGATGACGACCGCGACGAACCCCCGGTGCAACGCCAACGCGCAGCCCGCGCCGCCCGCGTGGTGCGTGTGGCCACCGGCGGGATTGTGGTCAGCGGGCGAGTGGACGAGGTCAGCGCAGAGCTGGATCGTCTGGCTGCGCATTGATCGGTTTTTTGTTGGGCTGACTTTTCCTTTTTCAGTTGCTTGCCGGTGACTCCTGCCGGTTTTTGTGGGGCTCGTGTGGGCCCCTTTTCTTTTTGCATTTTTCTTTTTGCTTTTTTCACGCCTGCGGTGCTGCGTTGACGGGGCAACGCTCCGGGCGAGCGGGGCGCGCCCGGCGGCTCCGCTACGGGGGCCCTTCGGGCTCCCCTCGGTGCTCGCTCGGCAGGGGCCCGCTCGGCAACTCGCCCTTCGGGCTCAAACAGGCCTCGCTTTCCGCCCCCGCCTCCCTGCGCGCCTCGGCCCCGTAGAGTCGCCACCAGGCCCACCCCACTCACCCTGCGCTCCCCTCTCCAACACAAGACTCCACTACCCCATCAAAAGTGATTCATCGGAGAGCGAACCAGCGAACCAGCGAACCAGCGAACCAGTGAACCAGTGAACCAGTGAACCAGTGAAGCGGTGAAGCGGTGGAGGGATGGAGGGATGGAGGGATGGCGTGATGGAGGGAAGTATGGAAGGAGGGCTGGAGGGCGTGAACGGTTGATGGGAGAGGTAAGCGTCGGGCATGCGGCGCGGGGTTGGCAGCGCCTCTGCGGGGCTGAGGAGCGCAGGGCGATGGGGGCGGAAAGCGAGGCCTGTTTGAGCCCGTAGGGCGAGTTGCCGAGCGGGCCCCCAGCGACCGAGCACCGCAAGGAAGTCGCGAAGCGACCCCCGCAGCGAAGCTGCCGGCCCCGTGCCGCGTGCCTGGCGCGTTGTGGGCCAACGCCAACGCCTATGCGCGAAGAATCACCCCCCCAAGCCTAGGCAGCCCTCCGCGTCATGGACCTCAGGAAAGGCCTTCCGCCTCGTCAATGAACCGCGTGACGAGGTCCCACTGTGAAGGAACGTTCAACGCCGGCGCATGCCCACACCCAGCGATCTCGACCACTTGCAGCAACCCGCGGGCCCCGGGCCCACGCCGCCGCATTTCCTCCACCGCATCCGGCAGAACCAGGTCCGACGACGCCCCCCGCAGGCACAGCACCGGAATGTCGATCCTGTCGTAATCGTCCCACCGTTCGTAATCCGCAGGATGGTCGATGAACTGCCGCACCATCGCTGGGTCGTAGTGCGGTGTCACCCGCCCATCCGGCAACCGCCGTGTCGAGGATTCCGTCAGCCGCCGCCACTGCGCATCACTCAGCCACCCATAGGGTTGGTACACCTGCCGGAAGAAGGCTTCCAGCTCCGTCACCGTGTCGAAGGCCGGTGGTGTCCCCGCATACGCCCGGATGCGGTCAATCGCCGCCTGGGCCAGCCGAGGCGCCATGTCATTGAGGACCAGGCTGCGCAGCCGCCCTTGGAGGGGCCCCGCCGCACACACCATCCCCACGGCACCGCCCATGGACGTCCCCACCCAGTGGGCGCGGTCGATCCCCAGAGCATCCAGCAGCCCCCGCGCCAACCGCGCATAGAAGGACAACTGGTACTCATTCCCCGGGTCCGGGCTCCACTGCGACAACCCCCGCCCGATCGTGTCCGGGCAGATCACCCGGTACCGGGACGACAGGTGCTGCGCCAGGTCGTCCATGTCCCGCCCGGTGCGCGCCAGCCCGTGCCAGGCCACCACCACCGGCGCATCGCGCGGCCCCCAGTCCATCACGTGGAGCTGCCGGCCGGCACAGGTGACATGAAGTGAAACGGGGGACGCCATGGTCCCCCGATGTTAAGGCCCGGGGGCGAACACCCCCGGCAGGCTCGACCGTCAGCCCGTCATCCCCTCGCGCAGCTGCTTGCGCGAGGCGTAGAACTTGAACAGCCGCGGCAGCAGCAGCACCGACCCGATCACCACCAGCAGCGTGACCGACATCGGGCGCTGCAGGAACACCGTGAAGCTGCCCTCGCCGATCGACACCGCGTTGCGCATCTGCGCCTCGGCCAGCGGGCCCAGGATCATGCCCACCAGCACCGGGGCCGTCGGGAAGTCGAAGCGGCGCATCAGCACGCCCACCAGGCCGATGCCCCACAGCAGCACCAGGTCGAAGGCGCTCTGGCGCATGCCGTAGGCACCCACCGTCGAGAAGATCAGGATGCCCGCGTACAGCTGCGGCTTCGGGATCTTGAGCAGTTGCACCCACAGCTTCACCAGCGGCAGGTTCAGGATCAGCAGCATCACGTTGCCGATGTACAGCGAGGCGATCAGCGCCCACACCAGCGCGGCCGAGGCCGTGAACAGCTGGGGGCCGGGCTGGATGCCGTAGTTCTGGAAGGCGCCCAGCAGGATGGCCGTGGTGTTGGAGGTGGGGATGCCCAGCGTCAGCAGCGGGATCATCGCCGCCGTTACCGTGGCGTTGTTGGCGGCCTCGGGACCGGCCACGCCCTCGATGGCGCCCCGGGTGCCGAACTCGGCCTTGTCCTCGGGGCGGGCGAGCTTCTTCTCGACGGCGTAGGACAGGAAGGTCGGGATCTCGGTGCCGCCGGCGGGGATGCAGCCGAAGGGCGTGCCGATCACCGTGCCGCGCAGCCAGGCCGGCAGCGAACGCTTCCAGTCGCGGGCCGTCATGGTCACGCGGCTCATCTTGTTCTGGGTCTCGATCACGCGGCCCTCGAACAGCGCGTAGAACAGCACCTCGGCCACCGCGAACAGGCCCACGGCCACCAGCACGATCTCCACGCCGTCCAGCAGCTCGGGCACGCCCAGGGTGTAGCGCGCCTGCCCGGAAATCTGGTCCAGGCCGATCAGGCCGACCGCCAGGCCGATGAACAGCGCCGTCATGCCGCGCAGCGTGCTCTTGCCCAGCACCGCGCTCACGGTGGTGAAGGCCAGCACCATCAGCAGGAAATACTCCGGCGGGCCCAGCTTGACGGCGAACTCCGCCACGAAGGGCGCGAACATCGTCACCACCACGGTGGCGATGGTGCCCGCCACGAACGAGCCGATGGCGGCGGTGGCCAGCGCGGCGCCCGCGCGGCCGCTCTTGGCCATCTTGTTGCCTTCCATGGCCGTGACCATGGAGGCCGTCTCGCCCGGGGTGTTGAGCAGGATGGAGGTGGTCGAGCCGCCGTACATCGCGCCGTAGTAGATGCCGGCGAAGAAGATCATCGACGAGGTGATCTCCACCTTGGCGGTGATGGGCAGCAGCATGGCCACGGCCACGGCGGGGCCGATGCCGGGCAGCACGCCGACGGCGGTGCCCAGGGCGCAGCCCACCAGGGCCCACAGCAGGTTGACGGGGGTGATGGCGGTGGCGAAGCCCGCCAGGAGCGCGTTGAAGATGTCCATCAGAGCCACCCGGTCGAAGTCAGGCCCGGCAGGTTGATCGCCAGGAATTGCGTGAAGGTCCAGTAGACGGGGGCGGAAATCGCCAGGCCGCTGAAGGCGTCGGTGGCCAGCACCGCCGGGCGCGAGGCTGCCTGGCCGTTGGCGCGGCGCAGGCCCTGCACGGCCAGCAGGTAGCACAGCGCGCAGGACAGGATGAAGCCGATGGTCGTGATCAGCGCCGCGTTGGACAGCAGGCCCGCCGACACCCACACCAGGCCGGGCCACCAGGCCTTCTGGCCGTCGCCGCCCTCCTCCATCTCGCGGAAGCCGCCGGTGCGCGCCTCGCGCACGATCAGCACGCCGCACAGCGTCAGCACGCCCGCCACCAGCCAGGGCAGGAAGTTGGGGCCGATGCCGCCGTAGCCGGCCTCGCCGGGAATGCTGATGGCGCCGGCTGCCAGGGCCAGCCCCAGCAGGGTCACGCCGGCGCCGACCAGGGTCTGCGCGAGGTGGGCGGAGGTGTCTCGTGTCATGGTGTCAGGAGGTTCGGGGACAAAAAAGCCCGGCGCGGGGCCGGGCATTCCTGGGACCGGTCAGTCGATCAGATCATCCCGGACTTGACCATGGTGGCGCGCAGGCTGGCGAACTCGTCGTCGACGAACTTCTCGAAGGCCGGGCCGGACATCACGGCCGGGGTCCAGCCGTTCTTCTCCAGCGCTTCCTGCCAGGACTTGGTCTTGGTCATGGCCACGACCATGTCGGTCAGGGCCTTGCGCTGGGCGTCGGTGATGCCGGGGGCGCCGTACACGCCGCGCCAGTTGCCGATCTCCACGTCGATGCCCTGCTCCTTGAGCGTGGGCACGTTGATGCCCTTCAGGCGGGCGCCCGAGGTCACGCCGATGGCCTTCATCTTGCCGGTGGTGATGTACTCGGCGAATTCCGAGTAGCCCGAGCCGCCCACGGTGACGTTGCCGCCCAGGATGGCAGCGGTAGCTTCCCCGCCCCCACGGAAGGCGACGTAGTTGATCTTGGCCGGGTCGACGCCGACGGCGCGGGCGATCATGGCCGCGGCGATGTGCTCGGTGGAGCCGCGCGAGCCGCCGCCCCACTTCACGGAACCAGGGTCCTTCTTCAGCTGGGCGACCACGTCGGCCATGGTCTTGAACGGCGAGTTGGCCGGCAGCACGAAGACGTTGTACTCGCTGGTCAGGCGGGCGATGGGGGTGGCCTGCGACAGGCTCACCGGCGGCTTGCCGGTGATGATGCCGCCCAGCATCACGGCGCCCATCACCATCATCGCGTTCGGGTCGCCCTTGGAGGCGTTGACGAACTGGGCCAGGCCCAGCGCGCCGGCGGCGCCACCCTTGTTGTCATAGGTGACGTTGTCGGCCAGCTTGCCGTCGATCAGGGCCTTGCCCATCGCACGGCCGGTGGTGTCCCAGCCGCCACCAGGGTTGGCGGGAATCATCATCTTGATGGCGGGGGCGGCCTGGGCCGACAGCGGCAGGGCGCCGGCGGCTGCCAGGGCAGCCATCGACTTCAGGAAGGTATCGCGACGCATGGTTGTCTCCATTGAGGGTTGTCGTGGGCCGATCTTGGAGCGCCCGGCTGTCAATCGGCTGTCGCACGGATCAGGGAAACTACCAAGGCACCCGAGGACCCGGGACCGGGCCACGGACCGGCTAACCTCGGGGCCTGCGCCCTGTTCGCCCATGAAACTCCTCCTCGTCGAAGACGACCCCACCATGCGCAGCACGCTCGAGCGTGCCCTCGCCCGCCGCGGCCTGCAGGTCAGCACCTGCGGCGACGGCCTGCAGGCCCTCGAGCAATGGCGCGCCGCCCCGCCCGACGTGGTGGTGCTGGACCTGAGCCTGCCGGGCCTGGACGGCCTGCAGGTGCTCGAGCGCGCCCGCGCCGCCGGCCTGCGCACGCCCGTGCTCATCCTCACCGCCCGGGGCACGGTGGGCGACAAGGTGCTGGGCCTGAACGCCGGCGCCGACGACTACCTGCCCAAGCCCTTCGACCTGGACGAGCTGGAGGCGCGCCTGCGCGCCCTGGGCCGGCGGCTGGGCGATGCGCCGGCCGAGCCCGGGGGCGCGCGGGTGCAGCTGGGCGGGCTGTCGCTGGACAAGGACAGCGGCGCCATCTACCACGGCAGCCAGGTGCTGGAGCTCACCCCGCGCGAGGCCGCCCTGTTGCAGGCGCTGATGGCCCGGCCCGGCCATGCGGTGGCCAAGGAGCGGCTGTTCGACCTGGTCTTCCCCGGCGCGACGGACGTGCAATACGAGGCCGTGGAGGTGGTGGTCTACCGCCTGCGCAAGAAGCTCGCCCCCACCGGCGTGAACCTGATGACGCTGCGCGGCCTGGGCTACCTGCTCAAGGCCGCCTGAGGCAACACCCGCACACCCCATGGCCCCCACCCGCTCCCTGCGCCGCCAGCTCCTGCTGGGCATCCTGGTGCCCGTGGTGCTGCTGCTGGCGGGCAGTGGTGCGATGCTGTACCGGCAGGCGCTGGCGGCGGCCAACACGGCCTACGACCGCTCGCTGCTGGCCTCGGCCAAGGTGATCGGCGAGCAGCTGGACGTCACGGGCTATGACCGCGAGGCGCGGCTGCGCGCCACCGTGCCCTACTCCGCCCTCGAAGCCTTCGAGGCGGACAACCGCAGCCAGATCTTCTACCGCGTCTCCAATCTGCAGGGCGAGCTGGTGTCGGGTTATGGCGACCTGCCGTTCTGGCGCGGCCGCCTGCCCGAGCGCCCGCCCTATGCGGCGCTGGTGGACTTCTACGACGACCGCTTCGGCGACGAGGACGTGCGCGTGGCCGTGCTGCTGCAGCCGGTGGCCAGCGCGAACGGGCGGGCCATGGCGGTGATCCAGGTGGCCGAGACGCTGGAGCTGCGCCGCACCCTGGCGCGCGAGATCCTGCAGGACACGTTGTGGAGCCAGCTGCTGGTGGTGGCCGTGATCGCCGGCGTGGTGGTGCTGGTGGTGCAGTCGGCCACCCGGCCGGTGCGCCGGCTGTCCTCGCAGCTGCGGAACCGGGAGGAAGGTGACCTCACCCCCATCGAGGCCCGCGACGCGCCGCGCGAGCTGCAGCCCCTGGTGGAGGCCACCAACGGCGTGATGCAGCGCCTGGCCCACCTGCTGGACAACCAGAAGCGCTTCGTGCGCGACACCTCGCACCAGCTGCGCACGCCGCTGGCGGTGCTGCGCACCCAGGTGCAATCGGCCCTGCGCGGCGACGTGGAGCCGCGCCATGCCCTGGCCGAGATCAACGACACCGTGGACCGCGCCACCGTGCTGGCCAACCAGATGCTGTCGCTGGCCAAGGTGGAACAGTTGCGCCAGCAACCGGACACGGCCGTCCAGGACCTGGGCGAGGCCGTGCGCGGCATGGCGCTGGAGCTGTCGCCGCTGATCGCGGAGAAGGACCTGGACTTCGAGATCCGCACCCAGCCCGCGCCGGTGCGGGCCCACGAGTGGATGCTGCGCGAGCTCGCGCGCAACCTGCTGCACAACGCCATCCGCCACAGCCCGCCGGGCGGGCGGCTGGCGGTGCAGGTGGTGGCGGACGGTCGCTTCGGCGCGCTGACCCTGGCCGACGACGGCCCGGGCATCGGTCCCGAGCTGCAGGCCCGGCTGTTCCAGCCCTTCTCCTCGGGCGACATCCGCTCGGGCTCCGGCCTGGGGCTGGCGATCTGCCAGGAGATCGCGCGGGCGCTGGGCGGCAGCATCAGCCTGGACAACCGGCAAGACCATGGCCGCATCCGGGGGCTGGACGCGGTGGTGCGGCTGCCCCTGGCGGCGGGCGAGAATCAGGCCTGAGAATCACGCCTGATGGAACGCCTTCGCATCGACAAGTGGCTGTGGGCCGCGCGCTTCTACAAGACCCGGGGACTGGCCGTGGAGGAGATCGACCGCGGCCGGGTGGAGGTCAACGGCCAGGCCGCCAAACCGGCCCGCGAGGTCAAGCCCGGCGACACCGTGGCCCTGCGCCGCGACGGCATCACCCGCACCGTGGTCGTGCGCGGCCTGTCGGCCCAGCGCGGCCCGGCCCCGGTCGCGCAGCAGCTGTACGAGGAAACGCCCGACAGCGTGGCCGAACGTGAGCGTATTGCCGAGCAGCGCCGCTACGCCCGCGAGCCCGCCCTGGCCATCGAGAGCGGCAGGCCGACCAAGCGCGGCCGGCGCGAGCTCGACCAGGCGCGGCACGACTGGGGCGACCGCTGGAGCGCCTCGCTGGACGACTAGCGAGCCCCCGGCCCCCTCCATCGGCCCCCTGCGCGACCGCGTGTCAGCGGCTGCGGCTCATCATGTCGGACGGCATCCATTTGTGGACATCGCCCCGCCGGCCTACTTCGAAATGACACATTCGCGGCCCATACTGGCTTCCATTGCCAGGGATAGAGCCATGCGAGAAATGCATCTGATGAACGGAACCCGAGGGGGACACCTGCTGCGCCGTGCGGCCGCGGTGCTCGAGGTGACCGCCGCGCACTATGGGGTGGAGCCGCCGGCCCGGGCGCGCTGCTGGGCCTCAGCCGGCCGGATCGGGCTGGAGCAGCCCTTCCATGGTGTCGATCACACGGTGGAACGACACGGGCTTGTGCAGCACCGGCACATTCAGCTCGCGGAAGTAGCTGATGTGCGAGGGTGAGGTGTCGGCGGTCACGATGAGGGCGGGGATGTCGCGGTTGAAGGTTTCGCGCAGGTGCTGGATCACCACGTCGCCGGTGGTGTTCGCCAGCCGGAAGTCGCTGATGATGAAGTCCAGCGTATTGAGCTCGGCCAGTGCCTGCGTCATGGCGGCCAGCGTCTCGGGCAGCACCACCACCTGGGCGCCGCGCTGGGCCAGCGCCTGGCGGTAGGCCTCGGCGATGTTGGCATCGTCCTCCACCACCACCACGGTCTTGCCGGCCAGCGAGGCGCCGCCCCCGGCGGGCGGGGCCGGCACCAGGGCCTCGGCCTTGGGCTGCTGGGCCGAGACCGGGTAGCTCGTCACCACCCGGAAGGTCGAGCCCTGGCCCGGCGTGGACTCGACATCGACGCGCGCGCCGATCAGGTCGCACAGGCGCTTGACGATGGACAGGCCCAGGCCCAGGCCCTCGTGGCGGCTGCGGGTGGCACTGACGCGGTAGAACTCGGTGAAGATCAGGCCCAGCTCGGCCGGGGCGATCCCGCAGCCGGTGTCCCGCACCTCGGCCACGAGCACGCCGTTCTGTTCGCCCAGCACCACGTCCACCCAGCCGGCGGGCGTGTAGGAAATCGCGTTGGACACCAGGTTCAGCAGCACCTGCCGCAGCAGCTTGTCGTCGCCCACGGCCCAGGCCGCGGGGGCCTGCACCGCGAAGGCGATGCCGCGGCTTTGGGCCCGGGGCTCGGCCACTTCCTGCACCGACTGCGCCAGGCGGGCCAGGTCGAAGGGCTCGCGCACGGCGTGGAAGGTGAAGGCGTCGAGCTTGCTCACGTCCAGCAGGGACTCGAACATCTGGTTGAGGTTGGTCACGCTGCTGCGGATCTTGCCCATCACGAGCCCGGTGTCCGGCGGCAGCCGGTCGACGTCCAGCGACTCCAGGTAGAAGTTGACCGCGTGCATGGGCTGGCGCAGGTCGTGGCTGGCGGAGGCGATGAAGCGGGACTTGGCCAGGTTGGCCGCCACCGAGGCATCGCGCTCGGCCACCAGTTCCTGGTAGAGGTTTTCATTGCGCAGGCGCAGGCGCAGCGAGTCCTCGTAGGTGCGGGCGAAGCGGCCCGAGATGCCCAGCACCGACACGAACAGCGTGGCCACGCCCACCGAGAACGGCCAGGGAAAGCCGTAGTCCGGCCAGAAGGCCGAGGCGATGGCCGGCACGAAGATCGGCACGCACATGGCCAGGAAGGTGGGCCGGTGCACGCCGTAGCCGAACATGCTGGAGAACATGGCGCCGGTGCACACGTACAGGTAGATCAGCCGGTTGACGGTGTCCAGCTCGGGCGCGACCAGCACCCAGCCCAGGCCCCAGCCGAAGCCGATCAGGCCCACGCAGAAGGTGGTCAGGTGCAGGTTGGCCAGGGGGTCGGCGATGCGGGCCGGGTCGGGCTCCAGCTTCATCGCCACGTAGGCGCGAAACAGGCTGGCCAGGGCCATGTAGGACAGCCAGCCCCCCAGCCGCCAGGGATCGACATCGCCCCAGAACAGCAGCAGGGCCAGCAGGGGCGCCGCGAGGTTGGCCAGCATCGTCGAGCGCACGACGCTGGCAAGGTAGGAGGACTTCTCCCGCGCGATATAGCGCAGGTCTTCCGGGCTGGGAGGCGGGTTCGGGGACGGCAAGGACGGCGGGGTTCAAAGCAGCTGGTGCTGCTGGGCCTTGAGCACGGCCTGGATGCGGTTGTAGACCCGCAGTTCCTTGAAGATCTGGTTGACGTGGATCTTCACGGTCTGCTCGCTGATCTTGAGCTCGTCCGCGATGATCTTGTTCGGGTGGCCGCGGCCGATCAGCGACAGCACCTCCATCTGGCGGCCGGTCAGGCGGAAGCGCTCGGGCGCGGCGGCGTCGGGGGCGCCTTCCTGCAGCGCCATCAGGGTCGCCAGCTTGCGGGCGATGACGTCGCTGGTGTGGTTCTTGGAGACGAAGAGGCTGGCGCCGGCGGCCAGGGTGCGGGCCTCCCACACCTTCTCGTCCAGGCCGGAGAGGGCCACCACGTGGGCCACCTGGGCCTGGCCCTTGAAGGCCTTGACGCCCGCCAGGCCCGACAGGCCGGGCATGAGGATGTCCAGCACCACCACCCACTGCGTGCCCGGCTGCGCCTCGATGCGCTCCAGGCCCTCGCCGGCCGAGGTCGCCGCCTCGACGCGCACGCCGGACGGCTCGAAACTGCGGCGAAGTTTCTCGCTCAGCGCATCGCGGTAGACGGGATGGTCATCGACGACCAGGATCCCCATTTGGTTCATAGCAGGCCCTCACGGCCCGGCCGTCATCAGCCAGGCTTGTGAGATACATGATAAACAACGCGAATTACGCGAAACCAAATGTATCCAAACCGCCGTCCGACGAGGGCGCTGGCGAGGGTGCGCCGGGTTGCGGACCCTACTTTGCAAATACCCAAGGCCTGAAGGAACGGCAAGGGCGCAGCAAAGAAAAAGCCCCGCAGGGCGGGGCTTCATGAATGTGCTGGCGGAGTCGGAGGGATTCGAACCCTCGATGCGGCTCTACACCGCATACTCCCTTAGCAGGGGAGCACCTTCGGCCTCTCGGTCACGACTCCAGCACAAGGGCTGCATTATGCCCCAAGAAACGCCCCCTGTAAGCTTGCAGGCGGCAGTTTTTACCGATCAGGCGGCGGGCTGGTCGAGGTCGAACGCGCGGTGCAGCGCGCGCACGGCCAGCTCCATGTACTTCTCGTCGATCAGGACCGAGATCTTGATTTCGGAGGTGGAAATCATCTGGATATTGATGCTCTCTTCCGACAAGGTGCGGAACATCTGCGAGGCGATG
>JACCDW011563606.1_pt1 | contig 15938 bp, 15 predicted proteins | sample 7449781 | NCBI WGS metagenome assembly JACCDW01 (sample SAMN15323449, study PRJNA562643) | freshwater metagenome | isolation source: river surface water | place: USA:Blue River Watershed | collected 2017-08-18
ATGATCCAGAAGATTACCGCCACTTGGTTGGAGATCCACCCACAGATCTTTCGTTGCACCCTAAGTCACCCGGATACCGTTTGATTTTGAACAACATTCTTTTTCCCGCAGCCAAAAGAAAAAAGCAGAAGACCTAAGACTTTTTATTTTACTTCCTTGATGCTTTTGATGGTTGTTCCAATGGTCATCTCTGGAATAAATTCCATCCCTTCTATTACTTGCCCCATGTTGGTGTAACGACCATCCAAGTGCGGAGCATCACTGGTCATGAAAAAAATCTGACAGCTTTCTGTGTGCGGCCCTGCTGAAGCCCATCCAATGCAGCCAGCATCAAAACTATCCAGTGTGAATTCTGATGGGATAACTTCATCCAAACCACCCATGCCATCTCCCCTTGGACATCCCCCTTGGCTCACAAAATTGGGTACATACCGGTGAATGTGTTTGTTGTCATAAAAGCCGTTGTTCACCAGTTTTTGAAAATGCATAGCGGTAATGGGATGGTCCAACTCTTGAACAAAGAAATGGATGTTATGCTTTTCTCCGTGAATATCGACTTCCATTTCATATTCTCGATGAAATTGAAGGGATTCCCATTGATGCTGGTCAATGCTGATTCTAGGTTTGGGTTGATGATCAGGGTAGGATGATTTTTGCTCTGGAAACAGCGAGCACAAAGCCCTGGCAATCTCATTGTAGGTTTCTACTTCTGCGGGCAATTGTAATGTCTTCAATCTTTTTTCCAGCAAGATTCTCCATTTTATTTTCAAGTCTTGGGTTAGTTTCACCTCCTTGACGCCGGCAGCCAACAGCGCTTGTGCGCCCATGTCGTTGGTTTCCCAGATTTGAATGGCCTCTTCTTTCCAAAAGGTGCTGTTGCTATCTACTACAGCTCGGGCAATCAACAGTTCTGTGCCGTAATACAAATCAGTATACGTTGCCTTTGGGGAAGTGAGATAGGACTGCAAATTTTGAAGACAAGCCTTGCGGTAGGGCAATGCAGGTAAAGCCCGCATGCGATCATAGGGATTAGCGGTGTCAATGAAAGTGCGCCAAAGTTCTTTTCCTTTTGGATCTTCGTCGGTTGTCTTTAATTGCCACGTAACCAGGGACCAAAACATCTCGGGATGGGACAACCGAAAGTCAGATTTTTGCCAATCGAAAGGAATAGTTACTGATGGGTAATCGACTTTTTCCATGAGGATTTTTATCGCAAGAGCGCTGAGGTAATCATGTTTTTCTGACACGATTTTCATCAATGATTCCGAATCTACGTAATGGTTTCTTTGCAATTGAAGCAAGCACTCCAAGCGAATCTCTTCGGGTAATTCACGGTCAGTTGCCCATTGCATCATTTGCTGGTGAAAGGAAACCTCATTTAGTCTCCCCAATACTTGAATGAAAAATTTTCCAGGGGTCTTTCCGTATTTGTTTTTATTCAAATCGTTAAAGAGGATTTTCCAGCGGGCAGCATTGAATTTGGACTTGGGGATGCGGGAGATGGCTTGCCAATACGAATGGGGTATCACCAAGTTTTCATCTTGATTGGTGCTGCTCCAAATTTGGAGGAATTGATGTATGAGTGTTTGTTGAATCTCTTCCTGAAATTGTCCATTTCTGAGGAGATAGAAGCAGCCGGTGTTCCATTGATCCAGTTGGAAGGGATGGGTCAAACTCAAACCGAGTTGTGCGTATTGCTTGGCTTGGTGAGGAGTACGGACACAGCGGCCCATGAAATCGATCAAGTATGGATCTCTCCAATTTTGCCGCAATTCATCGATAAAGGCGTAGTTCAAAGTATCCGCTTGCTGGGTGAGCGGCCAAATCCAAAGGTCCTCCAATTGGAGACGTTGATTCATGGTTTGGGACGAAAGCAAAAGCATGATGGATTGTTCTTTGATGATTTTCCTTGCCTGTTCAGAAGCCGAATCATTGGGATGAGAGGCAAAGAATTGGAGATAATACAAGCGCTCATCGAGGTTCAGTGAATCAACCTGTTGAAGAGGATAATGGTCGTTGTGTAAAAGTTCAACAAAGGAGGGGGAGGGCAATTGCGCATCTGCGCAGAAAAGGGATAGAATGATGAGCAGTGCGAGAAAAATTCTTTTCATCTCAGCAAGATAAGGCAGATTGGAAAAGGTTTGAGTGGCGGGTGATGAGGTTAGTTGAAGTTTGTTTACAGTATCCTATTGCCAAATCGCTTACGGTATTTGACCCTTGTTATATGCTGGCGGAATTCTTAGTCAGGTAAAGCAATAAATGTCTCTGGTGTCAGAACAGCAATAGAAGCTTTTTTGTAGTCTTTTACGTTTCTCGTGATGATAGTTGTCAGATTGTTTTCAATTGCACAAGAATGCTGTATTGCATCTTCAAAGTCATTAAAGTCAGAAGCTATCGCTAAATCAATAGTCTTACTGTCAACGGGTAAAACGTTTACAAGCGTTTTGAATTTACCGATAAGTTGTCTTGAATGTGTAGAAGAGTGCTGTGAACGTAGAACATAATCTATGTTTGAAAAGGCAAGCGAAGAAACATAAATTTTGACCTTTTTATTGTCCGCTAACGAAAACAAAATCTCAGCCGTCTTATTGAACGGTTTACGTCCTGACAGCAAGTCAATGCATACGTCTGTATCAACAAATACTTTTGTCATGTTATTTTGCGTATTTGTGTAATAAATGCTTCTTGTACTCTTTTTTTGCGTCAAAGTTCTTTGGTAAGTCAATAACACCGGACAAACTTTTCACAAGCGGAGTAACTTCGTGTGTGTCATTTGGCGAAACAAGTTTTCCGAGATAAGATTCAATCAATTTAGAAAGGCTAGTATTCTTGTCTTTCGCGTATTTTTTGGCCTGTTCGATTATCGAATTGTCCAGTTTCAATGTCAGTTTACTATCCATGATTGTTATTTATACGTGCAAATATATTAAATTGTACGTAATATTCAACTTTTTCGTCACAAAAACGCGGGCCTATAACGGTTTGCCGCTTTGAGAAGGCGGGTATTTTCAGCACTAAACTTCATTAGATGCACAAAGCTTGAATTTAGCACTTCACTGTCATAGAAGCACGAAACCCCCGCTTTTGCAAAACGGCTGTTACAAGCTGCCCTTCTTTCTGTCGAAGTGCTGTCGAGTCGAGTTTGCACTGTCCCTGTGCGGTTGGGCAGGCATACTCTTTTGCAAGCTTTGGTCTGTGCGTTGGCTTGTGCGGCTTGCAAATGTGTATGACTGCGAAGGGTCGGCATTGTCCAGTTTGTTAAAGTGATTCTATGAACTCTTTTACATTGTCCCAAGTCCATTCTTTACAAGTTACTCCGCTTAGATTTGCTGTCTTGTCAGAGAATGTACCACCGTTAATATAAATGCCTCTCAGTGGAATATTTTCTTCTTTGATACAATCAATTTCCCACAATGCACCGCTTGCATTTTTCAAGTTTTTTGAAACTAAAACAAATGCACCATCGCATCCTTTTATTTTAGTTCTGCAATTGGTTTTCCATTGTGAATCCCAAGGTTGCTTTACGGACATGTCAACAAAGTCAAATGGAACTTTTTCGTTTTTTGCCTGTCCTGTGAATAGGTTTTTTGTGACTTCATCTTCAATAGCGAATGCCACGAATACTCTTTTATTTGCCATGTTATTTATTCTTAAATTCTTTTGTCTTTTACTAATCTCCAATAGTGAAAACCTAATGCTGTCAGTTTACATGCTTTTGAATTCATTGCTGCATAATACATGTGTTGTTCATCAACTGGAACAATTAAACCAACACTTTGAAACTTTTGCAAGTGTTTAAACACTGTAACATTTTCTGCTTTTGCATGAGGCTCTACAATTTCATGTTCAACGTGAGGTGCATTTGTATCTTCAAAAGAAGGGTCTAAGGTAAATGCGTCTTGCGGTGTTGGAAAATAGTCAATGAGCTTTCTTAAAACATCAATTGGAACTTGTGGGGTAACAGTTCTTAATGAAGTGAATCGTGTAATGTTCGTTTTAAAAACTGGCCTTTGGTCCCAAGGTCCTAATGCTTGGTCAATATATGCGTAGATGCTTCCTGGAGTGATATGTCCTCTTAGGTCTGCTGCTCCGCCTTGTAAAGCATTCAATAAAAGAGTTGTAAAAACTCCATGTCCGTTTATTTCAACAGAACTTTCACTATCTCTGCTTGCTGTAAGGATTGAAACACCCTCTCCGATATGTGCCGATTTACCGCCTAATGTGTTTGGTGAACCCATTGCTCCCGAATGGCAACAGTCAAGGATAATTACTCTGTTCTGTGCTTTTGAAACATTGGCAATTGCAAGAATTTCATCCATTGAAACTCCTTCGTCATTCGTCTTGAAATCGGGAGTTACAATGTAACCACCAACATCATCTAAAAAACCGTGACCTGCAAAATAAAGAAGTGCCGTTTCGCAGTCACCGCTGAACAATTCCTTTATCAATCCCTTCAATTCAGATTTTGTCGGCACATCAATTTCCAACTTAACATCAAAGTTTGGTGAGCCGTCACCGTTTGCGGCAATAATACCACTAAAAGCAGAAGCATCATTTACACAACCTATAAGGTCATTGCCATTCGGGTAATCATTTATACCTACTATTAATGCTTTTCTCATTTTAAAATTTACTTATTGATTCATCAAGATTATCCCAATTCCATTCAATCACTTTCTTTCCGTTTAGTTCGGGTGGTTTTGCCCCTTTGTCGCCTTTCTTTATGTGCATACCAATTACAGGAACTCTTTCTTCCTTCGCACACTTTATTTCCCACCTTGCACCGCTTGAATGCCAAGTGTTTTTACTAAGCAATACAATCATTCCATCGCACCTCTGAATTTTTGCCCTGCACTTGTCTTTCCAAACTTGCTGTTCCCAGGGTTCTTTAACCGACATATCTACAAATGAGAACGGACTTCTTTCATTCTTTGCTTGTGCAACAAGAAAGTCACGATACTTTTTATCTTCAATTGCGAAACTCACAAATATTTTCTTGTTCGCTTCGTTGCTTCTTGTTCTGCTACTATTGCTTTTCCGTTTTGGTGCTTCATCTTCTTCCGAAAATGCTTTTGCCAACAAGGCAACTAATCCAGCACCGATTAAATATGGCCACATTTTATTCGTTCATTTTTTATTTATATCGCAATTCTATTTTCATACAAGTAACTTTGAAAACCGATAAATGTGTTTCTAATAGTATTGATGTCGCCAAGTTCTTTTTTTGCGTCAGCTATGGCGTGATATTTCAAAATCAACAGGTCGCTAATTTTAGTGTCGTCCAATTCTTCAACGCCTTGTTTAACATACTGGCTCAATACGAAGTTTAAAAACTCTTGCTGTTTTGGGTCGTAGTTGTCCAAGTGAATTTTTGCTTTGTCTGCTCGTGTTGCTCTTTCTAAAATGTCGGAATGAAAAGCGATATAAGCCAAAACATCATACAGGTCGCTGTTTTCAGCGTTTAGTATTTTCTGAAACTCTGTCAACTGTTGTTTGGCAAAACCTTTTTCAGTCAGTTCTTCCAATAGTTTCTTTCTTGTGTCGGGCTTACTCCAAATGGTTCTTAATTCATCTTCACTTTTGAAAAGTTCGGGCAATGCACCAAAAAGGGAGCGTAAAAATTCTTCTGCTGAAATCGGTCTTCCGTCTGGACTATAAAACGAAGTGCTAATCATGTGCTGAAACTGTCGCACTTTTCCGTCTGCCAATTTCACTTTTACCATTCGTCTTGGTGGTGTGTCGCAACGGCAATAAGAGTAACCACAAACAGGACAAGGTTGTGGAGGTGGTTCTTGTGCACAAATGCAAGGACGATGTCCGCAAACATCACAAGGTTGTGGCTGTGGTCTTGGTGTTGGTGTTTCAGGTTCTCCGTCCCATTCGGGGTCGCTGAAATGGTGATGTGCTTTTACAAAATCATATATCGTGAAATAGTCTTTACCATCAAACAAACGTGTTCCACGTCCAATGATTTGCTTAAACTCAATCATGGAGTTTATAGGACGAAGCAAAACAATGTTTCTTACTTCGGGAGCATCAACACCAGTGCTTAACTTCTGAGAAGTTGTCAGAATGGTTGGAATGCTTTTTTCGTTGTCCTGAAAATCTCTTAAATGTTGTTCGCCTATTTTTCCGTCATGTGCAGTAACTCGGTGGCAATAATTCGGATTCTTAGAATCTGCATGTTGATTGATTAAATCACGAATTGCCAAAGCATGTAATTGAGTAGCACAGAAAACCAAAGTTTTTTCGGTTTGATTTATCAGGCTCATAAAAATCTTTACCCGATATTCTTCACGTTCTTTAATTTCAATTATACGGTTCATTTCCGCTTCGGTGTATCGCTTGCCTTCTTCAATTTCTCCTTCTAAAACGGTGTCGTCCGAAGTGAATAAATATTCGTCAATAGTTGTGTCAATTTGCTTGACTTTAAAAGGAGTTAAGAAACCGTCATTGATTCCTTCTTTTAGGGAATACAGATAAACAGGCTCACCGAAATAATTGTATGTATTTGAGTTGATGGTTCGTTTTGGCGTGGCAGTCAAACCTAATTGAACGGCTGGACTGAAATACTCCATAATGGCTCGCCAACTACTTTCGTCATTGGCTCCACCACGGTGACACTCGTCTATAATGATAAAATCAAAAAAGTCATTTGGGTATTCACCAAAATATGGCGTATCATTTGGCCCACTCATAAAGGTTTGGAAAATGGTAAAAAACACACTTCCATTTTTCGGAACTCTACCTTTTTTCTTGATGTCGCGCGGATTGATACGAACCAAAGCATCTTCTTCAAAAACTGAAAAAGCGTTGAACGCTTGGTCGGCTAAAATATTTCTGTCGGCTAAGAATAAAATTCTTGGGCTGCGTTGTTCGTCTTTATTGATGTTCCATTTTGCCTGAAAAAGTTTCCATGCAATTTGAAAAGCAATGGCTGTTTTTCCTGTTCCTGTGGCAAGGGTTAATAAAATGCGTTGTTGGTCGTTGGCAACGGCTTCTAAAACTTTGGTAATGGCGTTTTCCTGATAGTAGCGTGGTTGCCATGTTCCGCCACGGTCTTCAAACGGAACTGAAAGTAATTTGTCACGCCAAACGGCTGAAAGTGGTTGGATCTTGTTTTGTTCTCCAAAAGTCATTTCCCACAATTCGTCTGGAGTAGGATAGGAAGTTACATCGCCTTCCTGACCTGCTTCCATGTCTATGCGGTAAATCTGTAAACCGTTGGTGCTATATGTAAACCGAACTTGCAATTTGCCTGCATAATCTTTGGCTTGTCCAACGCCTTCGGTATAGTATTTATCTCTTGCTTTGGCTTCAATTACTGCAAGGTTTCTGTTTCTGTATTGCAATACATAATCTGCCTTGTCGGGCTTGCTACGCTGACCGTGCCCGATTAAACGACCTTTATTGATGGGAAACTCCATGCGAATGCGACTGCCTTCCACAACGCCCCAACCAGCTGCTTTTAATGCAGGGTCAATATATTCTGCTCTTGTTTCGGTTTCGTTCATGCAATCATTTTCTTATAATGTTCTTCGTAACCTGCAACTTTGAAAAGTTCTGCAAAAGCATCTTTAAAGTCTTGGTAGTTGAACTCTTTAAAATCAAAAATATTCTGTCCTAAGGAATGTGATTCCCTATTGATGTATCTATAAAAAGCCTGAAAGCGAATTTCCTGCATAGTTGGTTGATTGAAGAAATTATTCAGGTCTTTGTTCTCTATGAAGTTGAAGAAATACTCAATTATATTTCTCATACAATTAGCAATTAAAGCTGGGTGCTGATTGTGGTCTTTAATAACATACCAATAAGCCTGATAGTCATTTTTAATTGATTCATAAGTCAGTTTTTCAAAATAACTGCCTTCATCATTTTTAATGAGCCTGAAAAGCTTTTGAGTCTCTTTTCTTTCATCATGTTTGGTTTCGGTTATTTCATAGAAAAAGTAAAGACTGTGTGTTAATACAAAGACTTGCTCATACTTGTAATTCCAGGTAGTAACACCATTCTTCTTTTCTTTTTTACCGAAAAACTCATACTTAATCAATCTGCCAACATTGAAAACATAAACATGTGAGAGGCTGGAAATAGGGTCGTCAATTACAACTATTTTCTTCTTTGCGGCTTCTGTAGCATCTTTCTTTCCCCTGCAAAGCTCCAAGAAATACAAAAAGCTAATTATCATTTTTTCGCCTTCACTTAGTGAAAGGAAAACTCTGTTGTCGCTTTGCTCTCGAACTATTTTATAAAGGTTATCCGCATGTTGTTTTATTTTGAAATCATGGATTCCAAGGTCTAAAAGTCCGTTATTGATGTTAGCAATTGCTTCTTCAATATTTACGGTCTGCTTTTGTTGTTCTACAATTATGTCTCTTTGTTCTTGAATGTCTGATTCCAGTTTTCCAATTGCCTGTTTGAATCCAGCTATGTTTTTTTGTGATTGAGCTTTATCGGAAATGTAAGAACTTATTGTTTGGTCATATTCCCAACGCATAATATTCCAAAAGTCAGTTTTCAAGTCGTTTAAAGCCGTTTCCTTTTGCTCGATTTTTCTGTTGTGTTCTTTTACCTGCTTATTGATGTTGTCAATTACTCCATTGATTTCACTCAAGGCTGTCTCTGAACTTTTCAAAGTGATTTGAACACTAGGCATTTTTATTTTATCATCAATTAGCTTTAAGTTTTCCTTTACAACTTTGTTAAATGCGTTGTATTTGATTTCAAAGTCCTTTTTGTGGTTTTCAAACTTCGGATTGCTTTCAAAAATTGACTTGTCAGGGATAAGCTGAATAGCTTCTGCGTATTGTTTGCGAAATTCCTTTAAAGTTGTTAGGTCTGCTTCATACGATTCGTCAAAATATTCTTTGATGCTTTGAAGTAATTGACTTGAAATTGTTTGCTCCTGACAGAAAGGGCAGGTTTCATTTTCAGTTTCAATTTCTGTTGGCAAGTATTTTAATCCGTCTTTTACCCAATCTGAATTTTCAAGTTTGTTGATTAAGCCCGAAACCGTGCTATTTTCATTACCAACAATCTGCTTCTTAAATATTTGTTCCATTTCGATTTCAGCGACATCAAAAACAATTGGTTCAAGTGTATTATACTTTTGAGCATTTTCTCCTGAAAGATCCTGAACTTCTTCCTTTATATTGTCAGTTGTTTTTGTAGGCTTAATATCAGGCTTCTTCAACCCTTCAATGTAGCTCAATAACTTATTGCCATCGTTTCTATAGCCTTCAAGACAAAATTCCAAAACTCTGTCGCCACCTGTATAGTTCTTTTTAATTTCCCAAACTTTATCTTTTGCTTTCTCGTGTTTTGCTGATATAGCTTCGGTTTCTTTTTTTAAGTCTGCATTTTTCTGATTTATTTCGGCATCAAGTATTTTGATTTCCTTTTCTGCATTTAAAATCTTTGTTTCTGCTTCCTTGTTCTCTTTTGACAAAGTGAAAATGCCCTTTAAGCTTTCAGGCTGATAAAAGTTGTCTTGAATGAATGATTGATTATAAACTAAAATTTCTTCATCAGGATTTAGACCTTCAATTGAACATCCTTTGAAATTCGGGTCTAATTGTTTGTATAGAAAATCTGAAAAAGTGCTTTTACCAGTTCCATTTAAGCCATACACAAGATTTATCTTCATGTCTGTTTCCAAAACAGCAGGTTTCTTGTAACTGGCAACACCATTCAATGTAACTTTGGTAATCATTATTCCGCTTCTATTAATTCGTTTTCAAAGGCCTTCTTAAAAATTCCAGAGTTAAATTCATCAATAAAATATAGCTTGTTAGTGTAGTTGCTTTCTAACTTTTTTACTTCAATAAGTAATTTGTTTAGTCTTTCAACAATTTGGTTTTGCTCTTCAATTGATGGCAATGGAACTTGAATCAATTTTAATATAGCAACACTTGCCACATTTTTAATTGCAGCACCCTGTGAGTTCTTAGCTATTTCAATTTTGAATGTTAAACTCTCCATATAATATTTGAGAAAAGAAACATTCAATGCTTCTTTGGGTGTCAGTTTTAATAATGCTTGATTAATTATACCTTTCTGAATGCCATATGGAACAATCGCAACTTTACCAATTGTCCCAGAACAACTCATGATTAAATCACCTGCTTTTAATTCGAAGCGTTTCATTTCTTCAAATTTCTTTTCATCTATGAAATATCTTATTTCATCAAACTGGTCATAGATTGCATGCTGTTGTTCATAAACTGCATATCCTTCAGTTTTAAAAATGTTTTTCTTTAGGCTTCCACCAAATGGACCACGAACGAAGTGACAAACTTGACCTAAACTTGTTTCTTTCCATTTTCCATTTTGGTTTGAAAAACAATTATTCAATTCACTCTGAAAAATATCCAAACTATTTACAGTGTTTCTTTCTACATTATTTTTCGCCTGATTCATTTTGGACTTTATTACATCTAACTCTGCAACCATTCTTCTCTGTTCTTCCATAGAAGGCTTAATCAATGGGCAATCAAGAATATCGTCTTTGCGTAAGTTGGTTTGGTTTTCACCGTTGTTAAAAGCCAAAAAGTGATCGTGTCGGTTAATTTGATAATACAAATACTTGGTGTCAAACTCTTTGCTACGAATGCAGCAAATTCGTTGGTTCAAAGAATAAGTGTCGTCTTGGTCAATAATGAAACATTTGGCTAATGCTTTACCGTTGGGCACATCACTCATTACCATTACAATGTCGCCTTTGTATAATGGGAACATTTGCTCATTTGTGCGTTTAAACAGTTTGCCTTCGGATGAAATAAATTTAGAATTGACTACAATGTATTTTCCATTTTCGTCAATGCTCTTTTCATGGGCTTTACCATTGAAAAACTCACACGATTTCCCTAAAGTGGTTAGTTCAACTTGGCTCATGAAAACATCTCTTTTATTCCGTTCAAAATTTCGCTTGTTTCTTCGTCCAATGCTTCCATCTCTGCCAATATCTCATCCATAGAACGGAAAGTTTGCTCTACTTTTCCATTCGGGTTTTTTACACTCAAATCGTAATTGCTGGTGTTGATGCTTGAAATATCAACTGCCCATGAGTTGTCAGAATCAGCAAAGGTTTTTTGCAATTGCTTAAATTCTTTCAAGTCATCATCATTCAACGGAGAAGTTTTGCCCAAACTTCTGCCCGGAATACATTGGTAATACCAAATCTTTTTGGTCGGCTCGCCTTTGGTAAAAATCAAGACAACGGTTTTCACCCCTGCACCCAAAAATGTTCCCGCTGGCATATCCAAAATGGTGTGTAGGTTGCAACTCTCCAATAAATGCTTTCGCAACGAAACCGAAGCATTGTCAGCATTGCTCAAAAAAGTGTTTTTGATTACAATACCAGCTCGTCCGCCTGCTTTCAAACTTTTGATGAAATGCTGTAAGAATAAAGAAGCCGTTTCGCCTGTTTTGATGTCGAAGTTTTGTTGCACTTCTTTTCGTTCCTTTCCGCCAAATGGTGGGTTGGCAAGAATTACATTGTAACGGTCTTTCTCCTGAATGTCTCTGATGTTTTCAGTCAGCGTATTGGTGTGAATGATGTTAGGGGCTTCAATGCCATGCAAAATCATGTTCATTACACCAATGATGTAAGCCAAATTCTTTTTTTCCTTTCCGTAAAGTGTGTTTTCCTGTAAGGTTTTCAGGTTGGCTGTGTTTTTCTCCATGCGGTCATACATGTAGGCGTATGCTTCGCACAAGAAGCCAGCACTTCCGCAAGCTGCATCATAAATCTTTTCGCCAACTTGTGGATTCAACACTTCAATAATGGCACGAATCAAAGGTCGTGGCGTGTAATACTGTCCGCCATTGCGACCAGCATTGCCCATGTTTTTGATTTTTGTTTCATACAAGTGGCTGAGTTCGTGCTTGTCCTTAGAACTGCCGAAAGGCAGTTCATCAGTCATTTCAATAATCTCACGAAGATTGTAGCCGCTTTTTATTTTGTTGTTCAGCTCGCTAAAAATCTCACCTATTTTATATTCAATGGACTTCGGGTTGTCAATTGATTTTGCTTTGAAACCTGCCAAATAAGGGAACAGTTTATAATCAACAAACTGAACCAAGTCAGGCCCACTTAGGGCTTTGTGGTGGTCAAGTTTTCCGTCTGCCGTTTTAGGCATTGCCCAATTAGGCCAACGGAATTGCTCGTCCAGTATGTATTTATATTCCTTTCCTTCTAAAGCGGCTTCGTCCGCCTTTTCACTTTCCAATTGATCAAGGTAACGCAAGAACAAAATCCAAGAAGTCTGTTCGATGTAGTCCAGTTCGCTGTCTGCACCTGCGTCCTTGTAAAGTATGTCGTCTATGTTTTTAAAAGTCTGTTCGAACATTTGTTTTATTTTATCTCTGTCTTTTAGTTTCTTATTCTGTTTCTGTCGTGCGTTGGCAAAATTCAAGCTCTTTTGGTTTTTCAGCGTTTGCTAGTGTGTCGGAAAAAACCAAATGTGCTTGAATGTGCGGCTGGTGTTTTTTTCTGTCGTTCATGTTAGTACTGTCGGTCTGTTAGGGTTGCTTGTAACGCTCCAAGGCTTGATGCAGCGCAAGCCACGTTGTTAGACAAATATAACGAAATTCTATAGCGTTGCATTAAGCCTTTGTTACCTGATGCGCCTGGTAAGAATCTCGTGCTGCTCATCTCAAGTTACCAGTGGACTGGGGTAGAATCCCGTTGTTGATCTGCAGCTTTATCCAAAACCAAACAAACGAGATTTTATTTCAAAAAGGCGGTTTCAGGTAACATTATAGTATACGCAGCTTATATAACACAAGTATAACGCACAACAACTGAAAATCAATATCCTTGCGTTGCGCTATTTTTAGAACGCATTGCGTTTAATCAGCAGCGCAATCTTTCACCAAGCTCGAATAATGAATCTTGATCAATCCTTCCAACCGACCAAAAAAAAAAGCACACCGTTATCGATGCGCTTTTTTATTTTAGTGGACCCGGCGGGGGTCGAACCCGCGTCCAAACAGGGAACGACTGAGGTTTCTACATGCTTATTCTTTCATTCATTGTCGAGAAGTACATGGCAAAAGACAACCTTGACACTTCCTTATCGAATGAGGTTTAGCCGCTGTCTATTCGCATCAACTTTGGCGATTTCCCTTTGATGAAGCCCCAGTGCTAACTGCCGGGAACGAGGCCGCTAGCGGGACATGCCTGTCTTGTCAATCCCTGACAAGATTAAGCGTAATCACTACCAGTGATTAGGCTGCAAGCGCGTAAGAATTGTTGTCATTTCTGACGGATGATTTGAGATTAAAGAGCTATCCCACCAAATGCTCTGCATGCTTGCTCCGAAATTCTTCCTACTGTCAAATCCAGAAATCGGGCCCATAAATAAAGAACTCCTGCAAAGTTAGGCATTATCTGCACGTTTCATTTCATCATTGGCTTATTTTAGCTGTATGTCGGCAATCAAGGTGGTTAGGGTCATTGGCGGTTTGGGCAATCAAATGTTTCAGATCTGCTTCTACCAATGGTTAAAAAAACAGTTTCCGCAATTCAATGTCTCCATTGATTTGCAGTCCTATGCCCACTACATGCTACACGATGGATATTTGATGGATCAAATTTTTCAGACAAACGCTAATGTCGCGGATGCAAATACTTTGCGCAAAGTAGGGGAGTTTCAAAAGGGCATTCTTTATCGAATCAAAAGAAAACTTGGAATCAACAATTCCAAAATCTGGGAAGAAACAGAGGATATCCGTTTTCAATTTCACGACGCCCATATTTTCAATGATACCCACCAATACTTAGATGGATATTGGCAAAGTGTACAATACCCGCAATCTTTGGGCAACACAAAAGACTTGTTTCGTTTTCCGACTTTTACAGATGAAAAGAATCTGGAAATGCAAGCCCTGATGCAGTCTTCCAACGCGGTTTCGATTCATGTTAGACGCGGTGATTACGTGAATCACCCCAAGTACAAAGACATTTGCACTGCAGCCTATTATGCTCGTGCTTTGGATCATCTCAATGGGCAATTTTCAGATTTGCGTTTCTTTGTTTTCTCCAATGACATTCCTTGGTGCAAAGAAAATTTGCCCATCCGTGATGCGGTTTATGTCAACCAAAACTCAGGAAAGGATTCTTTCAAAGACATGCAATTGATGTCCTTGTGCAAACACCACATCATTGCCAACTCCAGTTTTAGCTGGTGGGGCGCTTATCTTTCACAAGAAAAAGGAGTGACCATCGCACCTCAGAGGTGGAAAAACAATATGGAAGGAACAAGAGATTTGATTCCCAGTGATTGGATTCAAGTTTGAGTGACTTTGGTTACTGCATTGGAAGTGATTCAGACCGCAACTTTGCAGAAAAATTAGATATGACAACAAAAGAAGCCTTAGCCCATCCTGATGTGAAAATCATCGACGTACGCAGTTTTATGGAATTTCAATCTGCCCATGTTCCTGGATCTGTGAATATTCCGCTGAATGAAATCCCTGCACACCTGAATGAATTGATGGATGCAACAATGCCTCTGGTATTTTGTTGTGCCTCCGGTAACAGAAGCGGCCAAGCGGTTTATTTTTTACAAGATAATGGCGTGCGAAATGCCATCAATGGTGGTGGCTGGATGAATGTGCAATTTGAATTATCACAATTACAAGCAATATGAGTTTTTTAAGAAAATTATTCGGTTTGGGGCCTAAGGTCAATCACCGTGATTGGATCAAAGAAGGTGGCGTTGTCATTGACGTACGCTCAGCTGCTGAATTTAAATCGGGACATGCCAAAGGCTCCGTAAATATTCCATTGGATCGTATTGGTGATGTTGCTAAAAAGTACAAAAAGGATCAGAAAATCATCTTGTGTTGTCGATCGGGCATGCGCGCTGGCAATGCAAAGTCACAATTGAAAGCCCAAGGATATCAGCATCTGGTGAATGTGGGAGCTTGGCAAAATGTTTAATTAAAATACAAAAAAGAGATGAGTAATTTTCAAGAAATCATCCATTCCGGAAAGCCTGTGTTGGTTGACTTTTTTGCCACATGGTGCGGACCGTGTCAACACCAAGGTCCAATTTTGCAAGAAGTGGCGTCTGAATTGGGCGATACCGTTCACATTATCAAAATCGATGTAGACAAAAACCCAAGTGCCGCCCAAGCTTACGGAGTTCGCAGTGTACCCACTTTACTGATTTTCAAATCGGGTGAAGTGGTATGGAAACAAGCCGGTGTTCAACAAAAGGATGACTTGGTTAGGCTTTTGAATAGTTTCATGTGATAACGAAACAAATAGAAATAGAAAAAGGGGCCTTCGCCCCTTTTCTTTTGCTTTATAAATCCTTTTGCAGTTCTTCAAGAAAATCAATCAGAATAAAACAATCTTGTGCTGTTCCATTTGCTTAATGTCTTTGTCCATCAATTGAATCATATACATGCCTTTGGTCAAGTTGTGAACTTCCGCATTACTTTGTCCTTTGATGTCAAGCTTTTGAACAAGCTTTCCTGAAACATCGTAAACTTGGATGGAGGCCGCCGATGAAGGAAGATGAGAAAGCTGTATTTGGTTGTTGTAAATGACAACTGATGTTTTTTCGTCTGCTGCCTGTTGAACGATGTTGGTGGGAAGTTCAGACCATTCATAGACCCGAATGAAATCCACTTCCATCACGGCAGGGAAAACGGTGGTGTTGTCTGGAGATCCTGGCCAATTGCCGCCTACAGCAACATTCAGAATAAAAAAGAAAGGTTCATGAAACTCACTGTATTGAGCAGCACCGATGTTACGTGTATAGTAAAGAATCCCATCCAAATACCAACGCAATTGATCGGCGTCCCATTCAATGGCGTAGTTGTGGAATAGCGTGGGGTCGGTAGAAATACTACCGCCTTGGTATTGATGCCCATTGTTATCCCAATGAATGGTGCCGTGTACCTCTGTTTCATTGTTGACGTGC
>JACCDW011937853.1_pt1 | contig 15931 bp, 13 predicted proteins | sample 7449781 | NCBI WGS metagenome assembly JACCDW01 (sample SAMN15323449, study PRJNA562643) | freshwater metagenome | isolation source: river surface water | place: USA:Blue River Watershed | collected 2017-08-18
AAAATAACTTTAGGATTTAGGTTTTTCATTTTTTGCTTCCTCCTCCATTTTTTTATACCACCAAGAAACGCTTTTAATTACATCTTCCCAAGTTTTCCCATGATATTTTAAATATTCAATAGGATCTTGATGTGTTGTATCTTTCCAAGTGTCAGAGCAGAATTTATGACTAACTAATGTTAGACCGTCTTTAACAGGAATTTTTTTATCAAATAATAGCTTTGCAATTAACCAAGTATATCTTTTCCAAGCCTGCTCAAATTTAGCAGGATCTTTTGACTGACAGATTTCTACATGAACGTATCTCTGATTTGCTGTATAGCCTGCGGCCCAAGCTAAGTACTTTCTATCTGCAATTTCAGTAATTGAATCATGGTCTACAAAGAAATGTGCAAAAGCAGATCTGGATTTCCAGTTCTTAAGAAAATATCTATATTGATTTTCATCTGAGTCGCCCCATACCGCTGTAGCATGTGCAACAACTCCTTCATAGTTTCCTACGCCTTTTCTATAACCCTTTTTGGGAAGGTCACCAATTAACTGTGTTTTAATTTCATACATTACATTTTCTCCTCCATTCTCCTAACTCGTTCGTTAGTATCTTTTGCAATTGGATAAATCATATCCATAAACATTTGCTCTCTAACTGCTTGTTTCTCCATAACCTCTTTTAATTGACTGATAGCAGATGTATTCTCTTTAAAACTGTCATGAAACATTTTTAATGCATAGGCTAAAAGAGCAAGTGCCATGCCCGCAATTCCATATTGTGATAAAGCGTTAAGATCCATTTAACCTTCTCCTTTATTTATCTGAGATTTTAAATTTTCTATCTCTAAAGTCAGCTCTTGAATTGCAGAGACTAGACTTGGAATTATTTTGGTTAAATCCATTTGTTGATAGACCGGATTCCCATCAACGTCAATTTTGTCTTTTTCACCAACAACAGAATATGGAATAACATCTTTTGCCTCATGCGCCAAGAATCCTTCTGCTGTAACAGCACTATCTTTCCAGTTCCATGATACTGGATTTAGTGAATTAATTTTTTGCAATCCACCTGTTAGGGTTGACACGTTTTCTTTTAGCCTGTAATCTGAATTTGTATATAATGAAATACCGATTCCTGTCATTCCTACTCCACCAAGAAACTGTGCACCAGAACCTCCATTATAATAGTATCTAGTTAAATAAGAAACAGAGGATGGGGTAGAAGTTCCGGTTCCAATATCTAAAGGAACCGATGTGTTAAATATCTTATTGCTAGAATATGGGCTAAACATAGATCCATTTACTCTGCCCGATATAGGGTCAAATGACGCAGTTCCTGTCATAAAAAACTCTGGAACATGGACAACGGTATTTGCGCTATTTGCATCATAAAAATATCCATATAAATTAATTGCCGACCAATAAGAAGAATTTGCCCCAAATGGATTTCCCATTCTAATAGCAGAATTATAGTTGCCAGGATTAGATGGATCTATTTTAAAGTTTAAGGTTGGCAAATAGCTACCATAGGTAATTCCATTGACTATATAAGGACTTCCTTCGATTCCAAATGAATCTAGAGCTGAAAAAGAGGATATTTTTTTATCTCTTGATGTTCCATATAAAATAATTTTTTTAGTAATCCTAGAATAATCCATAAACATAACTGCAACAGTTTCTCCAACCTCAAACTTTTCGCCTATTGGAGAATGTGCCTCAAACTCTTGTTGCTCATGTTGAATTCTATACATATATGGATCTGGTGTTCTTGCAACAATAGTACAATCTTCTGTGTATAAATACTCTGTTTGATATAGCTTGTGATCAGTGATAATATCAATGGTTTTAAAAATTTCTTCCATAATCCTATTATCTGCCATAAAGAACTCCTTTCTTTCTCAAATTTGGGTGAGATAAAATTCTATCCCACCCAAAACATTTTAATATGCTGGTCTCATTCTATATGCAAATTGTGAGGCATTATTTGACATATTTGCAAAGGCTTTTCTAATTTCTTCAGAAGAAGATACATTTGGAAAGCTTGCATTGATTATAGTAGAGTTTGAAACTTCAGAGCTTGGAATGCTAGAGAATATTTCTTTTGGATTTACAGAAGAAGCTACTTCTCTAATAATTCTAACAGAATTCAAGATATTTTTGGTATCCTCTTTATTTAATACAAGCTCTTTTTCATGAAGCATTGCCATCTTGCCACCAGAAAAATCTCCCGTATATCCACCAGTGTCTAATTTTACTAGTGCTTTTTTGGTAGCCTCTAAATATGCTATAGAGCTTTCTAATCCCTCTTCTGCCTCGGATCTTTTGGATATTAGTGCTGCTATTTCAGCTGGGTTTAGAGGGTTGTTTGATAAAGTTTTTTGCGTTTTAATCTGCGTATTTAAATCTTTAATTTCTGCCTGAAAGCTTTTAATCTGTGCTTCATATTTTGCCTGATCTCCCTGTAGAGCACTTTTTACTCCTTCATACTGCGCCTTTTTTTCTGCATTTTGAACTGCAGCCGTTACTACTGCTGCTTTAGAAGCATCTATTTTGCTTGCAGCTTTATTTATTGCAGATACAGCCTTATCTCCCGCTGCTGTTATAGATTTCTCAAATAGTTTTCCTGCATCATTAATACTTTCAATGGTTGTTCTTGCAGCCTTATCAAACTCAGTTAGCTTTGTTTCTATTGCTTTTTTAGTTTTACCAATAATTGTATCTACGCTTTTAATAGCCCCTACTAGTCCAGTAGATTCTTTGCCTTCTTTGCCTAGTGCAGCAATTACTTTTTGAGAAACATCGCTTATATTTTCAAAATCTGTTTTTAGTCCATCTTTTCCTGCCAGCTTCTCACTAACTACTTTCAGTGCCCCATCTAAATTAGTAAGAGTAGTTCCAAGAGTTGCTACTTGATCCTTTACTGGTGCAAGCTGAGAAGTTATCAGCGCCTGAGAAGACTCAGATAAATTTGTTGCGATTTTTTTAGCAGCTTCTAAATCTGATTCTTTAAGAATGGCATCTCTAGTTGCCGCTGCGCCAGTTGCTTGTGCAGCTCCCAATGCCGCTGTTACGCTTGCTTTGTCCGCAAGGTTTTTTAGAGAATCTTGATCTATCATCAGCTGTCCACGAAGAGCTTGCTGAATCCCCTCTAATTGCTTCAATCTTTCCTGTGCTGCTTTTTGCTCTTTGTCACTGTATGTTCCAGTTTTATCATTTGCAATTGTAGTATTCAGAGCTATTTCTTTCTCTATACCAATAAGTTGTTTTGTAGTATCTAGCAAACTTTTATTTGTATTGGTAATAGCAGCTTCAAGCTGTCTGTTTAAATCATCAATTGCATCGGTCAAATCTTCATTTGCATCCAATACATCTTCTTTGCCTTTTTCGCCTGGCTTTGCACCATAAATCCAGTTGCCAGCAGCATCCCGCATTAAAACAGTTCCAGCATTAGCTTGCTGCTCTGCCCTTTTTAGCATTACTTGTTTTAAATATACTTGATATTCAGAATCAATAATTTTAAGCTCTTCTTCTGAATACTTTCTACCATCATCTTTTGCTTTGTTTAATTTTGCTTGAAAGGCTAAAAGCTGAGGATTCGTACCGTATTTCAACTTATCTTTATCTAATTGTGCTTGAAGCTTAGATAAATGCAATTGTTTTTCAAGAGCACTTGCATATTTATTTTGCTGTGCCGTAATCAAATTAAAATATTGTTCAATTTTATCTAGAGATTTATTTTTACCAAAGAATGCCTCTGTTAAATCTACCTCTAGAATCTCTTGTTGCATTGAGACAATTTCTTTTTTCTGTTCTCTTAAAGTATCTGTTAAAGCCTCATTAGCCTCATTGGACTTTTCTACACTTGTTTGATAAGCAGAATGTGCCTTATTAAACTTTTCTAAGGCTTGCTCTGCATTATATACAGCTTTTTCTGCTCGTACAAAAGAGTTATTATTTTGATCGGTTTTTTCTCCGAGACCAGCCAATCCTGATTGACTTGACCTAACATTTAGCTCTAATCTTTGTCTTATTCTTTGTATAGAATTTTCATCAAAAAATCCATCTCCAGCTTCTTTCAATGAAATTCCTTTTAGTATTCCCTTGTCTTGATTTACTATATCTTGTAGATTCTTTTTAGAAATATTTAGTGCATTTTTATAAGAATCCTTCGCGCTTTTTAGGAGCTTCAGCCTTCTTAAATATAGCTTTTCTAGCTCTTTTAATTTTTCTTCAGCAGTTCCATTTCCATCTTTTATGTTTTGAATTTTATCATTTATTAGTTTAACTATCCTGTTTTGTTCTGCTCCAACGTCAATTTGAGAAAGCTCTAATAAATCTGTTGGACGCTTAAATGTTTCTTTTACTGGCTCAGTAGAGCTTGGTGTTGCTCCTGCTGTAATTGGAATATTCATTTGTTTTTGTGCCATTTGAGAAAATATGTTTGTAAGAGGACCTGTACTTTGTCCAACTCCTCTTGGATTATACATATATACTTGTGGTTTTGGAGCTGCAATATTGGCTTTTGCCAAGTTTGTTGTTCTAAAAGACTCAAGCATATTTGTAATATACGGCATTATTCCTTCTAGCTGCTCTGAGTCAAGATTAACCTCATCTGCAAACTTTTCATAGAAGGCTTGAAGCATTTTATCTCTTTCTGGCCCAACATACTTTTTCATGATTTTATCATATTCTACAGCATAGACATCAAATCTTGCATGAGATCTATCCACAAGTGCATAGGTAAAGCTGTCACTAAAAGAAAGCTTATCAAAAAACTCTTTTTCTAATTTTTGCTGTCTTTGGGTTTCTTTCTCTAAGATTCCTCGATATTTCTGAGCTTCGCTTTCTGCACTAGAAACTTGTATAAATTCTGAGGCATTTGCACCACTATATCCTTCGACAATTTTTGTCTGTTCATCAACAAGAGCCTTAGCTTCTTCCGTGGGATCGTCCATTAATGCCTTAACCCTTTTATCTAATTCAGCAATTGCCTTTATTGTATTTAATGTATTCTCAATTGATTTTTTTACTAAAGTCTTATCTTCATTTTTCTTTAATTGATCTACAGGGAAAGAAAATCCATACTCTTTTCCAAGATCTGCTACTTTATCAATACTACTTTCTAGGGGTGCCGTTTCAAGATTTTTTAAAATAACATCTGCAGTTAATCCAGATTTAGTAAAATATTCTGAAGACTTTACTTCTTTTAGTCTCATTTGAGACCTTAATTCTTTTGCAGCAACATCCTCATCTTCATATGATTCTTGTAATATTTTACTAGACTCATACTTATAACCCCCCCCTCTTTTCTTCTTTCCTCCTGTGACTAAGTCGGTAAGAGCTTCACTTGGGGATTCCGATGACATAGCTTCATTTATATCAGAAATGATCTTTTCTTTTTCTTCTTCATCTGTTATATACTTATTTACATAGTCTACTAAGAGTTGCTTTTGCTCTATGGCAGCTGCTCTTTCAACAGCCTTACCGTACTTTTCATATTTTTCTGTTGCACCAGAAAGCGCTACTGCAATTGAATCATAATATTCTTTCGAAGATTGTGTTACCAACTTATTTGCTTCATGTAGAGCAGCAATCATATTTCTTGCATTAACCACTTCTTCTGTATAGGCAGCAAGTTCAATGCTCAATTTACTATATAATTCTATCTCATCTTTTGTTAAAGCTACCCCTTCAATTTTTTTCTGTTGTAGTTCTGCATATGCTTTAACATTTTTATTTAACTCTTCTTTCTGGGCCAACATTGCACTTGGATCAAATTTTCCTTGAATCCACTCTCCAAGCCATGATCCGAGGTTTGCTCCGACAATAGCTCCTGCTGGTCCTCCTAGTGCCATTCCAACTCCACCAACTAGTGCTGATCCAAGCAAAGATCCTATATTATCTATAAAAGATTTAAAAAGATCTTTGATAGAGAAATCTCCTGGAGTTGAAAGGATGTCTCCAACTAAAGTTAATGCTCCCACTGCAACTGCAGATGCAATCCCACCAAGAGTTCCTCTTGTAGCAGAAACCCTTCCTCTTTGCGATTCTAATTCAGATTCAAGGGCCCCAGTCTCTCCCCTAAGCCTTCCTCTCCTTTCAACAAGCTCAGTTTGTCTTACATCAGTTTCAAGTAATGCACCATGTAGCTCATCAGGAACCCTCGTTGTTCTACTCCTCATGTCTTGAATCTTTCGATTCAATTCATCTTTTTCTACCTGATTCATTACTGATTGATCTATTGCCCTAAGCTCAGCAAGCTCAAATTTAGCCCTATTTTGCTCTTCAATAATTAGATCATTGATTCTTCTATTGTGTGCAACTTCTTTTGCAAGCTCTCCTTCTACATCTCTCAGTGCTTGCCTGCTTCTTGCCAATTCTTCTCTAAGGGGCTTCAAGCTGTATATAAAAGCAGTATTGGCTTTCGGGTTATCTTCATCATAAGATTTAAATGGATTTTTTATTGCTTTGGCTTCTGTGTCAACTATTCTCTTTTTTATAAATCCTGGAAGCAGGCTTTCTGCAGAAAGTAGCCCGCTGGTTGCACTGGGTAAAAATTTAATAACAGCAATGGCTCCTAGAATTTTTAAAAGCTGATTAGAATCTCCCAGTAACGTATGCATTATACCCGCAATACTTTCTAAAGATTCTAGGATATTTGCAAAACCCTCAGAAGAAATTAGGGAGTTGATAAACTCTTCCCAAGCACCCTTCATTTCATTAATTTTAGCCTGTAGACTATTTGCAAATTCTGCCTGTGCTTTTTCTGCAGATCCCAGAGAATCGCTTACTATTCCCTCGTATAGTTCACGATATCTGTCTCCACTTTCCAATAAAGCAGCTAAAATGTTTGCATTTTCTTTTCCGCCAATTGCCTGCATTACTGCTTTCGCAGCAAGTGGATCTGTTGTTTTGATTTCTTCAAAGGTATTTTGTAGTTGATTTAAAAATTCAGTTGTATCAACCATCTTTGTCCCGGATTCATCAAAAAGGGATAGCTTTCCTTTTAGGCTGGGAAATTGATCTATGGTTTCTTGAATTTTACTACTAAATTCTTTAACGCTTTCTGGTCCTTGCTTTCTAACCTCTTGAATTGTTTCAATCATAGTTTTAAAAGCAGTACCGATTCGTTCTGGTGCCTGTCTTGTAATTTCAGAAGAAGTTGCAATCATAGCAGAAGCTTTTTCATAGGAGATTCCAGCAGATTCAAAAGATGAAGCTGCTCTTCTCATTGCTTGACCAATTTCATCTGCAGAAGTAGCAGAGGCATTATCTAGATAAAGCAATACATCTGCCATTTTTTGAATACTGGCTGGCCCTTGATCTATTAACTTAAAAGAGTTTCCAATTGCTGTTAAGTAGTCAGAAGTATCTTGTGTTGATGTTCCAGTAACATTTGCAAGCTGAACAGCGGCTTTAGTTAGATCTTCTGCATATTTTGCAGCAGCTCCGCCTTGGGCTAAAAATGTCTGGGTTCCTTTTGCATATTCAATACCAGATACGCTGAGGGCTTTAGCAGCTTCCATAAAAGCAACTTTCATCTCTCTAACATTTGCAGTCGTATCGCTGGTAACAATTGCAATTCTATTTAATACTGTATCAAACTCTATAAAACTTTGAATTGAAGTTTGAATGTTCGCGGTTGCTGCGTAAGCGGCTGCATAGATTGGAGTAGAAATTAAAGCTTGCTTAACGGTTCCTCCAAGTCTATCCAGTATTTCATTTGCGTCTCCTCCAAAAAGACCTGCATCTGCTAATTGTGCAGTATTTTGTTGAGCAGCTACCCTTCTTGCTTCTACGGATGCTTGAGTGGCTCTCATTTGTGCTTGTTTTAAATCAATATTTCTTTGAGTAAGAGCATTTTCTTCTCTTAGTGCGTCTGAATGATTCTCTACTGCTAAACTAACTCTATTTAAAGCAAGTTCTAAATTGCCTAAAAATGAATTAAGCTGTGGATTAATCATTGCTTCCATAGCAACATCTACATTTCTAAAATGACCAGTTAGATCACCAAGAACCCTAGACTCTCTTGCGGCTGCCTCAGTCAGACGAACAAAGACTCTCTCTAAAGCCTTTCCTTCACTACCTGCTTGGTTCATAGCAGAATCTAATTCTACATAGGCACGCTGTATTAAATCCAATCTTCCAAACAAGGCTGTTTGTACTCTATCTAATCTTTCTAGTTGTGAAGTATTTACATTGGGATTTAATTTTAAATCTTTAATTCTATCTATTTTCCTTGATATTGTATCAAATTCTTTTTCAAGGCTTTTTAGTCCTGTTAGATCAGTTGTAAACCCAAAGCTAAAATTAAAATCACTCATCTATTACACTCCTTTTATTCTATTTTTACTCCTGCATACATATTAAAGTTTAAAACAACTTTTGATAAAATATATTGTTTTTGTTCATCACTAGAAAAATGCCGCACTAATGAAATTACATTATTTCTATAATCTGCTTCTTTTTGTATTTTAATTTTTTGCAAGGTCATCTGTTTAGATTTTTTTATGTCTCTTAAAATAACATCCAATGATTTTATGTTAATTTTTGATCCTGTTGATATTAATGCTAGCGCAGATCTTTCTCCTATATATCCTCCAACACCAATAGAAGACAGGGATGCGGCAACAATTTTATTAACAAATCTTTTTTCAGATGTATAGCCTTTTGTTAAATACTCATTTGTCCACATCACATATGTTGAAATCTTATCTCCCCATCCTGCGGAAAAAGTCACTGGATTAAATTCTTCTCCCACAGCACTTTTAAATTTTATATTAAATGGATTAGATGTAAGTTTAACAGTCATAAATGCTCCATTTTTTTCTTCTTTTGTATTAAAACTCAAATATTCATCTGCAGTTGTTGTAATTGGAGTAGGAAAAGCTATTGTACTTCCAGTCATTGGATTAATAAATCCTTTGTTTGGGCCACCTATTTTCTTATCCCCTTGATTTATAATTTGCTTAATAAAAGCGTTTCCTTTTATCATTATTTGATTGGCAATTAATTGCTCAAAAATATTTCCTAATTTAGCCCCAATATAGGCTCGACCTCGACCACTTTTACTTTTCATTAAGCTAGCAATAACTCCAACATACTTTCTTGCGTCAGGATCATTAGAAAGCCAATTTTCCATATTATTTTTATACCCTTCTCCAGCTATTGCAACAAGAGACTGTATAATTTCTAGTTCGAGCTGTTCTGCTTCCTGGTCGCTGAAGCGAACATTTTTTAATGAACTGGTTGAAAATTTACCAGCAACCTTTTCAATTCTTTTTGTGTATCTCAATAGGGACTTTTGTAAATCCCCTTTTGGATTTTTGCTTTTTAAATTTATGTCTATATTATTTTCTCCCAAATACTCTTTGACCTCTTCTTCTGCAGAAGCAATAATCTTATCATAAACAGAGTCAATAGTATCATTGGGAGAAATTGTTCCGAGATTACGATAGGCTCCACTATTTACACCGATTGCGCCCAGCTCCTCAAAGGCAATTTTTCTAAATTCATTCCTATAATGAATTAGGCCCTTTGCAGCATTTTCAAATGACATATTTACCACCCACCTATATAAAATAAAAAACCCTCTTGTTTGTATACACAAGAGGGTTGGTTTTTTCATTTTGTTTGTCCAGCATTTTTATTTGTTATATTTGCTATAACTTCTTCAATTGCGCCGTCCAATCCTTTAAACATAGAAATAATATTTTTATTATAATCATTTAAATTATTCATAAGCCTTTTTGCCATTGTAAAAATATACTCATATTCATTTTCTGCCATTCCACTAATAATAAGATCAAAAATCCCATTGCTATCTAAAATATCAAAAGTCTCCAATAGGTTTTCTCTTTGTTTTGGGGTTAAGCTGATATTTGTATATTTTTCAAGAATAAATAGGTGTAAGTACGCATCCAAAAGAATCTCATCTACAATTCCTTCGATCACGGCTCCGCGCACTGCTGCGGTTACTAATCCACTCTTTGAAGCAATATCTAAATATTGAGCAACCTCAATTTCATTTTCTTCAAATTTTACAATTTTAATATCCTGTTTTTTAGTTAAGTTTAATTTGTTCAAACTTAGTTTTGCCATTTTTTAAGCTCTCCTTTTATATCTTGTTTATATAATAAAAAACCGGGGGCCAAAGGCCCCCCATTTTTTATACTAAGCTATTTCCAATAACTGGAAGTGTTGCAATGTCAAGTGTGTAAAGAACTTTTTTGTCAGTAACAAACAAAGTGTGATCTGGAAGAGCATCTACTTCGAAAGTAAATGTTGAAGGATCTCCAGTTGGGGACATTGTGATAGTGAAGTTCGATTTTACTTTTCCTTTTGGAATAGTAATTTGAGCAGGGTGATCTGCGCCATCAATATCTCTAAACAATGTATTTGCTTCGATATAGTAATATCCAGCAAATTTGCCAGCTTCTACATCCATTCTGCGGCTAGGAGCTTGGACATAGAAATCAATGATATAGTCTGCACCACTTGTCAATCCACTAATTCCAACAGTTCCTCCGCCAGGAGCAGCTGTTGTTACAGAGAACCCAAGAGTTGTAACTCCTGTAATGTCTCCACTTGCATCAAGAGAGATTAGCGCAAATGTAACGCCTGAACCCAGTGCAGAAATAGTTGATCCAGTAGGAATTGCCATTTGAGTACCAGAGAAAGTTGCTGCAGTTGCAGAAGCAGTAAACATATGTTGTTGTCTAAATTTAGCTGAGCTATTGTTGACAATATCTGCTCCAGATAATAGTGCAAGACCATCATTTGAGATCAAAGCACTTTCAAACTTAAATGTTGCTGTGCGATCTCCATCCCAAGCAAGCAAGCGCGGGTTACCACGACCCCCTTGTGCATAAACAGTAGCAACTGCATTTTCTACAGAAGTCATTTTTGCAGAATCAACAACAAAAACCGGAGTGTATTGTGCATAAGTAGTTGATCCTACCAATTGATCTGCATTTTTCGTTTTGAAAACGATATCTGTTACCTCACGAACGCCAAATTTCATTTTTTATTTCCTCCTAATATTTATATTTTTTGTAACCAGTCCACTAGCTCAATATCTTCTGCTCCCTGTAAGAGAGCCTGCACTTGAGTATTGTGCTGGTTGTAAAGTCCAAATCTTTTTATTAGATTAAAGATTTGATAAATTGTTAAGTTCAAAACTTCTTTAATATTCAAAAAACCAAGACCAATCATCAATATAGAGATAAAATCTCCTAAAACAGTATGGTCTTTTTTGCCATTTAAGCTATCTAATTTTTCTCTTCTCTTTTTTAACTTATTTGCAATATCCTCTGCCAGTTTATTCGCTGGCTTAAATTCTGGCTCTGAATTTTGCAATACAAATATTTGAGATATAATATCTTTTATAACTAAAAAAGAATCATTATTGATTATATATTGCTGACCTGATTCCAGCTTTAGCAATATGAATTCTGGATTAAATTTTAAAAGACTAATATCTTTTATTATAAGATTTAAAATCAGATTCATATTTTCTTGAAGATCTGGTTCATTATCTAAAAACATTTTTATTATTTGATATTCTTCAAATCCATCAAAAAATTCTTTGTCTTCAGTATTTTTTATTGAAGACAAGATGATGCTTTTAGTAATCCGAAACACTTGTAGCGCTTCATAGAATTTTTCTTCTCCAATTAAGGCAATCTCATATAGCTTTGGCTGATATATAGTCAAGCCTAGATTTTCTAATCGTATTGGAGCACCAGACATTAATTTTAAAGGATCTACTTTAAAATTATCTATAATCATAGACTTTATAAACCAAAGTAAAGCCTAATAGATTTTCATTTATAATAATTCCTGTTGCTCCAACAAAATTGATAGGGCCAAAACTGTTTAATTTTGACATATTAAACATCTTATCAATTTCATTCATAATTGCATATGGTCTTAATTGATAATCATTTAAAATCCAATTTTGAGCATTGCAAAAAATATCAAAAGAAATTAAAAACTCTCTTGTCAGCATTGGATCTGAGCCAGGAGAAAAATTATCAAACTGAATGATAATATAATTTTTTGCCTCCAAGTCTTTTGGTAAAACTGGGACAACCCTAATATAATCATTAACCATAGCTAGCTTTGTATCAGCGTCAACATTATTTTTTGACAACGCATCTTTCTCTCCATAATACAAAAGCTTTGCAATGTTTTCATTTGTAACAAGCTTTTCCATAATTAGCTGTAAATCTCTTCCAACTTGAACAAATCCAAATGGAGGATGTGAAGTACTTAGTGTTCCATCATTTGCATATAGCATTTAGTACACTCCTTTTTACTGATCCAGTAGCATAGATATAATTGTAAGGGTCTTACCGACCGTTCCATTTACATCAGTAAAAGATAAATAGAAATCTCCTAAAATATCTTTTGCCACAAAAGATACAGAATCCGCTGTGGTCGTATATCCACTAATAACATTAAGATTTGAAAAAGACCAATTTCCACTTGCGCCCACATGTGCCCCATTTACAATTGGCTTAGATTGATAGGTATAAGTTTTATATGGCTTAATTCTATCTGATCCCCTAATCTCGTAAACTACAGTTGCCCCAGTACTCGCAAAAGAAATTGTTTGTCCATATGTTGCATCTTCTGGATAGCCATTAGCAGTAATCTTTATAAAATAATCTCCGGCAACATTAAAGGGTTGAAGATCATTTACTAAATTTCCATTTATATATACGTTAAAGTTTTCAGATGGAATATTTAAAAGAGCTCCATCTTTATATAGTGATATATTTTCTTTGTATAAAACATATCCAGTTGCCATTGTCGCCCCAAAAGGAACTTCATAATGATATGTATGATTAATATCATTGTACGCAAGACCATATACTTCTGAGTCTGTTAGCTCTGCGCTATTTATATAGTTCTCTGTTAGATTCAATTTAATAATATATTTATTACTAATATCATCTATTACATCTATACGCCAAGCTTTTACCAAAACTTTTTTCTGATTTGCTGTATTTAGTTCATCTGAATCTTTTATGATTAATCGATTATATCTCTTTAAGAATTGAGTTGCATCACTTTTACCAAGATACATTGTGACTTTATTGCCGCCCTCATCAATAGAAACGCTATTATTTCTAAACCCAGCAGTCTCTTCTGAAGGACCTTCTAAGCACGCCCACTGTTGATAAATATTTCCATTATCATCCATCCACTTTATTAAGTAGTTAGCTTTTTTTATTTTACCAGAAAAATATCCCCTAACAGAAAGATCTCTATCGGTTACTAGGTATTTAAATCCGGTTCTAATCCAATCAATTGTTTTACCAACTGAGATTGGAGATGTATTAAAATCCATACCAATAGATTCTTCATTGATTGCAAAAGTCTCTTTTCCTTTTTCTATTAAGGCAAGAAAATCTTCATCATCTTCTAAATTAATGGGGTCAACAATAAAGCGAACTTTTTCACTATTGTAGCTATGATTTAATGCATCTAATAGTGATTTATATTGAAGCAATGTATCACTTTGCGATTGATCAGCAGAAAGTCCTGCATTTCGAACTTTTCTTTTATATCTATTTAAGTCTGCGCTTCCTGTAGATATATTTAAATCTTCTACTGGAGTAGCGTCTGGGACAAGAGACTTAACTTTCTTCTTATACGAATCTAAGAAATCATTTGACACTTCTTCACCTCAATCCTGTTAAAAGATTAAGTATCTCAAAAACAGTTTTCCTATAAATAAAAAAATCTTCTATTGAACTTAGGGATTCTAGTTTTGAAAGTATTGGAATTATTTTATATTCATCAGTTAAAGACTTAAACCCGCTCAACTCTATTAATATTGTTTGACAGTGTTTTTGCCATTCGGCTCCTTCCTCTCTTAAAGGAAGGAGCTTAAAGACATCGTTTTTAATCTTTAATAGATACTGTTTAATTTCTTGATCAGAAAAATCTCTTCCATATTTTGTTGTATACAAATTCCTTTTCCTCCTTTAGCTACTTGGAGGAGAAGTTGGCACCGGTCCTTGAGGGAATATTGTATCTGTAGATTCATATGGCATAATTCCAGAAGGAACTCCTGGTAAAATACCTCCAAAATAAACTCCATACATATTGTTAAGCTCTTCATTCCACCAAGTTCCTCCATTAAATGGAGAACCATACAACCACTCTGCCCCAAGACGCAATAAGCGCCAGCGCTCAATAATAGCTGATGATCCAAGTCCTCCATAGTTTGCAGTAACTCGACCATAAGCATCCAATGTTCTACGCTTATATAATCTTTGTAATTTTTTATTTGCTGATTCAAACTGTTCTTTAACTTTTAATAATATATTCATATGATTTGCCTGTGAAGTCAGTCTAAAGTCACTAGTAGAATATTTCATCCTTGTTAAATTAACAGTTAAAATTTGTCTACCTAACCACTCAATAGCCATTAAGCTAGCAAGAATGTCTATTTCTTCTAAAGTAAGATTTACTAAATACTTACCATAAGAAACAACAGAACCATATTGATCTATCATACCTATGGCCTGAGTATTGTAATTATAAAGACCAAATTTAGGCCACTCAAATTGTGGAATTACATCTAATAAAATAGACTCTAGGCTTTTATAGGTATCATCCAGAGTCCATTCTAAATACATATCATCAGTAATTTTTGAAAGAAATCTATTGTAAATAATGAAAAAAGGTGTGCCGGATTGTGGCGTATATGTGGTTTGTGTCAATGCATAAGTAGCCAATTGAAGACCACTCACAGGATCATACTGTGGATCTAGATTACTGCTAACCATAATAAGCTGATAGGGCTTATTGTCATCTCCTACAAACCAAATTGGACCGCTTTGGGGAGACATTAAATATTCTAGATTTTGCAAATAGATTAGTGGAGTCCCTGTTGTATCAGAAATAGCGAGACTCCATTTTGCATCTATTTGAATGGCTTGAATTCCTGTGATACCAGAACCCGTAGCGCGAGTAATATTTAAGGTAGGCGTACCCAAAGTTGCACCAGTTACTTTGACATTGTAGAGGAGTCCGCTGGTTGCAACTAGGTTTATGCTTTTAACAAGCATTTAGACTCTCCCCCTTTACTATTCTACTGTTGCCTCTTGAACCGCTTGCTCAGAAGGAGCAAGTGCCTGTGTTTTTCTTTGTCTTTTAGAAGAAGTTTCTTCTTCTGATTTTGCAGGACTAGTCTCTGCTTTTACTCTTCGTTGTCCACTAGCTTTTGCACTAGATTGCTCAAGTGATTCATCTTTCATATTGTCTCTAATGGATTCAATATTCATACTAAATAAATTATTAAAGAATTTCATTCTGTTAATATCTGTTGTTTCAATAATTGCATAGTGACGAATCATGCCGGCCAAACCAACTGGTCCAAATTCGAGTGCATCTAGGATTTGATCTTCTGAGCCAGTTTTTGCTAGTTTTTTTGCATCATCTTCTGTGTATAGGTATTCTGGCTCTAAAGGAAGCTGAAGTGCCTCACGAACCTTTTGATCTCTAATTTGTAAATAATTTAATAGGATTGCCATGCCGCCAGGTGTGTTGGATAATTGATATAGCTCATGAAAGCTAATAATTTTTAATTCCCCAGGCTGCCAGCTGCGACTAACTTTTGGATCTTCTAATCCATAGCCCACAGTTCCCACTGAAGTTGACCAAACTTTTACCTCGAGATCTCCAGTGATATGTTCTCCTAGAAAGCTTGAGTAAGTATCTTGCTTTGACATTTAATGTCCTCCTTTTAACTCCTAAAAAATATTATTCCACATATTTATTATACCATAAATTTTCAAAAAAGTCAATAAAAAAATGGGGGTGGGAGCGTAGGCTCCACACCCCCAATTCATTTATTAGAAAATGAATGTATAAGCTGGTTGAGTAATACCAGAAGCTGGTGTCAAGACAGGACCAACAGTTG
>JACCDW011710326.1_pt1 | contig 15926 bp, 8 predicted proteins | sample 7449781 | NCBI WGS metagenome assembly JACCDW01 (sample SAMN15323449, study PRJNA562643) | freshwater metagenome | isolation source: river surface water | place: USA:Blue River Watershed | collected 2017-08-18
CGCGGTTAAGTCAATCTCTTTCCGTTGCACTCCAAACATGTATGTTGCTACTCGCGTTGAGAAGTAATTGTAACCAACAATAAAATCTAACAAAAGCCATCCAATCGGGTGGCTTTTGTTTTTTTACAGTGATTATTTCAAAATAGTGAAATGATTTTGGATTTTGGCACACAATTTGGTTAGTAAAACGTAATTGAAATTATCATGAAAAAATTAGCTTTTTTATTCGTAGTACTTTTCGCAGCTAACTTAGTAAATGCTCAGATTGTTGTTGACGCTGAAATGTTCAAAGCAAACCCAAACATGTTTATGGGTAAGACAATAACCATTAAGAATCCTAAATTTATTAATAAGATAACAAATCCTGGTGCTGCAACTGGTGCTGTAAGTGCTCCTTCCTCTGGAGTAGGTGTAAACGCTCCCGCTGCTACAGGTGTAATACCTACAGCGGGTGGTGCTGCTGCTCCCGCTCCGAAGACTTCTACGTCAATCTATTGCAATCCATTGCCTAATCATACATTAACAAAATGGGAGTTGGGAGTGAATAATCCAGTTTGTATACAAGTACAAGCAAAAGATTTAGTAATGTTACCGGCACAAGAAAGACAAATTATTAAAGAGGTAACATTCCGTGTAACTCCAACCATGTATCTAATGACTCGTTGTGTAATAAAATAAGTAAATCAAGTTTTGTGATTTAATATTCATAAGTTAAGTTAGAAAAAGGGCTGATTTAGCCCTTTTTTTATTGTTCTAAATTCATGGTTGATTTTAAAGTAGAAGAGGATCTAAATAGTCTCATTTTATCTTAATAAATCCATACTACGAATTTTATAACTATATCATTAAAACTGCTGGGTATAATTCCTACAGTGCTAGAAAAAAATAACTGAATAGATATTTTACCAGTCTACACGCCTGATTACCATGTAATTAAGTGTGTAGACTGATAAAGCAGTCTAAGACAATTGAGTCTGAGGTTGATGTTTATACTGGCCTTTACTTTTTCTAATATTTACGGCAACTACCTTGTATTCAGGGCACATGGCCTCAGAATCTGCAACACTACTTGTAATATTATTTAACATAATTTCAGGGAAGTGGAATGTACTGCTTAATACTCCCGGTTTTACTTCATCCGTAATTTTGGCCTTAATATCTACTTTACCCCTTGCTGATTCTACGCAAACTAAATCTCCATCCTGTATAAAGTGCTTTTCAGCATCTTCCTTACAGATTAGTAGTACATCTTCTTTTAAAATCTCCGCATTTTTTGTTCTACGAGTCATAGCGCCACAATTGTAGTGCTCTAGTTCACGATTGGTAGTTATAATATATGGAAATTCCTTTCCGTTTTGAAGTATTTCTTCGGATTCTCGGAAGTTGTTACCAATGAATTTTCCTTTTCCAATTTTAAAGGAATCTGTATGCAATATCTCTGTACCTTCACCGCTTTTATTTACCGGCCATTGTTTCCCATTTTCGCCAAGTTCTTCCCATTTAACGCCCTCAAAGAAGGGCACGATTCCTGATATTTCTTGTAGCATGGTGGATGGATTATAATCGGGTTGTTTATATCCCATTTTATTCATGATATCAACGATTATCTGTCCATCTGGTTTCGTTCCATTCAAAGGTTCAACTACTTTTTGAACTTTTTGAATCCTTCTTTCGCCATTGGTAAACGTACCATCTTTTTCTAAAAAGGATGCACCCGGTAATACTACTGTCGCCAATTTTGCTGTCTCCGTCATGAACAATTCTTGAACAATAAATAAGTCCAATTTCTTAATGGCCGAAACAACATGCTGCGTGTTGGGATCGGTTTGTGCCATGTCCTCACCAATTACCCACATTGCTTTTAACTTATCATTCAACGATGCATCATACATTTGAGGAATTTTATAACCGATATGTAACGGAAGTTTAGCGCCGTAATACGATTCGTATTTAGCGTGGTTGTCTGGATTTGTTACATCTAAATAACCTGCTCCTTGGTGTGGTTGACAACCCATGTCTGCTGCTCCCTGCACATTGTTTTGTCCGCGTAATGGGTTAACACCAACGCCTCGTCTTCCTATATTCCCCGTAATCATGGCTAAATCGGCGATTAGCATAACGGTATAGGTGCCTTGCGAATGTTCTGTAACGCCCAATCCATGGAAACTCATTGCATTTCCTGCAGTTGCATAAGCAATAGCCGCTCTTCTTACTAACTCACGGTCAACACCGGTTATAGATTCTAATTCGTCGATATTTTGACGAAGAACGCCCTCTTTAAACTGCTCATATCCTTCGGTTCTAGATTCGATAAACTCTTTGTTTTCAATACCTTCCTGAATGATATAGTACAACATCATATTCAACAAGGCCACATTGGTTCCGGGTCTCAACTGAAGATGATAATGAGCATATTTAGCTAACTCTGTTTTTCGGGGGTCAATAACGATGGTCATTTTACCCTTCATCGCATGTTGTTTTAGTTTTGCTCCTGTTACAGGGTGACCTGCAGTTGGATTGGCCCCAATCACCATAATACAATTTGTGTATTTTAAGTCAATGATGGAGTTTGTAGCAGCACCCGTACCAAATGTACGTTGCATACCTAATGCTGTAGGGGAGTGACAAACACGAGCACAAGAATCAACATTGTTTGTGCCAATTACCGCGCGCATAAACTTTTGCATTAGGTAATTTTCCTCGTTGGTACAACGTGCGGAGGACACCGCTGCGATATAGTCAGGGCCGTAATTTGTTTTTATTCGATTAAACTCATCGGCAATAAAGGAATAGGCTTCATCCCAACTTACTGGAGTTAATTCGCCATTTTTTCGAATCATCGGACTGGTGATTCGATCTTGGTGATTATAAAATCCAAAGGCGAATCTACCTTTTAGACACGTATGACCTCCGTTAACGGCTGCATCTAAAGGTGCTTGAATGGATTTTACTTCTCCATTTTTCTTGGCAACCTCCAAATTACAACCTACACCGCAATAAGTACAAACAGTTCTTACTTTTTCATCGTAAGCCACGGATTTGGATTCAAATATATCACTGATTGCACTGGTTGGACATGCCTGTGCGCATGCACCACAACTCACGCAATCCGATTCTTTAAAGGATGTGTTTAATCCTTTGATGATATGACTATCAAATCCTCTGCCAGCCATACTCAATACCATTTGACCTTGTATTTCGTCGCATGCTCTTACGCAACGGAAACAATTGATACATTTTGAAAAATCCGAAGTCATGTAGGGATGACTCAAATCTTTCTTTCGATCTAAGTGGTTTTTCCCTTCAGGGTATCGTACATCACGAATCCCAACTTCTGCCGCAACGGTTTGGAGTTCACAGTTGTTGTTCACTTCGCATGTAAGACAATCCAATGGGTGATCGGTTAGGACCAACTCAATGATGTTTTTTCTAAGTTTTTTTACGCGATCTGAACTTGGATAAATATAGGTGCCCGCAGTAACAGGGGTATGGCAGGATGCTTGGGTTTTTACGGGGCCGTTTTGAACTAACGCAACGTCTACACTGCACACTCTGCATGATCCAAACGGTTCTAAATTTGGAACATCGCACAATGTAGGGATGGTTCGTTCACCTTGAATTCGTTTTACAAATTTTAATATCGTTTCTCCTGGAAGGAATTCGTGAGGTCTGTTGTTGATGAAAGCGATGTTGCTCATGCTGTATGTATTAAGATTGGAAATACGATTCAAATTCTTGGGGGAAGTGAGTAAGCGCGTTGCGAATGGGTAATGGAAGTCCGCCTCCCAATGCGCATAATGACCCAATTTCCATAGTGGTGATTAGGTCTTGAAATAATTCTTTGTCGATAGGAGTTCCATTTTTCGCGTGCTTGATAAGTTCATATCCACGGGTAGAACCCAATCTGCATGGGAAGCATTTTCCGCAACTTTCATGCGCTGTAAATTGGAATAAATGTTCGATATAATCGATTAACGGAAAATCTTGGGGAATACAAACAATGGAAGCATGGCCTAAAAGAAATTGTTCTGAGGCGAAGCTTTCAAAATCGATGCTTAACGCATCAATTTTGGACACAGGCACCAAACCGCCCAAAGGTCCACCAATATGCATAGCTTTCACTGAAGATTTAAATCCTTGTCCTAATTCTTCTATTACCTGTCTTAATGGCGTACCCATTTCTACCTCATAAATCCCAGGTCTGTTGAAATAACCATCCAACGAAACTAATTTGGTGCCTGTGCTGCGGCCTTTTCCTAAGGCCGCATAAGCTTCGCCATCATGTTGTATTATCCATGGAATGCTAGCCAAGGTTTCAACATTATTTACAACGGTAGGTCGATTAAACAAGCCGTTTTGAGTTGGATAGGGGGGCCTAACTCTAACTTCGGGTCTTTGCCCTTCAATACTCGATAATAAAGCAGTTTCTTCACCACAGATATAAGCACCTTGTGCCGCAATTACTTTAAAATCAAAATTAAATCCAGAATTTAAAATATTCGGTCCGATGTAACCGGATTCTCTCAACAACGAAATTGCTTCTTGACATATCGTAATGGATTCAGGATATTCCGCACGGATGTACAACACACCATAACTTGCCCCCATAATGTACCCCGCGATAATCATACCCAATAACACCAAATGAGGTTGATTTTCTAACAAATATCGATCGCTGTATGCCCCTGGATCACCCTCATCGGCGTTGCATACAATGAATTTCTGATCGCCTACTGTGTTTTTTGCTGATTCTAACTTAAAAGCAATAGGGAAACCAGCGCCACCTCTTCCTCTAAGTCCAGAAACCTTTAACATTTCCAGCAATTCATTGCGCTCTAACTTTAACGCTTTCCGTAGGATATCGTAGTGTTTTTCAATACCTGGAAATTCCGCTGTCAAAATCTGAGTTCCTAAACCGTCAACGTGGTAGCGCTCCTGAACAGCATGATTTTTGCTAATTACGTTATCTAATTCGTTGATTGCATTTCCACTGTAGTTGTGTCCATCGATGTGGAAAGCATGATTTTCATGGCATCGACCCAAACAACACATTTCGCCGATTTCATTTTCAGCAAAAGTACCCGCTAGTTTGGCTTTTACCGCCGATTGCGTTCCTGCGGTCATACAAGCACTTCCGTTACATACGTATACCTTTTTACCCTGGTTTTCAGGTCTTAGGAAATCATAAAAACTGGCAGTTCCATAAACATTGGCATCGCCAAATAAGAATTCTTGAGCCAATTGCTCCATCGAATCTTTGGAGGGAGTACCCGTTTCTTTGGCTAATTTACCAAGTTCTTCAAAAAGGTTCGTTTTTAGCCCTTTTCTTCCGGAGAGTTCACTGAGGTTAACCGACATATAATCGCTTTAAAAACGAAAATAGGGATTTTTTTGATATCCTTACCGATATGGTAGTGCTACATAGGACAAATGACCAGTATTTCGGTCATTTTAGTGTTTTGCCAATGAGACCAACGCTTGGTTTAATTTTACACAGTCTTCAAATGTGCTACTTAAGTGAGGTGTAACTCTTACACCTTTAACTCTTGGATGGTCAATGGCTACGGTATAAATACCAAATTTGTCCAATAGTGTTTTTGCTAATTCGTTGGGGGAATAACCCGTTACCGAAACGGTTGCAATGGCCCCCTGATAGAAGTAAGTATCCTCAGGTAGCGAGTAAGAATATTCCGATTGATTTTTAATTTGAGAATTGTCGATAGGAAAAACTGAATCTATTGCCTGGGTTTTGTGAGCAATTGCTTGTGAATCAATGTGTTTCTCGGTTTGAACTTGTTGCTTTCCAGTAGGATTTTTCGATTGTTCATTTCGAATTATCCATGGAAGACCATAGATATGTATCATATGCTTACCATCGGCTGAAACTACAGTGCGTAAATCAACCAGTTGTTTGTTGAGTTTTTCCCATTTTTTAGGTAGCTTTTTTACTCCAAAATACGAAGTCTCATATTCCGAAAATTCTATTCCCATCCAACATAACTTCAGGTATTGTAATCGTTGTAATTTCGCTTCAGAGCTAATTATTCTATGCTGATCCACCGCTATTTTAATGGTTTGCAAACTTTGGATAGGCCTTGTTCCTTGGTGTTCAAATTTTCTAATATTATTTTTGGGTACTCCAGTGTCGCCCATCAACGGCCATATTTGTTCAATGCATGTTTTTTTCATTGCCAAAAAACCTACACCAATGGGGTTGCACAACCATTTATGAAGGCTTCCGCCGATTACGTCCACTCCGCTTGCGAATAACTCGGAAAATGAATATTTGTAGGGTCCAAGTGTATGGGCTAAGCTATGGGCTGCATCAACTACAATTAAAATCTTGGGATTGATTTTTTTAATGGCCGATGCTATTTGACGGGTTGGAATCACTTGTCCTGTTAAATTAATCATGTCGGTAATATGAACCATTCGGGTCTTATCGGTAATCATCTCCGTGTATCCTTTGACCACTGATTGTTCATATAAATATTGTTTACTTTCAGCACTAGGGGCTTCACGGTAAATCCCAGCATGTTGAGGTACAGCCACTTTTTTTACTGATATTCCATAACGTAATAAAGCTTGCTCAAATGCTTCTACCATACTTCCATAATCTTGATCGCCGATAATAACTTCATCTCCTGCATTCCAAGGAAATCCAAGAATAACCGTATTTAAACTCTCGGTGGTATTTCTGGTAAATGCTAACTCCTCAGGGTTGATCCCAATAAATTCCGAAAAAGAAACTCTAGCAGCTTCAATTTCCTGCTGTTGTTGAGTACGCATGAACCTACTGGTTTCCAAGTTAATATCAAACTCAAAATCCAAATGTTTATTAATCGTTTTCCAACTTTGATGACTGAAGTAGCCATTTTCTAAATTAATAATACCAGGTGTTCGGGGATAGTTTTTTCGAATTTTTCGCCAGCGGATTTCGTCGGCAGCATATAACTTACTGGTTGATTCAAAAGAGAATTCAGTTGATTCACGATTTGTATTTACGATAGTAGGAGAGTGGGTGTTGTTTAATTCATTTGGATCTAAATTTCTCAACATTGCCGTAGATTCAACAGAATTTAATGCACCTTTCGCAATTACGTTTCCAATTAGGTTTACAGATGCCGCCGTAATACCCATGGATCGGATGAATTTTTTTCTATCCATATCGGCAAAATACATAAAATTTTCTATTCTCGTCGAAATAGAAAAGGCTGCCTAAAAAGACAGCCTTTCAAACCTAAACAATTAAAAGTAATGAACTATTTAACCAAACTGAGCGTTGTGTAGTCCGCTTAATTCGCTGTAAATTATTGCCTGCTGTTCGAATTTAACGATTTACAATAGTTATTGGGAGAGTTTTACCATTTTCGAATTTCAAGAAATATAAACCTTGCGTTATTCCTTGTATTGGCAAAGATGGATTCGATGCAGATACTACAGCAGTTTTCACCATCATTCCATTGGATTGAATTAATGAAACGGTATAATCTCTGTTGCTTAGACCCTGAATAATTACATAATCAGCAGCCGGATTGGGATAAACTGACAAGGAAGCAATGTCAATATCAGAGGTACTCAATATACCAAACGCAACCATATTTGAGTTGATAGTTTCTGTACTGCTTGAACCAGAATTACAGTAATTGGTAGCATCTATACCAATATAATATCGGTTTCCGCCACTGGGTGGGTTTAAATCAGAATACGATTTAACATTAGTAGAAACTTTAGCCAATAAAGTAAATGCCCCGTTTTTATTACTGCGATATATGCTGTAGGTGGTTAATGGATAAATACCGAGATAATCACTCCAATTCAGGTTGTTTTCGCCGTTTACACCTAAACTGGCTGTTAGATGAAGCGTTGTATGTGCGTAAAATTTACTTTCTTCGGCCGTGTTGCCACAAGAATCCACTGCAGCGATGTAGTAGGAGTAGGGTCTAGCTTTTGGAATACTGTTGGTGTCCAAGAACTCCATAGATCCATTGTTGTTGCTTACTTCCCCGATATCATTATAACTGAAGGCTATATTTCCTTCCCGATAAATGATATATTTAGTAGCTGGTTCCCCTTGATTTTTCCAAACTAATTTGTTTTTACCGGTAGCACTATCAACGGTAACCATACATAGCTGAGCGGCAAGGGGTTTTTTAAATCGAACATTTATTCTATTGGAGTAGGCATAGCAACCACTAAGCGAGTCTTGAACAAAAACATAGTACTCGCCATCATTAGTAACATCTGTTTTGGCTGCAGAGGTGTAATAAGGAAGCCAAAGTAATTTTCCTTCGTATTGATAACATTCTAATTTTACAGTATCGCCATAACACAAGGTTGTGTCTGTTAAGGCTTTGATTTTCGGAGTTTTTAAAGTCACAACCGTAATGGATACCTTGTTTGAGGTATCATTACAATTGGATTTTGTTGTTTGAGTAACATAGTATTTACCCGATTTTGTCACAGTAATGCTATTGGTAGTATCCCCCGTATTCCATCGAAAACCTGAAGTGGATTTTGAATAACAAAATAATTTTACCGCTGTTCCATCACAAACTTTGGCCTCGGTGTATCCATATTCAGTATAAACAGTATTTTTTAAATCAGAAACTTGTACATAAATCCATTCAGATGTATCGGCACACCAACTTGAATCATCAAAAATGGCCACCTGGTAGTATCCAGAATACCCAATAATACGATTTGCTCCTACATAACCATCCGACCAATAAATAGTTTGGTTACTTCCTTTGTATGTTGTACCCAGTTGCGCTGTGTCAGCACATACATTTAAAGGACCCTTTCGGTTAAACTTTAAATCATAGTTGTTATTGAAACAATTGGTCCAATTGTGAAATTGACTGTAAGCAAAATTCCAACCCGTAGAAAGAAAGGAAAAAAGAAATACAAGTCCGTAAAAAGTTGATTTACTTGGCTTCATGCTCAAACAAACATCAACAACAACGATAAGTTTTGATTTTGATTGTCATTTAATTGTCAACGGGGGCTCGTATGGAAAATTCTCATCGTAGTATGATCTAAACGGTAAGATTAGCTTTAGGAACAATAAAAAAATCCTCGGTAAAAAACAACCGAGGATTTTTTTATAAAATCTAATGCGTCAACGTATTTTAATACAACGCAAAGTATTTATTTTTTTAGGAACGCCCGTCTCATAGGAGTGTTTTCAGGCTTATTATCCCCCGCTTTTTGTTTATACAGTTCGAATCGAGAAATTTCAGGAGCTTGTTTGGGCCAGGATTGATTTGATTCGTCTATGTCTGCGGTTTCTTTGAAGGGATCAATCTGGATTGAGGCAACTTCTTTCCGTTTAACAAAATTTTTGGTGACATTGAATTCATTTTTTCTCCAAATGTATGCCGAGATATAATCAACTTCGGATGTCCCATCGGTATAATTCCATTGGATAATAATGGGCATCACTGCGCCTCCTTTATTGCTAAAAGTAAGTTCGTAATAATATTTGTCTGTGAATTCTTTGGCTTCTGTAATTGGCACGATATCCAAATCCTTATTTCGATCAATTACTTGTGGCTCTCCGGTCTTCGCTTTGGCTGCTAATTGCTCTTTAGACCAGTTTCCAAACGTGTCTTTATCTGCGTTGTAGTAGTAATAGAAGTCGCGCAATGTAGTATCCTTATCAACGGCGAATACCATGCCACTGGCTTTATTTCTTAATTTACTTACATGTTGAAAATCGCCTTTGGTAATAGCGGGTCCCGTTCTGCGGTTTTTCCCTTGGCCGGTACCTAATCCCTGAGATCTTCCTGTATTGGATCTTATGGTGTCCCATTTAGGGGCAACAGAAGTTGTAGCAAATACACGGTATGCTGTTACTGAATCTAAACTGATATCAACGGGTTCAATATCATAAAACCACGCTCTCCAAAACCAATCCAAATCAACGCCACTAGCATCTTCCATCGTTCTAAAGAAATCTGCGGGTGCCGGATGCTTGTAGGCCCAACGGGTACAATATTCTTTGAAAGCAAAATCAAATAATTCTCTACCCATTACGGTTTCTCTGAGAATATTTAGCGCAGTAGCGGGTTTGGCATACGCATTCGGTCCGAATTCAATAATATTCTCCGAGTTCGTCATTATGGGTTCCAATCGATCCTTGGGAAGCTGCATGTACGGAACAATTTTATGCGCCGGGCCACGCTGAGAAGGGTAGTTGTTGTCAAATTCTTGTTCGGTTAGAAATTGAACAAACGTGTTTAATCCTTCGTCCATCCAACTCCAATTTCTTTCATCCGAATTGATAATCATAGGGAAGAAATTATGGCCAACTTCATGAATGATTACTCCAATCATTCCATATTTTGTGCGTTCGCTGTAGTTCCCTAGATCGTCGGTCCTGCCATAATTGAAGCAAATCATCGGATATTCCATACCGCTGGAGGCCTCTACGCTAATGGCCACTGGATATTGATAGGGAATCGTGTATTTGCTGTAGGTTTTAATGGTATGATCTACTACTTTGGTAGAATACTTTCGATAGAGATGGTAGGATTCTTTTGGGTAATAACTCATGCTCATGATTTTCTTTCCTTCCACGATGGTGGGCATCGCATCCCATACAAACTTTCGTGAGCTTCCCCAAGCGAAATCACGTACGTTGCTTGCTTTATATCGCCATAATTTTGTGGAAATAGAATCTTTATTCAACTCTCTATTTTTTGCTTCCGATAAGGTTACAATTTCAATAGGTTCTGAAGATTTTTGGGCCAACATCCAGCGATTGTATTGGTCAGTAGTTAATACTTCTTTGTAGTTTTGACATTCCCCTGTTGCTGCAATTACGTGGTCAGCAGGTACTTGCATGGTGACATCGAAATCCCCAAAAACCAATGAAAACTCACCTCTTCCGGTAAATTGTTTGTGGTTCCATCCTTGGTAATCGCTGTAAACACACATTCTTGGATACCACTGTGAAATGGTAAATAAGCAGTTGTTGTTATCGGGAAAATGCTCATATCCTCCACGACCTCCAATTTTCATTCTTTCTGGAATTTTATAATTCCATTTTACCTTAAATACATATTTTTCCTTTGGATTTAGGCCTTTGGGTAAGTCAACGCGCATCATGGTCATATTAATGACAAAGTGCAATGGTTTTCCTGATGCATCGGTTACTGATTCTATATTTACGCCGTATCCAGCTAATCGGGATGCTACATCCAGTCCTTCCAACTGACCCGGTGTCATCGGGGTTGATTTTTCACTACCATTAAAAAAGTTGGATTCATTGGTAGGATTATGCTCATTTTCATCCAATTGTAGCCACAAATATTGCAATACGTCCGGTGATTGATTGTGGTAAGTAATCGTCTCTTCGCCATACAACCAACGTTTTTTCTCATCCAATCGAGCGAAAATCTTGTAATCGGCTTTTTGTTGCCAATATTGACTTCCTGGAGCTCCAGAGGCTGTCCTATACCCGTTGGCATCGGGTAAAATTGTCCCTAATTGTTCAAATTTATTGCCGTGATTAGAGCTGGGGTTGTTTTTTAAATTTTGTGCAATTCCTAGGTTAAGTAAACAGGAAAGCCCTATGGAAACTGCAAAATGCTTTGTATTCGGAAGAAACATAATGTGCTTAAAAATTAACTCAAAGGATACAAAAATAATCTTTTATGCCGTTAAGGCGATAACTCGTTCAACAATCATTGGTAAAGACAAAAGAATTCCTATAAATAAGGATACGGTAATAAACGTAGAATAGATACTCTGCGTTATTGAATGCAAGAATGATGCAATACTTAATATCGCTAAGACATACAATAATTGACCAAATTCAATTCCCATATTAAATGCAAATAAGGGTCCTACCATTTCACTTTCTTTTCCTAGCAATTCGATTAATAAATTTGAAAATCCCATGCCGTGAATAAACCCAAATCCCAAAGCTAATAGATAATACGATTTTGAAGTTTGTTGAATAGTAGAAAGCATTGAAAATGAAATGTTTGTGGACTGATTTATAGCTTTTAAAAATGGAAGTATTGCCGATATTAGAATGGTTAAAGCGATAGAAAGTTCAACCCATGGTGATGGGATCGACAATAATCCTGTGGTACATGCAACTAATGTGATACAATGACCTATAGTAAATGCTGTCACAAGAATGATTACCGATTTCCATGAGTTTAATGTGTATCGGATGCATAAACACCATAAAAACAACATGTGATCATATCCATCTAAATCTAAAATGTGATATAGTCCCGTAGTAAACCACGTTGGAAATTCATTTAATAACCAATCTATCATTGTACTATTGTAAATTCGCCATGCAATCTAACAAATACAGCGTTAAAATGGGGTATGCTTACTAGAATATCTGTGAAATGTCATCAATTTATATTGTAAAAAGTGATTGCTAGGTCTTTTTATAGAATTAGAATCGTAATTATTGCGTTGTCAATATGGGCCATTATCCCATCCATGGTACATCCATTTTATATTGGATTAACCGAAATTGAATACAAGCCTAAGTCCAAATTGATTCAAGTGAGTATCAAGTTGTTTTTGGACGATGTGATGAAGGAAATTAACGCTAAATCTGCTGTTAAATTTAATCCGGAAAAGAAAAATTCCTCAGACAATAATCGACTATTATCGGAATTCGTGGGTAATAATTTTTCGATAAAAACAGCAGCTGATCAAAAGAAGCTTAACAAAGCTAAGAAAATACCTTTGTCGTTTATTGGCTGGGAATTGGAAGAAGGTGCAATTTGGATGTATTGGGAATCTGGAAATGTACTGGAGAAAAATATAGCTGTTGAGAACAAGTTGTTGTGTTCCTCGATTAATCAGCAGATTCATATAATTAAAATAATCAGACCAGGTTTTGTTAAATCTGAAAGAATTAGTTGCAGTTCACCCTATTGTTTATTTTAATGTAATATGGTGAATTGTAGTAAGTTGAATCTATTCTGTTAAGTATTTATCCACATTTTTTTCTACATTTTTTTCGTTTGTTTTAACTTAAGTTGTTGAATATTAATATTTTGCAACATTTTTTGAAGGAGTGGGCCGTGTAGGTGTTTGTCTCTTATCGGTGATTAATGTTATTTCATCGAAAAAAGTATGTTAAAAATTCATTACGATTGTAGCTGTAAATTTTTAACAATCAGTCTAATGAACAAAAAGTCTCTATTGATGGTCATGGCTGCTGGTGCTTGTGCGATTCCTTTCGCTAAAGCCCAGACAGCGGGTTCGGGCGGAAGCACGGACGGTGACACTCTGAATGTAGGTACAGTGACTGTAACGGCAATTGGTACTACCAAAAGTGTCCGTAAAACGGGTTACACTGTATCTCAGGTTCAGGGAAAGGGTTTAGTTTCTTCCGGCGAAAGCGGAGTAATTCAAGCATTAACAGGTAAGGCATCAAACGTCCAAATTACCAGATCTGCTGGTGACCCAGGTGCCGGAGCCTACATTCAAATTCGAGGTCAGAACACTATTTCAGGAAGTAACCAACCGTTAATCGTAGTGGATGGAATTCCTGTGAGCAATTCCAGTTTTGGTGGTGGTACAGACGGAGTAGTTCAACAATCGCGTTTAAATGACTTAAACCCATCGGATATTGAGTCCATTGAAGTTCTAAAAGGTGCTGCTGCGGCTGCCGTTTGGGGTACACGTGCCGCCAACGGAGTAATCGTTATAACCACCAAAAAAGGTAAGCGCGGGATGTCAATCGAATTCAGTTCTACTTATTCCATTGATCAGGTTAATCGCGAATATGAAAAGCAAGGAACTTTTGGTCAGGGTTCGGTAGGTAAATTTACGGCTAACGCAGCCAATAGCTTTGGTGACCGTATCGCTTTACGCGATGGATCGGATAGCATAAATACTGCTGGGGCAAAATTTGTAGCTGATGATGGAACAGTATATGGAACCTATGCAAACGTTGCCACGAATGCTGCAAATTCAGCGGGTCCCAAAGGTGACAAAACCGTTTATAACGATAAAAATAGAGATCAGGTGTTCCGTAATGGTATCACCATGAACAACAATCTTTCTATTTCATCGGCTAACGAAAAGAGCAACATGTTCTTTAGTTTAAGCGATTGGAATCAGCAGGGTATTTTAAATGGTACCTCTGATTACCGCAGAACAACGGCTCGTTTGAATTTTACACAACACGTTAATAACAAATTGGATGTGGGTTTGAATGCGTTTATGTCGAAAACCAATAGTAATCGAATTCAACAAGGTTCAAACTTGGATGGTCTTTATTTAGGCTATTTGCGTACATCCCCAGATTACGATAATACTCATTACAAAGGCACTTATTATACCGCTTCGGGCATTCCAACTTTTAATGCTCACAGAGGGTACCGCCGCTATTTGGGTAACGCTGCTCCAACTTACAATAACCCAGGTTGGACATTAAATGAGCAAACCAATACTTCCAATGTAACTCGTTTTACCATGACTCCAGAATTGGGTTATAAGTGGAAAGAAAATTCGAAGTTTATCGCTCGTATGGGATATGATATGTCTACGGATCGCAGAATTACTTATTTCCCAGTTAATTCCGCTGGTAGTTTTGCAAATGGTTCATTTTCAGATCAAAACATTCAAGAATCTGAGTTAAGTATGCATTTCATCAACCAAAGTAGCTTCAAATTAAGTAATTCAATCAATTTGAATACTACTGCGGGTTACTTGTATACGTACAACACTTTGTATAGTATTGGTGGATCTGCTTCTCAGTTCATCATTAGAGACCAAGATCGTTTTGCGTTTATTAATGCAACCACTGAAAACCAAGATCCATTTAATTCATACAGCGAATTGTTGAATAATCGTTTGTATGCGGTTTTGGATTTTGATATTCAAGATAAATTCTTCATTCAAGCAACTGCAGCCTCAGAAGCTTCTTCAACTTTTGCTGAGAGATTCTTTTCACCCAGTGCAAGTTTAGCATATGAACTTTCTAAAGATTTACCAAAAAGTGATCTATTAAGTTACGCTAAATTAAGAGCTTCTGGAGGCCGTGTAGGTGTTGCTCCTCCAGCGTACATATGGAATACTAACTACGTAAGTGCAGGTTCTTCTTCAGGATGGGGTGACTATATGGATGCTTCCTTGTTCGGTGGTTCTATCTATCGCAGTTCAACTCAGGGAAATCCTGATATCCGTCCTGAAATGAAAACGGAAATCGAGATTGGTGCTGACTTTAAATTCTTCAAGAATAAAGTTTCTTTAGGAGTTACTTACTACAAAAACAACATCGAAGGTGCTGTATTACCCATTACCGTTGCTAATTCTACTGGCTACTCTAATCAGTGGAAAAATGCTGCCGATCTATCCAACAAAGGATTTGAAGCAGATCTTAATGTAAACGTAATTAAAAAGAAAGATCTAGTAGTTAATGTTTATGGTAACTTCGGTATGAACCGCAACATGGTGGAAAGCTTAAGCGGTGCTGCACCAATTTTCTTACAAGGTTTCACTGGTACTTCATCTAGAGCCGTTGAAGGTCAGGCTATGGGAGCATTCTGGGGTGGAAAATGGGCGCGTGACAACGATGGTAAATTGTTGTTGGATGCCAACGGATTCCCTCAAGCTGCCTCTGAAGAAGGTGTATTGGGAGATCCTAATCCAGACTGGAGAGGTAGCATTGGTTTGAATGGTAACTTCAAGCGTTTGTCATTCAATGTTTTAGTAGAAGCTTGTCAAGGTAATCAAATGTGGGCAGGTACCTATGGTATCTTGAAAAACTTCGGTATTGCTCCTGAAACTGCAAATGAATTTACTGTAACTGCCGATGAAGCTCAAAATATTGTTGACTATCGCGGTGTTTCTATCGCTGCTGCTGCTGCTAACCCAGCTTCTGGTAATGGTTTAGTGATGACCAATGCCGACGGTACAATTACTTGCCGTGGTAA
>JACCDW010275146.1_pt1 | contig 15925 bp, 14 predicted proteins | sample 7449781 | NCBI WGS metagenome assembly JACCDW01 (sample SAMN15323449, study PRJNA562643) | freshwater metagenome | isolation source: river surface water | place: USA:Blue River Watershed | collected 2017-08-18
CGGCGAACACGTCGCCGCGCACTGACCGGGTTGCCCACTTCCATGGCGGGCATCCGCTCGCTGGTGATCGCCCCTCAGTGGATTGGCGACGCCGTCATGACCGAGCCTTTGATGGCGCGGTTGTGCGCCCGTGGTGAGCGCGTTTGTGTGGCGGCCCTGCCGTGGGTGGCGCCGGTCTACCGCGCCATGAACAGCGTGACCGAGGTCATCGAGTTGCCGTTCCAGCATGGTGCTTTGCAGTGGGCCGAGCGCCGTGCCTTGGGACGGGCCTGGCGCGGACAATACGACCGCGCCTATGTGTGCCCCAACTCACTTAAAAGTGCTCTGCTGCCCTGGCTGGCCGGCATTCCCATCCGAATCGGTTATTGGGGCGAGTGGCGACTGGGTGTGTTGACCCATCGTCTCAGCAACCCGCCACGTGACCGTCGCCCCCCCATGGTGGCGTTTTACGCCGACTTGGCCTCGGTGGATGCGCCGTCGCGCAACCCCTCGATGACTCCTGACCCCACGTCCCCTTCGGGCCTTTCTGGCCCCTGGGACTCGTCTGAACCACGGACCCGTCCGATGGCGGACGCGCTGCGGCCCCGATTGCACGTGTCTGCTGAGCAACTGCATGCCACGCTGCAAACGCATGGCCTGCAAGTGCAAGGCCATGTGGTCATGGCCCCCGGGGCTGAGTACGGCCCCGCCAAGCGTTGGCCGGTGTCGCACTTTGCCGAGTTGGCGGCAGCGTTGCCGCAGGACGTGGTGTTGCTGGGCTCGGCCAAAGAGCGCGCGTTGTGCGAAGCCATTGTGGCGCTGGCCCAGCCTGGCAAGACGCAAGGTCGCTTGTTGAACCTGGCGGGGCAGACATCACTTCCCCAAGCATTCGCCCTGATTGCCAGTGCTCACCGTGTGGTCAGCAACGACTCGGGTCTGATGCACGTAGCCGCCGCGCTGGATGTGCCGCAAGTGGCGGTGTTTGGTTCATCCAGCCCCGAGCACACGCCCCCGTTGAGTCCCAAGGCGCGGGTCCTCTGGCTCAAGTGGGACAACCAGGTCCAACCCCCGCTGGATTGCGCGCCGTGTTTCAAGCGCGAATGCCCCCTGGGGCACTTGCGGTGTCTGCAGGACCTCTCACCGCAGCAGGTTTTGCGCGCCTTGTCCGAACCACCCACCGGCGTGCTGGCACGAGTCCCTACAGGCTCCTGAGGTCTGAGGCCCGACCAAGCACCCCAGTTCGGGGTTGCCCTGGTCGGCTTTGGGCGAATCCAGCTGGCTGGCCAGCAAAATCTCTTCGATCAGCTGAGCCTCCTCGCTGATGCTTTGATCGATCTGGACGCGCATCGCTGGCCTGTTCCACCGCAAATCCCGATGGGGTCAGGTAGTCGGCCACCATGTGGGACAACCGCACATCGTCTTTGATCATGAGCAACAGATTCATGCTGCGAGTGCAGGGTCAGTGTCCTGGTGCTGGCTAGACCCCCTGTGACAAACACCTGGGCTGCACGAAAATCTCACCATGTCCCACACAACCGCTTCGACACCCAGTGCGCCGCTGCGACTTGACGAGGTGGTGCTGCGCCACGCCGTTGAGTGCCCGACACAGACGGCGCTGGTGCAGGGTGACCACAGCATGAGCTATGCCGAGTTGGCCGAGCAGGTGGCGCGAGCCTGCGAACGCTTGCGGGGGTGCGGGGTGCGCGCCGGAGAACGGGTGGCCTGCCTGAGTTTCAACGCCTGGGAAATGCTGGTGATCTTGCTCGCCCTCTCGCGCCTGGGGGGAATCTTGGCGCCGTTGAACTATCGACTCGCTGTCGCCGAGTGGGACCAGTTGATCATTGATTGCCAGCCGGCGTTGCTTTTGCATGATGCGGGGTGGCAGGAGCAGGCGCAGTCGCTGGCCCTACGCCACGACCTCAGCGTGTGCTCGCTAGAGTCTTTGTGTGACGCCTCAAGTCAGGCGTCGGACCCTGGGGCAGGGTCTCAGCGTTCAGAACCGATACCCGGCGAGGCCGTCCCGAGCTTGCGCGTCTCACCGGGCATGGCGCACGGTGTCAGTTGCGACCCGAGGCCGCTGTTGCTGGTGTACACCTCCGGCACCACGGGTACACCGAGAGCGGCTGTGCATACGCAGGCCAATCTGATCGCCAACATGCAGGCAGCGAGCCAGGCGATGACGCTCACCGCAGAGGACCGCGTGCTGACAGTGTTGCCGCTTTTTCATGTGGGCGGCCTGTGCATTCAAACCTTGCCCGCGCTGGGGGTGGGTGCGCGGGTGGTGTTGCACCCGCGGTTTGATGCGCAGGCCATGCTGCAAACCGTCGAACGCGAGCGCATTGGTTTGACCGTCGTGGTGCCCGCGGTGATGAAGGCACTGATGGAACACCCGCTGTGGTCGTCGACGGACTTGAGTTCCCTGCGCTGCGTCATGGCCGGATCGAGCCATTTACCAGAGCCCTTGGTGCGCGCCTTTCTGGACCGCGGGGTGCCGCTGGGCAATGTGTACGGCGCGACCGAGACCGGACCTTTTTCGATCGCCCTCGTGGCCGATGCGCCGCGCATGCTGCAAGGCGCTTGTGGCTGGCCCGCGCACGGCGTGCAGGCTTGCCTGGGGCCGTTGGAGGGTGCAGCCCCCAACGTGGGTGAGGTGTGGCTGCGCGGCCCCGCCCTCGTGCAGCGTTATTGGCCCGAGCAAGCTGCCCTGGATGCTCAGGGGTGGTTTCACAGCGGGGATGTGGCGCAGGTGGACGAGGCAGGTTGCTGGACTATCGTGGGCCGCAGCAAGGACATGATCATCTCAGGAGGCGAAAACATCTACCCCGCCGAGATCGAAACCTTGCTGGCCCAGCACCCGGCGGTGGTCGAGTGCACGGTGGTGGGCATGCCTGACGCCCGCTGGGGCGAGCGCGTGGTGGCGGTGGTGACCTTGCGTGAGGGCCATGAGGCCAGTGATGACGAGCTCCTCGCGCGGGTGCGAGAGCGGCTGGCGCGTTACAAGCACCCGCGTGAGGTGGTGCGGCTGCAGGCTTTGCCCAAGACCGCTCTGGGCAAGGTGCAAAAGGCGCACCTCAAAGACTTGCTGGGCGCACGTTAGCGCACCCTGGACGCCAGAGCCACCAGCAGCAGCACTGGCACGCCGAGTAAGGCCGTGCCCACGAAGAAGGTCGAGTAGCCCACGCTGTCCACCACCACCCCCGAGAAGCCGGCCAGCCACTTGGGCAACAAGAGCATCATCGAACTGAACAAGGCGTACTGCGTGGCCGAATAGCGCACCTGGGTGAGGCCCGAGAGATAGGCAATGAAAGCGCTGGAGGCCAACCCGCCCGCTAGGTTGTCGGCCGATACCACCCAGATCAACGCCTGCAGATCGTGCCCGCGAGTGCCCAGCCAGGCAAACAGCAGGTTGCTCGCAGCACTCAGGATCGCACCCAGCATCAACACACGCATGACACCCAAACGCACGGCCAGCACACCGCCGACGAAGGCGCCCACCAGTGTCATCAACACGCCGAACACCTTGCTGACCGCGGCCACTTCATCCTTGCTGTACCCCATGTCGACATAAAACGGATTGGCCATGATCCCCATGACCACGTCACTGATGCGGTAGACGGCGATGAGGCCCAGGATCAGCACCGCCTGCCAGCGGTAACGCCCCCAAAACTCGGAGAAGGGCTCGATCAGTGCACCATGCAGCCACTCGCGCAGATTACGCGCCACAGGCAACTCGCGCTGTTGCGGCTCGGGTGAACACAGCACCACCAGAGGGCCTAGCAGCATCGAGGCGGCCATGATCAGGTAGGCGAGTTGCCAGGCGGCCTGTTGGTAGCCACTCGCATCGACCGTTTCGGCGCGCGCTGCCAGCCACAGCGCTCCGGCCCCGGCCCAGATCATGGCCAGCCGATAGCCGGTCTGGTAGGTGGCGGCCAAGGCGGCTTGGGCATCGATATCGGCTGACTCAATGCGGTAGGCGTCCAAGGCAATGTCCTGCGTGGCTGAGCCAAAGGCCACCAGCACCGCCCAACCCACCAAGGCGCCCAGAGCCACTCGGGGGTCCGACCCCGCCATGCCCACCAAGCCGGCGATGACCGCAACTTGCGCCACCAACAACCAGCTGCGACGGCGACCCAGTCGACGGGTGAGCCAGGGCAGGGATAAACGGTCTACCAGGGGGGCCCAGACCCATTTGAAGGCATATGCCAACCCAACCCAGCTGAGAAAGCCGATGGTCGCACGTTCCACCCCCGCCTCGCGCAAGCGAAAACTGAGGGTCCCCAGCACCAACAGCAAGGGCAAGCCGGCGGCAAACCCCAAACCCAGCATGCGCAGCGCCGCCGCCGAGCGGTACACCCGCCAGGCATCAGCCCAGCTGCGCCCCTGGCTGACGGCGGGGTTGGCGGAGGCGGGCTGACTTGAGGTATCGTTCATGACCTCCATTTTGACGGCTATGAACGACACCACTCTCAGCAAGCGACATTTTCTGTATCACTGTGCCTGGTGCGCAGCGGGTCTCGGCCTGGCGGGCTCGCAGGCCTGGGCGCGCGAGGGCGTGGAAGTGGGCAAGGAGTCCGCCTTTGCCAAGCTTGTGCCAGCCACCGAGGTCGAGCAATCGGCCCTGCAACAATACCGCCAGATGCTGCAACAGGCATCGAGCAAAAACGCCCTGGGCCCGGACAATCACCCGCAGGTGTTGCGATTGCGAGAGATTGCGCGGCGCATCATTCCGCACAGCTATGACTGGAACCCGCGTGCGCGGGAATGGAAGTGGGAGGTCAACCTGATTGGCTCCAACCAGATCAATGCGTTTTGCATGCCAGGAGGCAAGATTGCCTTCTTCTCGGGCATCTTGAAGCAGTTGGAGCTCAGCGACGATGAAGTCGCGATGGTGATGGGCCATGAAGTGGCACACGCATTGCGAGAACACGCCCGTGAGCGCATGGGCAAGACCGCTGCCACTCAAGGTTTGTCCCGTCTAGGCGGGGCCGTGGTGGCGGGCATTTTCGGTATCGATCCGCGGGTGACCGACTTCGTGGCTCGCGAGGGGGCCAACTTGCTCACTTTGAAGTTCAGCCGAGAGGACGAGACCGAGGCGGATCTGGTGGGCATGGAGCTGGCCGCTCGTGCCGGCTTTGACCCTCGCTCTGGGGTGACCCTGTGGGAGAAGATGAGTGCGGCCAACAAGAACGCACCGCCGCAGTGGATGAGCACGCACCCTTCAGGGGCGACGCGCATTCATGAGATTCAGGCCAACCTGCCCAAGGTGATGCCGCTCTTTGAGCGCGCGCGCAACTGAGCGCTGTCAGGTGCCGCCCACATAAGGGTTGCTGCGACGCTCACGACCGAAGGTGCTCTCGGGCCCGTGACCGGGAATGAAAACGGTGTCGTTGCCCATGGGCCACAGACGCTGCGTGATGCTGCGGATCAAGGCATCGTGGTCGCCTCGCGGAAAGTCGGTGCGACCAATGCTGCCGGCAAAGAGCACATCGCCCACAAAAGCCCGTTGCATCTCGGGCGAGTAAAACACCACGTGGCCCGGCGTATGGCCCGGGCAATGACGTACTTGCAAGGTGTGCCCACCCAGGCTCACCGTATCGCCATCGTGCAACCACCGGGTGGGCTTGAAGGGCTTGGCGGGGGGAAATCCATACATCGCCGCTGCCTGGGCCAGACCGTCAATCCAGAACTGGTCTCCTTCATGCGGACCGATGATGGGCAACTGCAAACGCTCGGCCAGCTCGGCCGTGGCGCCCGCGTGGTCGATGTGTGCGTGGGTGATCCAGATTTGCTCGAGTTTCAACCCAAGCTGGGCCACGGCATCAAGGATGACCTCGAGGTCACCGCCTGGGTCGATGACCGCAGCCTGTTGAGTGACATCGCACCACACGAGGGAGCAGTTTTGCTGGAACGGGGTGACGGGAATGGTGTGGTAGTGAAGCATGGCGGTGCATGGAACGCCAACGGCATGGGGTTTTGCGATGGCGCTCAGAAAAAGACACGAACCCGTATTGTGAACCTTTGTCGCGTCCGCACACGGTGGTCGAACGCGGACGTCATGAAGTGACCACTTTGCACACGGCGATGGCGGTGGCCACATCCTTGCCGTCTTGCTGCAAGCGGCCCATCACATGACAGATATCCTTGCCGCGGCGCATCATGCTTGCTTCAGCTTCGATGGGGCCGACGTGGGCTGGCCGCATGAAGGACACGTTGAGGCTCAGCGTGGCGACCCCCTGGCCTGTGGTCAGGGTGGCGTCCACCAGGCTTGCCGTGACGTCATCGAGCATGGCGCTCAGCATGCCACCTTGTACCAAGCCAGCAGGGTTGCGAAATTCATCCCGCCCGACATAACGCGCGCGCAGCGTTCCGGCCTCGGCATCCACGGACTCCACCTCACCGCCCAGCAGTGAGAGCACCGGCGTTCGAGGGACTTCCCCGCGCAGCATGCGGCTGAAGGTACCGTGCGGATCGGCGGTCTGAATCGTAGGCTTGCTCACGCGTCATCCCGAATGCCGTTGCGCAGGGTGCCGATGGCGTCCACCACGATCTCGCAGGTGTCGCCCGGTTTCATGAAGACCTGTGGAGTGCGCTTGTTGCCCACCCCGCCCGGGGTGCCGGTGACGATCACATCGCCCGCCGACAGGGGAGTGAAGCTGGAGATATACGCGATCTGTCGCGGAATGCTGTGAATCATCTTGTCGGTGGTGGTGTCTTGCAACACCTGTCCGTTGAGGATGGTTTGCAGTCGCATCACGCGGTTGGGGGCAATCTCATCTGCTGTCACCAGCCAGGGGCCGAAGCCACCGGTCTTGTAGAAGTTCTTGCCGGGCGTCCACTGGGAGGTGGCCACTTGCCAGTCACGCACCGAGCCGTCGTTGTAGCAGCTGTAACCGGCGATATGGTCCCAGGCCTCGGCCTCCTGAATGCGGCGCCCCCCCTTGCCAATCACGATGGCGATTTCGGCTTCGTAGTCGAGGCGATTCGATTCGGCCGGGCGCAAGATGTCCTGGCCATGACCCACTTGCGATGCGGGCAGGCGCAGGAAGATGGTGGGCACCTCGGTGATCTCGCGTCCGGTTTCGCGCACGTGTTCGCCGTAGTTCAGGCCGATGCAAAAGATTTGACCTGGGTTGGGGATGACGGGCAGCAGTGTGAGCTGCGAGAGTTTGAGGGTGGCCTTGTTGCTGCTGGCGGCCTGGGCGGCGGCATCTAAAAGGTCCTTGGCAATCAGGGTTTTGAGGTCTGGTGCTTGTGTACCCAAAAGAGGGGTGAGGTCCAGCACATCGTCGCCTTTGACGATACCGTAGGCGGGTGTGTTGTGATGTTCGAAGCTGATGAGTTTCATGGGATGCCTATTAAGTCAATGAGTTGGTGAACTGAAGTAGTTGAGGGTGCCCGTCTCGATGGCCGTGAACCTTGATGACGTTCGGGGTTTGCCATACCCCTGCAGGGAGCGGTGAGTCACAGCGACACATCTCACTGCAGACGTGAGCCAATGTCCGATGCCGCACGCTGCAGCAAGGGTGTGAGTTTGGAGGTATCGACCACTGCCATGCGCTGTACCGAGCTCACCAGCGACAAAGCGCCCATCACGCGGCCGTTGCCTGCGACCAGCGGCACAGCCAAGGCGCTCAGGGTGGATTCCAGCTCTCCGTGGGAGAGGTAATAGCCGGCCTTACGAATGCGTGCAAAGTAGCGTCGAAATTCGGGCCACAGCGTGGGCAACCCTGCTTGCGCAATTTCAGCCGTATGCGCATCCATGACTTTATGTAGGTTGCCCGTGGACAGTTGCGCCAGGATCACCTTGGGCGCAGCGCCCAGAAACAAGGGGCGAGGCCGACCGCGGCCGTAGCTGAGATTCGCTGGTGCCGAACTGTACTCGCGGTGCGTGTCTAGCAATTGCGTTCCCAACAGGCTCGAGCATACGCAATCAAAACCGGTCAGCGACACCAACTCCTTCATGAACGGGATTCCGTGCTGCATGACCGGGTCTGCTTGGCGGATGTAGTGATCTAGCACGATGATGCGAGGCCCCAGCGTTACCTGTGCATCGCCTGTCCGTTGTAGCAGGCCGGTGTCGGTGAGCATCTTCACATAGCGATAGCCCGTGGGCAAGGAAACCTGCAAGGCCTCGCTGATTTCTTCGGCAGTCCAGTGCAGTCGTTGGTCTGTGAACAGATCGAGCACCCCAAGCATGCGAGCCAGGCTGGAGTCGGCTTTGTCCATCATCGGCGTTTTCAAGCGCTGGCCAATGCTGGCGTGAACAAGTGAGGCAGCTGATGCGCCAGGGCGTCCAAGTCTGCGGCGCTGCGCGCCACGCCCATGACGTAGCGATCAGGGCGTAACATCACGGCGCGAACACCGTGCTGGTCAAGCCAGTTCTGTAGAGCCTTGCCGTCGTCCACCACGGGGACGACGCCATGCGACATCCAACGCGCACGCGTAGCCGAGCTCACGCCACCAATCACCGCCGCGTCACCCACAACCCCGAAGTGGGTACCCAATCGGGCATCAAGCAATTGCCCGTCGCCCAGTGCTGGTTGGGGGAATACCCGAGCAACGGCCGACTCCTCGCCGACCCAACAACCTGGGCCCAGACGTGGTTCAGGAAATTGAAACATCTCAGGTTGGCCCGTCCTGAATTTCGCATCACGCTGGCGCGCAGCCTCGGGGTCGGTGGTTTGAATGATGTCGCCCAAACGAACGGCCAGTTCGATGAAGGCCTGAACATGAGGAGCTCGTTCGCTCTCGTAGGTGTCTAGCAGCGAGTCATGGGCGCGATGATGCAGTACGGCGTGCAGCTTCCAGGCCAGATTTGCCACATCGCGAATGGCTGCGCACATCCCTTGGCCCAGAAACGGCGGTGTCTGGTGTGCGGCATCGCCAGCCAACATAAGACGGCCCTTGCGCCAGCCTTGTGCTATCACAGAGTGGAAGGTGTAGATGGTTGCCCGTTCGATATCGGCTTGTTCGGGCGTCACCCACTGCCGCACCAGTTGCCACAGCGTCTCGGAGTTCACCATATGGGCCGGGTCATCTCCCGGCATCAGCATGATTTCCCAGCGGCGACGGTTGCCCGTGACATTGCAGTAGGTCATTGGACGCGCTGGGTCGCAGAACTGAACCGTGTGATCAGGCAAGCCAGGTACGTTGGTTTTGAGCCTCACATCAAATACCAGCCAGGGTTGGTGCAGCCCCAGATCCACCATGGTCGTGCCCAGCACCTTACGCATGAACGAGCGTGCGCCGTCACACCCAACCACGTAGCGAGCGTGTAGCCTATGCGATTGGAGGGTATCCAGGTTTGTGACTTGCAAGGTCGCCTGATCGTCGTCATCTACGAGGGCCGTCACTTCGTGTCGGGTCAGCACCTGCACATTGTCAAAGCGGCGCAGTCCCTGTCGCAACAAGGCTTCGAGTTCTGGTTGATGGAAGTAATGGTTGTTGGCACAGCCGTGGGGCCCTAGCAGGCTGGTGCCGGCCCGGATAAGCAAGGTCTCGCCGGCCGCGTTGTTGAAGTGCATACCCTTGAGGCCGGGGCGCGAAATGGTTTCGATCGCCTGCCGCAATCCGGCGGTCTCAAAGACGCGCATGACTTCGCCATCAAAGTGAATAGCGCGCGGCAGTGGATAAATCTCGGCCTCGCGTTCGATGACCACGACCGACACATTCAACTGACCCAACAGATTGGCCAGGGTTGCGCCTGCCGGCCCGATGCCGATGATGGCTACGTCAATACACGGATCGCTCATGTTCAGTATCCCATGAGCCTTTCCATATCGGCAACCCAATCGGCGCGACTGCGAAATTTGGGTCGACTACGCGCCAGAGCCTCGGCGGCGGCAAGAATCTGCTCGTCCGTTTGGCCCAGGTCAAGGGGCTCGCGCAGCGGCTGCTCGCAGTACCAGGGCATATCCACAAAAACCTCCAGCCGGTTGCCTTCTGGGTCGCGAAAGTAGATCGACACGGCGTTTCCGTGTGTGGCTGACACGAGCTCAGTGACATCGGTGTCGGCGCTGACACGTCGGTGAACCTCTCGTAATGTGTTCAGATCCGGCACTCGTAGCGAAATCTGGTTGATGATGCTGAAACTCGCATCGGTGGGTCGGCCAGTCGCCAACACGATCTGGTGGTGCTCGGACGGATCGCGACTGAGGAAGATCAACTGAACCGTGCCTAGCTGACCCCGGTCGGTTTCGAAAAAGCACATCACGTCCTTGTAAAAGCGCGCCATGCGTTCAAGGTCGCGCACGTAAAACCCCATGTGACTGAACACGAGCGAGTTGCGTTGGGCGAGAGGATGAGACATGGCTGCTCCTGCAAAAATGAGATCAGTAAAGCTGTTGATGTAATAAACCTGTTAAATTATGAATGAATTATCGTATTTTGACAAAAACATAAATATAATTCACAATTTGAGCACGGTCGACCCTGTCGGTCGTCATCATGAGATCAGCCCTTGAACCCGACGCACACATGGAGACAACCTTGAACGCCACACGACGATTCAGTCTGACGCTTGCCGCCCTTGCTGCGGCGGGTCTTGGCTCACTGACCCAGGCCCAAGCCCAGGACTATCCCACTAAGAGCATTCGCATCATTGCGCCCTTTCCCACCGGCACAGGGCCTGACGCCAACACACGAGAGATTGCCGCCGAGTTGACCAAGGTGCTGGGCCAGTCGGTGGTGGTGGAAAACCGCCCGGGCGCTTCCAACATGATCGGCATGGAAGCCGGCGCCCGGGCTGCGCCCGATGGGTACACCTTGGTCATGGGGTCCACGACGTCGCTGTCAGTGGTGCCGCACCTCTACAGCAAGGTGCCGTACAGGGCCGATCGCGATTTCGTGCCGATCAGCATCGTCGGGCTGCTCAACACCGCACTCACCGCCAATCCGGGCCTGAAGGAAAACAGTGCCAAGGAGTTGATCGAGCGCCTGAAAAAGCAACCCGGCTCTGTCACGGCGGCCACATCGGGTGTGGGCAGCTATTCGCATCTGGCCGGCGAATGGTTTGCCTCGGCCGCGGGCGTCAAGATCGATTTTGTGCCCTACAACACCACCAGCCCGTATGCCGACTTGCTGGCAGGTCAGGTGCAGGTCATCTTTGATGCCCTGCCTGCCGCGATAGGCAATGTGCGTGCTGGTAAGTTGAAAATTCTTGCACTCACCGGCAAAACCCGGCATCCCAATTTCCCCGACGTACCCACCTTTGCAGAGGCGGGTCTGCCCGACTACAGCCCGACTGCGTGGATCGGTCTGTTTGCACCGGCCGGCACACCTGCAGCTGTCGTGAGTAAGCTTGGTGATGCGATGCAAAAAGCAGCAGCACAAAACCCCGAACTGATTTCCAAATGGCGCTCCTATGGCGGAGACCTGAAGGCACAGAACCCTGCGGAGTTCACTACCTTCCTGCGTCAGGACAATCAGTTGTGGGGTCAAGCGATACGCAACACTGGCTTGAAACTGGATTAATCAGGCGATTGGTCGGGACTTCAGCGGGTGGCGCTGACTAGAATGCCACATCCATGAAAGACCCTGCCGACACGACCGCACCCGCGGCACGACGATCACGTGCCGCGGCCCGCGCAGTCGACCCCCAGGCCCTGCGAACCTGGCTGCGTTTGCTCACCTGCCATAACCAGATTGAAGCGAATCTGCGTAACCGCCTGCGGTTGGGGTTTGACACCACCTTGCCGAGGTTCGATCTCATGGCTCAGCTCGATCGCTACCCCGACGGCCTCAAAATGCGCGAACTCTCTCGCCTGCTGATGGTGACCGGGGGCAACGTGACGGGCTTGGCCGACCGCCTGGCCGAGGAAGGGCTGATCGAGCGCCGCGATGATCCGCGAGACCGTCGCGCCTATTACGTGTCTCTCACCGCCAAGGGACGCGAGCAATTCAAGTTGATGGCGCGAGAGCATGAGCAATGGGTGACAAGCCTCTTTGCGGTCTTGAGTGCCCAGGAACTGCGTCAGCTGTGGGACTTGTTGGGCAAGCTCAAGCAGGCCTCCGGCGCCGATAAATAGTTTACAAATAAACAATTCTTTTCTAAACTAAATGCTCTCATTTCGAGAGGGGCTGATCCAGCCCGGGTGCGATCGGCGAGCGCGGCGCAGCGGGTCAAGCCACTGACTGACTGCAGGAGGTCTTGATGCGAATCGTGTGTCTGGGTGGCGGGCCAGCCGGCTTGTACTTCGCCATCCTCATGAAAAAGGCGAACTCCGCTCACGACATCACGGTGATTGAGCGCAATGCCGCCGACAACACTTTTGGCTGGGGCGTGGTGTTTTCCGACCAGACCATGGACGGTTTTCGTGAGGCCGATCCGCCAGTGGTCGAGGCGATCGAGGCCAATTTTCACCATTGGGATGACATTGACATCCACTTCAAGGGACGGATGATCCGCTCGGGAGGGCATGGCTTTTGTGGCATTGCCCGCCTGAAATTGCTGGAAATTTTTCAGCACCGCGCCATTGAGCTCGGAGTCAAGATAGTGTTCGAGCGCGACATCAAGGACCCGGACGAGTACGCGCGCGACTACGACCTGGTGATTGGTGCCGATGGCGTCAATTCAGTGACGCGCAGTCGCCATGAGGCACATTTCAATCCGCGTATCGACACGCGCCAATGCCGCTTTATTTGGCTGGGCACACGAAAAAAACTCGACGCCTTCACCTTTGCTTTCAAGGAAACGCCTTGGGGTTGGTTCAACCTGCATGCCTATCGATTCAATGACGAAATGTCCACCTTCATAGTGGAAACGCCAGAGAGTACCTGGTTGAAGGCAGGCCTGGACCAATTGGAGACGCCTGCATCGATCGCGTTTTGCGAGAACCTGTTTGCCGACTTGCTGGACGGGCACCCGCTGATTTCCAATGCCAAGCATTTACGCGGTTCTGCTGTGTGGCTCAAATTTAACCGCGTGCTGTGCGAACGCTGGTACAAGGACAATATCGTGCTGCTGGGAGATGCGGCGCACACGGCACATTTCTCCATCGGCTCGGGCACCAAGCTGGCCATGGAAGATGCGATTGCCCTGGTGCGCGTGCTCAACAGTGCCGAGGGCAGCGTGCCCGAACGCCTGGCGCGCTACCAGGCCGAGCGGGAGATCGAGGCGCTCAAATTGCAAAGTGCTGCGCGCAACCGCATGACCTGGTTTGAGCACATAGATCGGTATGTGCACCTGGAGCCTGAGCAGTTTGCATTTGCCTTGCTCACCGGCAGTCAGCGCGTGGGGCATGGCAATCAGAAGTTGCGCGACCCGCACTACATCGACGACCTGGACCGCTGGTGGGCGCGGCGCTGTGGGTTGGCCGATCGGGCAGTGCCTCCGATGTTCACCCCGTTCACCTTGCGCGGCATGACCGTGCCCAACCGGGTCGTGGTGTCGCCGATGTGTACCTACTCGGCGCAGGACGGTGAACCCAACGATTTTCATTTTCAGCATTACACGGCCCGAGCGCTGGGTGGTGCGGGCCTGGTGATGACTGAAATGACCTGCGTGTCACCGGATGCGCGCATCACCCCGGGTTGTGCGGGCATCTGGAATGAGGCGCAACAACGGGGGTGGGCGCGCATCGTTGACTTTGTGCATGCCAACAGCCCGGCAAAGATCGCTCTACAAATCGGGCACGCAGGGCGCAAGGGCTCAACCCGCCTGGCCTGGGACGGGATCGATCAACCGCTGGCGCTGGGCAACTGGCCGCTGATCGCGCCGTCTCCCCTGCCGCTCATGCCCGGTGTGTCCCAAGTGCCGCGCGAAATGACACGTGCGGACATGGACGCCGTCAAGCACGATTTTGTCGCTGCCACCGAGCGCGCACGTGATGCGGGCTTTGACATGGTGGAGTTCCATGCGGCGCACGGCTATCTCATGTCGTCGTTCATCTCGCCCTTGACCAATCAGCGGCGTGATGCCTATGGCGGGACCACCGAAGCCCGCTGCCGCTACCCCTTGGAAGTGTTTCACGCGATGCGCGCGGTGTGGCCAGCCGATCGCCCAATGTCGGTGCGCATCTCCGCCACCGATTGGGTGCCGGGTGGCATGACACCCATGGAGGCGACGGTGGTGGCCTCGCTGTTTCGCGATGCTGGGGCAGATATCGTGCACGTCTCTGCGGGTCAAGTCAGCAAGGACGAACAGCCGGTGTACGGTCGCATGTTCCAGGTGCCGTTTTCGGACCAGATCCGCAACGAGGTGCAGGTGCCGACGATTGCGGTGGGCAACATCTTCGAGGCTGACCATGTCAACACCATCATCGCCGCAGGCCGCGCGGATTTGTGTGCGCTGGCCAGGCCACACCTGGCCGACCCGGCGTGGACCCTGCACGCAGCGGCTGAGCAAGGGTTTGTCGACATTGCCTGGCCACGCCCCTATCTGGGTGGCAAGTTGCAGCTTGAGCGCAATCTTGAGCGAGCGGGCCAACTGGCCCTGGTTGCCTGACAACGTGATATGCAATGACTCGCGCGCTCAGCGCACCTTTTGGAGAATGTCCGATGACCCCCGCTTCCATGCAAGCCCATCGTCGCCCCTTCCAGCATTACGCAGCCCGTCACTTTCGCTGGCAATGCAGCGAGGATGGAGGTGTCGCCACCATCACACTCAATCGGCCGGATAAAAAAAATCCACTGACCTTCGAGTCTTATGCGGAATTGCGCGATCTGTTTCGCGATCTGGCTTACGCCAGCGATGTGCGTAGCGTGGTGATCACGGGTGAAGGCGGCAACTTTTGCTCGGGCGGCGATGTGTTTGAGATCATCGAGCCGCTCACACGCATGCCAATGCCCGAACTGCTGGCCTTCACCCGCATGACAGGCGACCTGGTCAAGGCGATGCGACGTGCACCCCAGCCGGTCATCGCTGCGATCGATGGTATTTGTGCCGGGGCGGGTGCGATGGTGGCCTTGGCCAGTGACTTTCGGTTGGGCACGGCCAACGCCAGAACAGCTTTTTTGTTCACGCGTGTGGGGTTGGCTGGCGCCGACATGGGTGCCTGCGGCTTGCTACCGCGCATGATTGGTCAGGGCCGTGCCAATGAATTGCTGATGACCGGGCGTGCGATGACGGCCGCTGAAGGCCATGACTGGGGTTTCTTCAACAGCCTGCATGAACCCGCTGCGCTGGTGTCGCAAGCGCAGACCCTGGCCCGCAGCCTGGCCGACGGGCCCTGGTTTGCGCATGGCATGACCAAGACCATGATCAACCAGGAATGGGCGATGGGCATCGAGGAGATGATCGAGTCCGAAGCGCAGGCCCAAGCCATTTGCATGATGACGCAGGATTTCAAACGGGCCTTTGACGCATTCGCTGCCAAGCAGGTACCCCAATTCAAAGGCAACTGACGCGCTCCCAGGTACCCAGCGATGACGCCATGATGATGCAGACCCATTCCTCTCACGCCAACTTGCCTGCCGCTTTGCAAGCCCATCTCGACTTGCCGTTGTATGACCCGGGTCACCGTGTCTTGGCGCAATCGCTCTGGCAATGGGCCCAGGCACTTCCCGCCGTGGACCATGACAACACCGATCACGCCTGCCAGCAACTGGTGCGGCAACTGGGGGAGGCGGGTTTTTTGCGCTACTGTGTGCCAGCGGCTTACGGAGGGGCATTGCCCGAACTCGATTCCCGCTCACTGTGTTTGATCCGCGAAATTCTGGGCTGGCATGACGGGTTGGCCGACTTTGCGTTTGCCATGCAAGGCCTGGGCACTGGCGCCATTTCGTTGGCCGGTACTGACACGCAACGGCACGACATCCTGCCGCGGGTGGCCCGTGGCGAATGGATCTCCGCGTTTGCCCTCACCGAACCGCTGGCCGGCTCCGACGTGGGGGCGATGCAATGCGAGGCGCGGCTCGAAGGTGGCCATTACGTGATCCATGGCGAAAAAACCTGGATCTCCAACGGCGGCATTGCCGATGTCTATTGCTTGTTTGCGCGAACCGGCGA
>JACCDW011404637.1_pt1 | contig 15925 bp, 20 predicted proteins | sample 7449781 | NCBI WGS metagenome assembly JACCDW01 (sample SAMN15323449, study PRJNA562643) | freshwater metagenome | isolation source: river surface water | place: USA:Blue River Watershed | collected 2017-08-18
ATAGTTACATCATCTGAAGAATATGAATTATTGAATCCACCAATTTTAATACACCCTTTTGCCGATATGTATTACAAGGAGACATTTCCTCGCATGATAAAACCTACAGACTATATGCAAAAACTTATTGATAGTAATTTACATCTTATAAAGGATGTCTATTGTGGTGTGAATATACGTAGAGGCTCGTATTCTGAGGACTCCAAGCAGATTGAAGATCCCTCAAATGTGACTCATTTTTTTTGTAACGACGTAGGTGTTTCAAAGTTCATCGATATAATCGAACGAGCACCTGCTAAAGTGTATGTAACTTCAGATTCTCCTTCGATCAAAAAGATGATAAAAGACAAATTTGGTGACAAAGTTACTATGAACGATACTGAGTTTGTTCATACATCAGATGTTGACCTTGCAGGTAAAAAATCATTAAAAAATTTACATGACGTGTATCTCGTGTGGTTTTTATTGAGTAAATGTCCACTTGTATATATTACAGGTGGTACAGGTAATGAATTTTTACACGGATTTTCAACTTTTGGATATACTGCAGCACTTTATGGCGGTCGTCATTTCTTACCAGTTTTTAACAATGATTTATAAACATTGAGTACTTTCGAGCGCTCAATTTCAGCTTTATTCGCCCATCCATAGTCCGCGACCAATTTATTAATAACATTTTTAGCAGTTACTTTATTCATATTTGATTTTTTTAAAATTTTTCTAGTATTTGTGTTTAGTTTTGTGTAGAGCTTATTTATAATCTGTTGTTTTTTATTTTTTGTTGTTACTTTGATTCCTATACGTTTTGCGAGGTTTGCAACATTTTTCTTTAAATAGTCTTTGTATTGTTTCTTTTTGGTAACGAGTATTTTTGGAGACAGTTTTACTGGTGGCGCAGTTGCTTTTATTTTACTGCATATTTGTGCCATTGTCATTTTAGAGTCTACTCTGTGACCTAATCTACGCATTACCTTTATAAGATCATCTTTTTTGTAAGACGTACATAGTTTTTTATTTATTCGAGGTCTTCTTGTAGGTGATATTCCGAATGTAACAATAGGCAAAGGTCCTGTGGGTACATTTCTTTTTGGAAAAAACGTGGTCATTTTTATCGGTGATGTACGTAGTTTAACTGGACTTGGTGTAAGAGTACCAGCCTTTTTCCTTGATTCTATATTTTTTATCGCTTTAAGTTCAGCTTCAACATTATTCATTCCATCATTGATGAGCTTTATCTTTAGTAGAGAAACACGTTCCTTGTTTCGAGCAGAAAATTTTACTCCACCATTCTTTGATTTTAGTGGTGATCTTGTCACTTTTGTTTTCTTGTTTGGGCCAGAAAAAGTTAACAATCGCATTTTACTATTAGGAACAGAAAAAGCTTTTAGAACCTGATTCATTGTTGGTAGTCTTGTATGAATAACATCTGAACGCAATCTGAATTCCTTTACAACATCCGAATTTGCAACTAAATAATCAGATGGAAACACACTTAAAGCTTTTTTTCTAAAACGTGCTGGTAAATCTGCTGATATTGATGTTACAAAAAAATGAAAATCATACATTGGATTATTTCCGGGATAAATACCATATCCTTCTTTTAATCTTTTGTCAAATGTTGGATTAATACCTTTCCAACTTGCAAGCTCAAAATCATAAATGAGAGGATTTTGCTTATCATTTATCAAAACATTGTCAACGTGTAAATCATTGTGACGAAAATGTGGATATTTATCATGGATTAATTTTAAATTTAATAATACCTTGTACACTATCTTATCTAAATTTGGACCTTTGTATTTTTTTAAAGTTCCGCCATCTATGTACTCTGAGTACATATAAAACCCGTGAACGCATTTTACACCTTCATACACATCAGGTATCATAGTTGGAAATAATTTATGAAACTCCTTTTGTGTATTATATTCGTATTCTGTGCATTTTTTTATCGCAATGTTTTTTTTACATTCTTTATCCGGACAACCAACCCAAACCACACCTTTTTTTAATTCCATAATTCCTTTATTGACTGAATTTGAATATGGTTTTTTGTGACGCATAAACCCACCTGGATCACATAAATTTTTACCTTTAAGATTATTCATTTACTTAAAGTTTAGAAAATATAATAAAACCAGTATGGGTCGTAGAGTACTTGTTACAGGCGCAGCGGGTTTTATTGGTCATTATGTTATTGAAAAATTGATCAATGAAACTGACTGGGATGTAGTTGGTCTTGAACGTCTGTCATATTCTGGAAATATGAATAGGATTTATGATGTTATAGGTAATTCTCAAAGATACAAGTCAGTTCATCATGATCTACGCTCATCGATTTGCGAAAGTCTTGCAAAGCAAATTGGAAAAATTGATTACATTGTACACATCGGAGCGAATAGTCACGTAGATAGAAGTATTCAGGATCCATTGGCTTTTGTTTTGGATAATGTAGTTGGTACTTGTAATATTCTCGAATTTGCAAAAACACAAGAGTCTCTCAAAATGTTTATTTACTTTTCTACAGATGAAGTATTTGGCCCAGCACCAGAAGGTACTAAATACGACGAATATGATCGATACAATTCAACTAATCCGTATAGTGCAACTAAAGCAGGCGGAGAAGAGCTTTGTGTAGCATATCACAACACATACAAACTTCCAGTTGTTGTTACACATACAATGAATGTATTTGGAAATCGGCAACATACTGAGAAATTTATTCCTAAATGTATTCGTAAAATTTCTCAAAATGAAATTGTTCAAATTCATAGTGATAACACAAAAACTGTACCCGGATCTCGTCATTATATTCACGCAGAGGATGTATCAGATGCTGTTCTGTTTCTTTTGAACAAAGCAAGTGAACTCACTGGTACGGAACTGTGTCCAAAGTATAATATAGTTGGACCTGAAGAAGTTAATAACCTGGAAGTAGCTCAAATCATAGCATCTGCAATGGATAATCTTCCTCTTCGTTATGAGTTTGTTGATTTTCATTCAAGCCGCCCAGGTCACGATCTTCGATATGCAATTTCTGGTGAACGAATGGAAAAACTCGGTTGGATCCCTAAAGTTTCTCTCAGAGATCGAATCAAAGAAGTTGTCAATTGGTCTCTAGAACATCGTGAGTGGATTTAAACAAATAATACGTTTAAATCTTACAAATGAATCTAGAAATTTTTGTAATATTTCACAAAAAAATATATCCAGAAATGTACTCTGAACTTGACGAAGATGAAATGAAATGTCTTCGTTTCGTTGCTGTAAACAACGCAACGGATAAAACACCAAATGGCACTGACTTAATAAACGAATGGGAACTTCCTATATACAATCCTAATTGGCAAGAACAAAATTGGATGAATGGTGGTGTAAATCATCATATCGTAATGAATAATGTTTCAAAAGCTGATTATATTGGATTTGTTCAATATGATATGAAATTTAAAAAAGATAGTATAAAAAATTTAAAAAAGTTACTTTCACCAAATATAGGTGTTTCTATAAAAACTATGAATTTTATGAATTTGATAGGAACAAGCACATATGGTTTTTCTGAATTTAACATGTACAACTTTGCACTCAGTCAACTCCCAAGTTTAAAATCAAAAACGTTCCCATTGTTCCATAACTGTTTCATGCTCCGTAAACATTATGAAGAAATAATGCCAAGAGTCTTGCAAATTGATAATATACTCTTCGAAATGCATAACAAACCGGGTGACCCATATTACAGATTCCCCATAACTACAGAACGCACATTAGCTCTCGGTATATCATCTGTAGTTGATAATGTCATTGAATTTAAAGAAATTACTCACGAAAGATTACAATGAGAATTTCATATGCCATATGTGTATGCAATGAATATAGAGAATTGAGAATGCTCCTTAATTTTTTAAGAGATGTTCGAAATGTTGATGAAAGTGAAATAGTGTGTCTTGTAGACACATCAAAACCAAATAAATTAGTAGATTCTGTTTTAATGTGTTTTCCAGAGGTCAAAATTATAAAACGGTCCTTTAACAATGATTTTGCAGATCATAAGAACTTTTTAAATGATGCATGTCAAGGCGATATTATTTTCAATATTGATGCTGATGAGATTCCACAAGAAAAACTTGTACATTTTTTACAAGGAGTACATGATGACTTTGATATATTATACGTTCCTCGTATAAACATATGTCCTGGTTACACTGAAAAATTTTTAAAAACCCATAATTTTAATGTAACTAATGAAGGATGGATTAATTGGCCAGACTATCAAGGCAGAATTTACAAGAAAGGTATTACATGGGAAGGAAATGTACACGAAAGACCATACGGAAAAGACGCAATTGTTAAGTTTCTTCCGGATAATCCACATTTAGCTCTTTGGCATATAAAGGACGTTGATCGACAGAACCGTCAAAATGAACTGTACAAATCGATTCAAGCTCTTGATCAAGTATAACCTGATCTCTTATATTCATAAAACTCGCTTTTCTTTTTAAAAGTTCTATAGCGTCTTCCTTGAACAAATGCTTAAAAAATTTTCTTTTTTCACTTAAAAATTGAAAGGGACCATTTGTTTCCCGTAACCCTTGACACACTGGCCATGTTACACTCCTCAACTCATTCAATTCAACCTCCATTTGATCAAGTCTCGGTAAAACTACAGTTCTTAAAAGAACTTGAATATCTTCCACTTTACTCATTTAAAACTTATTCATTGTTAAATCTTAAATGAGTAAAGTGGACACTTTGAACAAAATGGACACTTTGAACAAAATGGACACTTTGAACAAAATGGACGAAGACGTAATTTTAGCTATGATTGTGTGTAGTTTGTTTTTAAGAGATATTCCTATGAACTATAAAGAAAAGGTTATTTTATGTGTACTCATTCTGAAATATATGAATCTGTATATTAAAACAGAAGCTGACATACTATGGGTTAACAAGCAGATTGAGGAACAGAGTCGTGCTCTACCATCAACTTTACAAGGTGATGAAAATCCGTTTTTGGATTCCACTTAAGTTTTTCTCTTGCTTTCGTTGAATCTCCAATAAGTATATCAACTTCTGCAGGTCTAAAAAGTGTCTTGTCTATTTCATATTCGAGTTTATTGCCTGTTATTTTTTCAACTTCTTCTATAAATTCACGGATAGAATGAGTTTCACCAGTCGCCAACACATAATCATCTGGTTCACTCTGTTGAAGCATAAGCCACATACCCTCTACATAATCCTTTGCATAACCCCAATCTCTTTTTGATTCTAGATTTCCAAGTGTAACTTTTTTATTCTTACCAGCTGCAATTGTTATTTTTCGAGTTACAAACTCTTCACCTCTTCTCTCAGATTCATGATTAAACAATATGCCATTACATGCAAAAATATTATAACTTTCTCTATAATTTTTACATATCCAATATGCACTCACTTTTGCAACACCATATGGACTTCTTGGATAAAACGGTGTATCTTCATTTTGGGGTATTTCTTGAACTTTTCCAAACATCTCAGACGTTCCTGCTTGATAAAATCGAATTCGCTCAGAAAATCCTGACGTGCGTATAGCTTCAAGAATGCCTAAAACTCCAAGTGTATTTACTTGAAACGTATATGAAGGTTGTGAAAATGACGTATGAACATGTGACTGTGCAGCCAGATTATACACTTCAAGAATATCTGTACTTGTATTAAATCTATCAATTACATTCTTCATAGAAAGAACATCACACAAATCAGCTTCTACTATTGTCATATTTGGATGTTTCAAAAGATGTTCAATTCTGTGCAGATTGTTCGAAGATGATCGTCGAACAATACCAGTCACTTTATAATTTTTTAAGAGTAAAAACTCTGCTAGAAATGAACCATCTTGTCCCGTTATCCCTGTAATGATTGCGGACATTATTAAAGAATTTTAGCGAATAATCTTTAATGTTGTGGTTATTTGTTGGACCCACACCTTTATCCGGAATTGGACAAACCATGTTGAAATATTCAAGAATGAAAAACACAGATTATATTCAGTTTGGTCAACCAAAACCTGATAAAGAATACACAGATATTTTTATGTTTATATTACCTCTTCAACAATATGTTGATTATGCAAAAACATTCACGGAACGTGTACATGTAATGACTATATGCGAAACTGATCCTGTTCATGAAGATTACAAACGTATATTTGATAATTTTGAAAACGTCTTTACACCAAGTATATTCTGTAAAAATATTTTTGATAAACAATTCAACACAAATGTTAAATTTCTTCCATTGTGGACTGATGTGATACATTCAACACCATACACATTTTATACAATTGGAAATATAATAGACCCTCGAAAAAACATAAACATGCTTATAGAGGCATATGTGCGATGCAATTTTCCAAAGGGTTCAACTCGTCTGGTATTAAAGGCAACATGTGTAAAAGATGTTTCTATAAAACTTCCCGGTGTAAGTGTTATTAACGGACTTGTATCCGAAGAAGAAATGGATCGTATTCATAAAGATTGTGACTGTTATATAAACTGTAGCCATTCAGAGGGTGTGGGAATGGGTGCAGTAGAAGCAGCTCTTCGAAATAAACCAGTTATAATTACAGATTATGGCGGTTTAAAAGAATATGTAAATACACCATTCACTGTTCACTGTGTTGAAACTGAATCTGGTATTGCTGATTTTCTTTTTCAGCCTCATATGAAATGGGGTGTACCATCAATTGAAGAGCTCATTTCTCACATGAAAACATGTTATGAAAATCAAATAAGATATTGGGATCATACACACACTAAAAACTTTATAAAGCAAGCAGAAACATTCTTTACGGAAGATGCTTCAAGCAAAACTTCCCAACCTTAGCTTTACACTTACAAGGAGTTCCGTTCAGGTTTTTAGATTGACATATTTGGACAACAACATGTTCTTTTACAGGAACAGAAGAAAACGGAACAGGATCAATAACTACGATACTTCTCTTGGGTACTGGAACAGACGCGTTTTTGATAGTTTCTTCAAGTTTCTGTTTATACACTTGTATTTTTCTATTTGTAATTATTTCCTGCACCATCTTAATTTTATCTGCATTCATTTCTGCAATATTAATAGTGGTTTTTACTCTTGCACTATGAACCGCAGATTCGCGCATTTTGCGTTCCTTCATAAACTCTCTGCGAAGAGCCTCCATTCTTGAAGTTGAACTTGAACTGGAATGAATTACCGTGTAGGTACTAGTTCACAAAACTTTATATTTTCTTTTATATTTACCAATGTTCTTTGAAATGTGCGTTTGTTATTCGGATGATTTTTGTCTGTTCTTTGTTTTATGGATACCCACTTCTTCCCATCATAATAACACTCAAATATCCCGTTCTCTTTCTGATCTGTTTTTTGTATTTGAAGCAACTGATTATCAGCTTGAATATAAAATCCCCCATCACGCACTAAAAAATCAATTGTAATCTTCTCAAACGGTTTCCACTTGAACATTGTCCAGTGAGTACCCATTCGAATAGGTTCATGTACTGGTGTAAAAATAACACCATCATTATTATCACTGAGAACAAGTTGTGACATATTCTTGTAAGGAATCATCTTTTTACACGTTACACGAATTTTCGTTGGGATGATTATCTTTACAAGCAATCTCACCTTTTCAAGCCGTTCTACAAGTGTTTTTTGTCTGAGATCTTCACCCTGAATGCAAACAGCGTCATGAACTATAAAATTGTCATTAATCAATTCCCCATCAAGAAGTGTGTCACGCGGAACTGTAAGAGGATACAATACATAATCAAACGACCTGTTTACAAGAGCACATATTTTTCTATTTAATGAATCTGTAAAACAAACCAAAAAATGTCTTACTCCGTCAGTTTTTTCACAAACCATGTAATCTTTCTCAGATAGAAATGGGATGTGTTTCTTTTCGATTGAAATTGGTTGTGGTCCTGGAAATCTTTCAGAATCTCCAGAGTTCCACTTAGACTGAATAAATTTCTTAATTTCTTCCTTCATGGTGCTTGTCTTACTCCTGTACTCTCAAGAATATTTCCAAGGCATTCATACACATAATGACACGTTGCAGAGCATGATCTCAAAACCCCAATTTTTACTCCAGCCTTTTTAAGTTGATCAAATGATTTGAAATGTGAATCTATATCTCGAAGTTTTTTAAGAATCTGCTTTGTGTCCATTGCAAATATACGACCATCAGTCGTGGACGAAACAAACTCGGCTACATTGCTTGTTATATCCTTTTTTCCAACCTCTGTATCAAACGTAAGAGCTCTCTGACTTGCAGGCTCTTTGCTCCCTTCTAGCGTTTTTTTCTTAAACATTTCCCAATTTACACCTTCGTTTACACATGGAACTATAAGAGCTTTTACACCCTCTGGAAATGGTGCCATAAGTCTTTCAATCCCCTCCAATCCTATAGTTACACCATAATCAAGCCATATGAGTCGTTCTGCAGACTTTAAAAACTTGTGAATACAGCTTCTATCCGTTACAAACTGTATTTCCAGATTTATGTTTCTTGACATACAATACATATGTAACGCCATTGCAGTATGAAGACTTGTCGCATTTAGTGACTTGTTTCGTGTGCCGATACATAAAATTACACTCGAAACCATTTTCTTTAATCTGTATTTAATTCTTAAATAGAACCACTAAATCTCAAATTACCAACGTGCCCGAGAATAGTTGTTACATCTGCAAAAATTTGACCTCCCATAAGTTGCCAACGACGACAAAATGCATAATCCTCTGACAAATATCGTTTGTTATCAGGATCAATCATACAATCAAAAATTGCACAATATTCATCAAGATCACGATTTTGATGATCATTCATGCATGTAAGTGTGTCCTTGTAATGTTCATACATCTTTTCAATAACGCTTCTCTTAATACACATAAATCCAGTTGGGCCATCAAGAACTTCTGTAAAACCATTCACAACTTGCGATCGAGCATACTTGAAGTTTAGAACAAGAGAACTTGCTAAACGCGCCAAATCACGGTCATCACCATTTTTTACAGCATCTTCAGCTTGATCCCACATAACAACCTTCTTTGGATAACATGCAACGGCAACATCATGATTAGATTCAATCAAACGAATTATAGCATCCGGTGAAAAGTGAATATCCGCATCAATAAAAATAAAATAGTCAGCTTGAGTTTTATATAAAAACCGCGCAATGGCAATATTACGTGCACGAGTAATCAATGATTCATTCTCAGTAGTATCGAGAAGCATTTGTATTCCTTTTACAGCACACAGCCTCTGAAGATGAAGCATAGATTCTGCGTAACTCTGTAAACACAATCCACCATAACACGGAGTTGAAATGAATACTTGAACCATTTAGCAAAACTCGTTTCTTCTTCTTAATTGGACTCATTGGATTCAATTGAAATCAATTTCATTGACAACTTTTTCAATCTTCACTAAAGTCGGAACTGATACTTCACACAGTTCAGCTATAGTTGTTCTTTGTATATTGTAGCCCATACTAGTTACAATTTTGTATATGACAGCGCTTGCAATACCCTTTGGAGTTTTACCCATGAGTTTTGGATTGTTTTGTGCATCTTCACACGCTTTTATAACTTTCATACGAACCTTTCCCTTGTCCTGGTCTGAAATGAAATTTATATTATTGAATAAACGTGATATTATATCACTTGACATAGTGATACCAGTATCTTCACCAGTCGTTTCTTTGAATATGTCACACGTTCTTGAAATATCCTTTACAGGAATTTCAAATGCATCTGCAATCTCTTGAGATGTACGAGACACACCATGTTTCTTACACGCAGATAAAACACAATTCGCCTTCACACCAGACCTAATTGCACCTCTTGTAAGTCTTTCTTCATTAAACTGTCTATACAAAATCTTAATATCTTCAATAATCATATCTGTGAGTTTCAGTTTTCCCTTGCAAATGTGATCAAATTGTATATATGCGTGATGCAATGCACGATCCTTATGATTCATCGATGAATGTAAATTAATCTTTGCCATTTTCTGGCATGTTCTTCCAACTATCATAGTTCCTATCCCCCATGAGGCTGAATACAGTGCTGTATTCGAAGGAATTCCTACACGGGATGGATCTGTATTGTCTTCTGGACCTCCAACCCACTCAGGTTCGTCTGATAAAAAACAATCATCTACACGACCGCATGATGTGCATGTGGGGAGTTCATATTCGTAACTTTTTACACCCCCACATGCACATATGTATTGATCAAATTCACTACTTACTTCTTGATTTGTTGGCTTCAACAACAACGAATCAACTTGACTCCAGATAACGTCAATGTCAACCATTTTTTTTCTGATTTACATCATGTATAAAAATTTTAATACCTGGACACAATACTCATATCTTTTGATACATACCAGTACAGTAATATCATTGCAACTGATGCTACAAGCACCCATTTCCCTATCGTAATCTGTTTCTTCTTTTTCAACTCTTCTTTCTGCTTCTCTTCATCTAGACGTTTTTTTATCTCTTTTATATACTTGTCAACCGTCTCTCTTTCTTCATCTTCATGCTGAACAACGTTTACAATTTGATCACAATGCACTCTTAATATAAATGCGTTATTCTCAAAACCCTGAAAGTTCAATAAATTTAAATTCTTGTCAAACCATCGAATAGTAAGTCTCGATAACGTTTGACGAGGAACTTGCATACTCACATAATAATCAGTACTCTCCTTGAATGTTTTCACTTGTGTCGAAGAAACATCCATTGGAATAGCTGCAAACATATTCCGCGCATTCATGCCAGACATTGAAAGCGATTTCAAATCTTCAAAATATGGTGTTCTAAACTCCTCTATATCTAAAAATACATATTCATTCAGTGATAAATCTATCAAGTTTTCAGATTTAACACCATGTGTAAAACCAGGAATAAAACTTATTGGACTTACATCATATGTCTTTTCGTTTATAAAACCAGACATTTTTGCAAATTCACTCGAATGAACCGTAATTGTACTCGCTGGATCATTTGACAGATATATAAATCTTCCTTCCGATGGAAGATACTGAAAAGAGTCTTTTCCTATTCTTTTAGAAATGTCCGTAGCTAAATTTTGAGCACAATAAAAACCGGGCGGAATAGATATATCATTCATAACATCAGTTCCATTTGTAAGATTATATATACTGTTAGGTACTTTTGCAGATACCAGGTCAACTCGTGTTACATTTTTCAAATCCTTTACGAAATGTAATGTATAACTATTTCCAAATGGATAAATATTACAATCTCTATTTTTAGAATCTACATGTATGTAATAAACACTTTCAGAGTGTTCATTCATCTTACTGTACTATCATGTATTTTTTCATCTGCTGGTTCACAAACTCACCATCTCCACATATACCACCTGATCTCTCAGTAGAATAATATGAAGAATCTTTAGATGGTCCCGGTGTACACTTCATATCAACTGGAAGATTGAAAAATTCACCTGGCTCTTTTCCTGTACCTTTGATGTTCAGTTCATAAGGAGAAAGTGAAACGCCGCTGAAACCAGATATCAATCGTGGAAAAAAGAGTTTTACAAAAATTAGAATCAAAAGAACCAGGATAATAGTGTCATACTGATTATTCATTTTTACAATACCCTAAGAATTTTTTCTGCGTTAAAGATTTCAACTTCATTTCTTTAAAGATTACAGTATGGATTTCGACCTAGACCCCGCTGAAAGAGATATCCTGGATGAGATTAACATCATCCAGGATGATCCAACAAACAATAAAGTTCAGAAACCATTCCCATCAAGACAATTCAGAAAAAAGGCTGTTTCTTTTCAAAATGAAGACAATGATCCCATAGACATCTTTGCAAATGATGCAAAGATGAATTCTCCAGCACCTCCTCCTCCAATGGAGTGGGACGGTGGTGCCGGAGAAGGTGATTCAGGAGAAGATTTTGTTAGAAATCAACAACGAAGCATACCAACAGGTCCATCAGAAGGATATAAATCAATTGAAGATGAAAAGGCTGATCTACTGAATAGAATTGCACGTCTTCAGAAAAAAGGTTTACAAACATCAAATCGTTTAACTGTATATTCTGACATTGAAGACATTAGAGCAGAATATAAAAGACTTACATATTCGATTGAGGTAGAACAGTCTATAAAGTTTCAAAGAAGAATGCTCATTGCATGTGTGTCTGGTGTTGAATTTCTCAATAAAAAATTTGACCCCTTTGACCTAGAACTTGATGGTTGGTCTGAAAACGTAATGGAAAATCAAGAAGACTATGATACAGTATTCGAAGAGTTGTTCCAGAAATACAGAACAAAGGTGAACGTTGCACCAGAAATAAAACTCATGTTTATGATTGGTGGTTCTGCTATGATGTTCCATCTCAGTAAATCAATGTTTAAACCGTTCACTCAAAAGGCACCCCCTGGACAAACCAACGGATCTGGAAAACCCAATTCTGGACAAACAAGCGGGTTTGGACAAACCAACGGATTTGGCCAACGTGAAATGAAAGGACCTGGTATAGACCTTGGAAGTCTTGGAGGTGGATTTGACATTTCCAGTCTCTTGGGTACACTAAACCAACAAGCACAACAACAGGACGAAGAAGTTTCTGACATTGTTTCCATCGGTTCAGATATAAAAGATCTCGAAATTACAGGCACAGAAAAAAGAAGAAAAAGAAGTCGTCGTGATAAAAAAGAACTTGTATTGTAATAAATGATTAATTATTATCCTCTTGATGATGAAATGCTAATACCACAAAAAAACAATACAATTGTTCCAGTAAAGAAAACAACAGAATGTAATAATGTTGTTATGATGTTTATAGGTGGTGTGATTATACTTGCACTCTTAGACACAGTTCGGTGATCCTAGCCACCCTTTTGGTTGTTGCGATGGTTCTATAGCCTTTTTACGTTTATAAAACATATTCAGTAAAACCGACCATTTATCAACAATGTCAAAAACTTCTTTGTGACCAGGTGTTCTTGTTATCCTTCCAACAGCCTGTTTTACATCACTGTGTGGAGTCACTAAAAATAATGTGTTCAGCTCTGGAATATCAAGCCCCTCATAAGCAAGACTAAACGTTGCTATTATAACTTGCTTTTGAGAAGCTGCTTCATGCTCTAATGAAGTCATTCCACCCATATATAAACCTGATACATCAGACCCCAATTTTTCGTGTAAATATTCACAGTGACATCTACGATCACTCAAAACAAGAACCTTTCGCTTTCTATTTATACACTCCTGCAGATTATTTAATATAAGTTCATTTCTTTCTGGAATATTTACCAACTGATTTACCATATGCGTCAGTGAAACTTTTCCAAATTTATTAAGAATTGGACCATTGTGAAAAGATGGATGATCAAAATCAAGTTTTTTTAGTTCAACTACAGATTCTTGTTCCATTGAATAAAACTGTTCCCCTAAAAACCAATACAAAATTTTAGTAAGTCCGTCTTTTCTATCAGGTGTTGCCGTCAATCCAAGTGTAAATTCTGGTGTAACTTTGAACATTGTTTTAGAAAATGCTGGAGCACCTATATGATGAGCCTCATCAACTATAATCAAACCAAACATCTTAAACTGTTCAGGTTCATGATCTCTTACACATAACGTCTGTATCATAGATATAACAAAATCATGCCCGTCAACATCAAATGTATCACCCTGAATTAAACCAACAGTCGAATCTGGACAAAATTGTTGAATCCTTTCACGCCATTGATTCGCAAGAAACTCTTTATGAACAATAACAATAGTTTTACGTTTTAGTTTTGCAGCGATAGCTAACGATGTAGCTGTTTTTCCTTGACCGCATGGTAGACAAAGAACACCATTTCCATTAAACTTATTCAACGCTTCAACTTGATGAGGTCTCAATTGTCCTTTGAACCTGATATTTGCATATTGACCTTTGAAAAACTTTTTTGTGTCACACTTATCAAAAAATCTGGGTATCTGCAAAGTTCCATCAGAAAGTTCTTTGTAAACTTTAAAAGGAGCTGGCCTAAATCCCATAACATTCTCATTAGCTCTCACAGTCAATACAGATTTTAAATGAGCTTTGTTCAAACCATGTGGGTTGTTCATTTATTACTCTGTGTTTATAGATTTTAATACATAAAATTCAGAACCATTCCATATTTTTCGTGTATACTCAACACTTGTAAGAACATCTCCTTTTTTTAGTTCCTGTACTGTTTTCAAGCCTTTTATTTCAACGCCTGTTACTCTATTGTATCTCCAAGGAACTTTTATACGTTTCCCATCAATATCTATATACTTTCTTCCTTCTGTTTCATACATTGAAGACCCAACGACTGGCATTTCTGTTCAAACTCACGCTTCTCACCTTTAGACAAATTAACATCGTCACCAAATTTTAGAGCTCTAATTTCAGGCCCAGAAAGAGTCAATGAGTTCATACGATAATCAATAAACGCTTCACATGCATTTGGCACAATTGGCAGAATTAGCCTATATATTTCAGATGCACACTCACGAATCTCCTTTTGTGCGTGTTCATCCATACGCAATTTCAAGAAATGAAATAGATTATGAAGATTAATCTTCCAATAAAACTCCGTAAACGTAGACTGTGGAAGATGAACTCGTGCAAGTTCCCTTGCAACCCCAGAATCTAGTAAATCTTCATACACATCAAATGCACTCTTGCATGAAAGTTTTTGATTTTCGAAAATAGACATGTCATCTATAGCAGTTTGTTCAGACCCTTGTTTATTTGTCTTTGATTGTGTTCGATATTCTGAAGGTACCCAAAAATCATCCTTAATGACAGAATATCGAGCAGACAACTCATTGACACTCGCAGTCCGATGACGAAGCCACTGTCGAGCCACAAAAATAGGAACACGTACATGAAACTTAAATTCAACCATCTCAAAAGGTGTTGTGTGCCAATGCCTCATGAGATACCGAATAAGTTGCCTATCTTCCGTCACTGACTTTGTACCATCCCCATATGAAACTCTCGCAGCTTGTACTATTGATGTATCACTTCCCATATAGTCAACAAGCTTAACAAACATGTTTTATTAACTTAACATGTGTATTTTTTAACTAACAGGTTCCATAATAGAATTTGGTGCACACATCATAACGTCATTAATTAATGTATACCCATCTTCACACGGTGGTGATTTTGCCTGATCTGAATTATAACACAAATCATTCTTGAATTTGTATCCTACATTACACTCATTTGAACTGTATGTAGATCCATCTTTAAAGTTAAAACATGTGGAAGAAAATTTAAAATTGTCTTCATCATCTAAAGAATCATCTAACCTATATCCAGATTTACACATAACACGTTTAACAAAAGATAAAGTGTTTTGACATTTTTTGGTTTTGTTATCAAACACAAATCCATGTATGGAACAATTTGTTTTTGCAGAACTTTCAATTTGAACTACTGGACGTTCATTCACAAATTTATGAATTTCTATACAATCTGTATTTTTAGTTGGTACTTTATTACTTGTATCACGTAATAACCATAAATCACCTCTTTCATTTTTATGAAGACCATTGCAATCAGGATTTTTAAGACATTTATCAACTGCCGTTGCATAATCACGACTCCCTGCACGTTTAAGATCCACAGATGTAGAAAAACAAGACATTTCTTTAAATACAGAATTACCAAATCTATCTTTAATCATTGAACGATGTGTGACTTTAGGAGTTGGAGTGACTGGAGGAGTTGGAGTTGGAGTGTCTGTAGGAGTTGGAGTTGGAGTGACTGGAGGAGTTGGAGCGGTTGTAGGAGTTGGAGTGACTGGAGGAGTTGGAGTTGGAGTGTCTGTAGGAGTTGGAGTTGGAGTGACTGGAGGAGTTGGAGCGGTTGTAGTAGG
>JACCDW012104308.1_pt1 | contig 15925 bp, 13 predicted proteins | sample 7449781 | NCBI WGS metagenome assembly JACCDW01 (sample SAMN15323449, study PRJNA562643) | freshwater metagenome | isolation source: river surface water | place: USA:Blue River Watershed | collected 2017-08-18
CGTCCCGCAGCCAGAGCTGACGGTTCTTGAAGGCATCCGATTTGACCTTGTCCTCGATCTCTACCATCTTGTCAAAGAACTGCTTGATCTTGGGGTTGTTGTCCATCCCAGCAAAGGAGATGTTCATGTCAAACTTCTTGTACTTGTCATTTTCCTGATTAAAGTCGTTGATGTTGTAAGGAATGTTTACGAGAGGCGTCTGGATGGTGAGCTTGTCCCCGTCATAGTTCACGTATACCGTCTTGCTCTGGTTGTCCAGCAGCTTAGGCTCGGAGTACTTGAGCTTTGAGACATCGATCTGGTTTGGGGTAACGACGGCGTTGACCGACATTTTTGCGTCTGTTCTTCGTATATCAGTATACGTTTGTAAGTTTTAAGCAGGTTTCAATTTTTGTGATGATGTTTGACTTTGTGTTTGTGATTATATTTTTTCAACAGATATAGTAGAATATTAGATTTTATGACTGATAAAAGAAGAGGGCTAATAACAAAAATAGAATGGATTCATAAACTAGAACAGGATTTACGGGAAAAATTAGAACTACCAAATCTTAACCAAGGATCACCAACCGGATTTGTAGAATACTATTTAACATATAAAAACTCTACAACTGATATTTTTCCTACAAATCAATCATATTTTAGTAGAATACGTAATGCTATAAAAGGTCTACAAACAGTTAATAAGAACAGACTTTTAAATTTTATCGACGCAAACAAAGGGGCCAATACTTTAGAAGGTACCCCTTCTAAGTCCTCAAAAAAACCAAAACCAAAACCAAAACAAATACAGAGTATGAATGAAGAAGAGGGTGAAAAAGTTGAGGAAGTGAAAGAAGATAACAATGATTTGATAGCAACTGCGTGTAAAAATGCGCAAGTAATTATTAAAGATGTTAAAAGTGTTGTAGATCTTATAAAAAACGGACTAAATCAAGATAAGAATTTAGGACATATTTCAAATAATAATGAATGTTTCCATATAATTTATAATAATCCAGAAATTTTAGAACAATATGCTAACATAGCAATTAATTATAAGGAAGAAGAAATTGCTAAACTTGACAAGAAAGATTGGAACGACAAGGTAAGTTTTATAAAAACAAAAGTAAAAGAAGCACTAGAATTGATTGAAAATTTTGATGAAAAGTTTGAAGAAATAGATTCTTCTATACTTTACATAGTAGATTGTAAATTTCTATTTGCTATACACGATGTAACAACAAATAATAAAACATACAAATGTTGGAAATATTTTGGGTCGAAACCTAGCCATATTGATATAAAGAATACTCGGTTACGCTGCAAACTTTGTGAAACTGCTATAAATGAAATTGATATTGAAAAACCAACAGAGAATGACATTCGTAATATTATAAAAGATATACGCGATAACATCAAAATAGATGAAAACAAAATAAGATTGTTAAGGAGATACTTTAAGATAGCTGATGCACATAAAGATTTTCCTAAATTTGATCTCATGTTTTTATTAAAATTAATGGATCCAAATATAGAAAAAGACATAACAGGTTTAAAGAGTACATCAAACAACATAGAAACTATAAACAATATAATTTACGACAAGATCTATAATGAATCCAATGAGCAATTTAATGAGTTAGATTTAAATAAACTGTTTCGCGATGTTTTTAATAATATACATAGTAAAGATATATATGATATAGATTTTGAAAAAAATGTTAATATAGATGAGGTTATCAAAAAATTAGAGACTGAGAAATATAAAATGTATAAGATTTATCTTGGTACGAGTACAGGTAACCGAAGCGGTATATTTGCACAACTAAATCAAAATATAGATATGGTTCCGTCACGTAATACTACGCCTGACTCTACAGAACAAGATGCCAAAGAAACGGATTTTAAAATTAACAAATGTATAGAACTTCTTAAGAATATTTTTGGTGATGATGTGAAAATCATTAACAATACAAACGTTAAGGGATTACTAGGTATGAAGCGTATTTATACAATTGCACACCTTTTTGATAGTGATGTAGATATTACAGATAAGATCAAGACAGATATCGTTGCCAAAAAAGAAGTATATGGATATTTCAAAGAAAACGGGGATATTATAATAGATAACAACAACCATGCTATATATATAGACAGTTTATATGTGAAAGAAAAAGACATGTACATGACTAAAAACGACAAAACCCATCTATTAATAGATGAAAATACAAATTATATAAATGAATGTCTCTCGATAAAGAGTGATAGTGCTTCTAAGGCGAAGAAGTTTAATTCTATTCTTAATGAAATTTTGAAAAAACAACCTCAATCATTAGATAACATTGATATGTTAAAGGATGTTCTAACTAAACTGAATACGGATTATATTAAACCTTTCTTAAAATGTTTAGATTCGGATGAATTGATCCCGCGTAACACTACCATACAAGACCTAGGTAATGCTAATATTTACAAAATAATATCTATCTTTTTAACATTGAAAGGGTTTGGTGATACAGGTTCTGTTTATTCTGTAGATAAGAATAAAAATCATGTGTTTGTAACAAGTGATACGATAGCTGCAATAAATTCGATATTGTACAATAATAAGACATTATATGTTGAGAGAGGTAGTTCTGCAGGAAATCACAGTTACACATATTACATTTATAATCCAACCATTCCTTCACGAGAATTTTCTCCATCGATATCAATGGCTTTAACATCGCAATCAGTCCAACCTGTAGCACAACCTGTAGCACAACCTGTAGCACAACCTGTAGCACTTCCTATAATACAGCCTATATCACCACCAACTGTAACACAATCGGTAAAGACTTCAATCGGTCGTAAACGCCTACCTGAAGTATCACAACAACAATTAGAACAACTAGAAGATATTGAACTAATTGCAAGTTTACAGAAGGCAACCATAAGATATTTACAAGAGGGAAATAAAGAATTAGCTGCCAATACTGCAGCTTTAATACAAGATATTATTCTACATACTGGTAATACTGAAAAAAAGCAGAAATTTAAGGGGGGCGCGCAAAAAGATACTTCTGATACCATGTCAACTAAGGAAACCCTTATAAGGTTTGTTGAAAAAGGTTTTGAATATATCCAAGAAAGGTCATTCGAGGATGGTGTAAATTATTTTGCCCCATACATGACAACGATAGAAAGAATTATTAATGGAGAGACTATTTACAATATCAAGAGTTTTACTCCTAATCCGGATTTGGTAAAGCATATAGACGAATACCTGTATTATGTCCATATGATGCGGTATGGATACACAACCGATCTAGAATATGTATTCCTACGCTTTTTAGAATTAAAAAACATCATACCATCTATGAATTGGTATGCCAAAGATGTTCTTACCAGAATAGAGAAACGGTTAAATATAAAGTTTATGAAACCATATCAATACGTACAAACACAGATACCAATTTATGAGGTAAGGGGTGAAAAACATCTATCTGAACCATTCCCCGCAAGAACCAGGAAAGACGCCATTTATAAACCAGCAAAATCAGAAGGACACACTAGATCATATATAAAGTCTAGTTATCCTCAAAACAAACGTACATCAATAATTGCAATGCAACCTGTATCTATATCTGTACCTAAGAATACATCTATGGCTGAAAGTAGAATTAATGCCAGATATAGCACGCTTCCTATGGGAATATCTATAACGACTGGAGGAAACAAGACAATAACCAAGTCAGACATATCAGCATATGAGGAGGAGCTTGTCAAACTCTACAAGCGTTACATACGCTTAGCAAAATCAAACAAGACAGAACAGGAGCTAGAAGCGGAATTCCAGAAGCTAGATACAAAGATACAAAAGTTAGCACATAAGATAAAGACGGATATGAAGAAGTAGAACCCTATTATTCACAAAATGTTCCCTCTAGATTGGAGCGATGTCTTAAAAGCGCCCTCGTTTATCATCAGCGTTGATACCAACAGATACAGTATATGCGAACGGCGTGCCAAACAGGCAGGCTATGTTACTATCTCACATTTCGCAGGTATAAACAGAGATAGCGAGGATGCCCTCAAAACGAATTGGGAAAAACATACATTCCTTCCGCATCACAAGATGATTGGCGCCCATCCTTCTGCAGTAATGTTGTCTCATCTAAACGTATGGAAGCACATCATAGATAATGAGATATCGTGTTGTACGATATTTGAAGATGATATGATATTCCATACCCATTGGAACAGCTTAGCTTATAGGTATTATGATAATACACCAAAACAGAGCGATATGATATATATGGGGCATCATTGTGGCAATTTGTATCCGGACATGCACATATCACAGGTACCTGTATATTGTCTAAACGCGTATGTTGTAACACTAGATGGCGTAAAAAAACTATACGATACGATAACAAAATATCCATATGATGATTTTGGTGTGATAGACATGATGCTAGTACGCATACAGACAGAAATCGTATTAAATATCAATATGCCAACAAAACTGGTATGGTATGCCTGGAACAGCCATATGTTTCCAGATCCAGACAATGAGAAGTACAAGCATCCCGATGCCTTACAAAAGGACAAAGGACTTGTATTTCAACAGAACCCGTTTTTTGAATTAGAAGATGAAGATGAGGATTAGGTATAGTATTTTATGTTCTTTTTGTAGAATGCCGTATATAATAAAGCAAACAAAAGAGAAGGGTGTTACGGGTTACAAGGTATGTAAGCTGGATAATCCAAAGAGCTGTTTTAGCAAGCACCTCCTTAGCGAGGAACATGCAACAAAACAGCGAACAGCGATTATCCTTAGCGAGCTGAAACGAGCTAAGAAGCACGGTGGGGTTGGCGATACAGATACTGCCCATATGACAGAGCGTGATCAGAGGGTTGCTAGGCGAAATGCGGTACGCGAGGCAGCCCGTTTAACAGAACTTGAGAGGGCAACTACCCCAAGAACACCAACCCATCAGCCACCGGTTACAGATAACAACGAGCCACCTCGGGTTCCTACACGTGTAACTACAATGCCTAGGACAGGTATGACCGAAAATACACGTGTTCGTAGAACAATAATGTTACCTGTGCCCCAAGGTTCTGATAGCAGTTATACCCCTAGCACAAACACTAGCTCTAGCTCTAGTTCCGGTTCTTCTAACAGGGCAGGGCCATCGCAACCAACAAGGGCAAACAGGGCAAGCCGGGCAAGCAAGGCAGGACCTACATCTAAAATTACACCAGAACAATGCCATGCGTTCTTTAATAATCCAAAAAAGAACCCACTAACTAATGCTAACATTACATTTGATGGCCCTAAGTTTAATGAGATACTTCGAGCATGCTATGGCCCGATGAATCATGATGACTATTTACAGATTGTAGAGAAGTTGTCGCTACCCGCAAATTCGTATTCTAAACTTATCGCATATCTAAAGAAACAAGGTCTCCTAGTAAAAGATATAGCCACGGAAGAGGCAAACGAGGATGAGATGTGCAAGAAATTCCTAGAAAACCCTACCAAGGATCCAAATGGTTCGAAACGAAAGATAGGCATAGGGAGCAAGGAATCTGATGCCTATTATAAGAAGTGTGAGAAGAAGCTGCCTGCTGATGTATTCCAACAGCATCTAGATGTTTTTATAAAAGAAGAGATACCAGATGGTATAATGGGACCTTATAAATGTGCGAAGATGATAGGATCTGTACAGGCTGGTTTTGGTCTTGTATTACAAGATTATTTCAGAAACAGCCGAATACCAATAGATCATCCAATAGTAAAACAGCTTCTTAAGAGGTGTGACAAAGACTTCCTAATGAAGATCTTCCTGATAAAGACATTGACAGGTGTTGCTAGGGTAAACAATATTTCAATGGAGGACATTATAGTACGGTATAATGTACTAAAACACGATCATACAACAAACTATGTTTATATACTATTTCCAAGCTATATAGTTGATGCTATAACTAGGTACATATTTGACTTCAGGTACAATATTGAAGAAAAGCAGCGGTTACTAACAAACCTTATTAATACGATAGGAGAGCTACTAAACATATCTACATCAGACATCAATGAATCGTATTTTGAAACGGGTACTAAGCCTAAAAAGGTATACATTGATGGTGCACAACGGGACACATTAGTATCCTCTATGTACGAGCTCCAAGCTCTAAAGCACGGCATAGAGATAAAGATTAGTGACGAAAGCAGCTCTGATAGATCTTCGAAACGTAGCAGGAGTATCAGCCCTAAAGAAGGTTTGGCATCTCTTCCTAAGAATACACGTGCCCAGATATTGGATGAACTAGAAAGGGGGTGCCGTGATATGAGAGATAACATTAGCTTTGAAGATTTCGAAGATATGAAGAAAAAGAAGTTACAGCTTATTGTAAAGATAGGACCAAAGAACGGTGAAGGAAAACAGAGCTGCTACTACGTAAAGAACATATTCAAATACGTTGAGAAGGAGCTAGCTAACAGCAAGATACCTACCGATCCTTATACACGTGATCAAATAACACCGGATGCTATGAAGAGGATTATTATGCCAAAGATGCGCTATGTTGATATCAATATAGTAAACCCGTTTGAAAAGAGACAGGGACAAAAGATACCAAACATAGAGCTTGTAGTGAAACCAAACGTTGATGATCTAGGGCGTCCTTTCTATACGGTTGGTATTAGGAGACGTATAGGAAATGTTACAGATATTCATGGCCAATACGAGCGTCTCGGATATATACCTGCGAACATATATGTAGATGTGAATGATCGTGGTGATAGTACCGAACATTACACAGATGTATTCAGTGGCGAGACAGATGTTTCATCTGCTGTAATCATGGCAAAACTGAGCATGTTAGTAGATAAGGGCGTAATTACAGATATATATGGCATGCCCCGTGTACATATTAATAAATCAATGAATTATTGGTATGATGACAATGATGAGGTGATTATTAAGAAGGCTAAGAAGATGATAGACGAGTTTGATACCTATCTTTCTTAGGATTTTCCTTTACATATTCCCCCGTTCTATTTGATAATGTTGTACATACTTATCGTATATATTTGGAAGGTATGTCTCATGACGGGCAACCGCTAGTTCTGTCTTGCGGATTGTCATGCGTAGTGTGTTTGCGAGATGCTCTCCAAGGATCTCTTCTAGTTCGTGCCATGGAAAGCTATCCATAAACTGATGGAGGCGTCTTTCGGAACCAATAGACATTATATCTATAAGCCGCTTCTCGCTCTCTGAAAGACTGTAATTTAGAACAAAATACTCGTCTGTTGTATAGCACCCGCTGTTGTACAACGGTTCTACTACATAGTTGCGAATGCGATCAATAAACATTAGTGTTGTACAAACGTATCCACTGAAAGCCTTATCTATTTTCAGATGTATATCTCTTTTGCTTGTAAAGAATTATCACAAGGATAAGAATTATGTATGGAATAAAGCACGCATAGTGATAATAAAGCGGTATATCTATGGTTTGTGGAGTGAGTTTTGAAAGATCGGTCCGGCACATAAAGCTAAGAACCCTGTTCATCCTTGATTTACAGCGTTTGGCAAACTGTTGCACCGTTTCGTGCGGGAGCTGTTTGTCCTTAGGGAGATAGCAGATATGAACCTCCTGGTTTTGTGTAATGGGCTGGTTCTTCATAATATTGATCATATCGATATGTGTGCGCGGACCATTGTAATACTCAGGATATAATATGACGATTGGCTGAACCTCTTGCTGTACACTGCAACCAATGGATTTGAAGGTATGTATTGTATCATTTGATTTGCCCCTTCCGCCACACTCGTTGGCGTTAGTAAAGTCGGGTGAATTAACGGCAACCAGCATCTGTTTGTCCTTGTGTTTTTTGATAGAGTTTATGATGCGATCCCTTGTATTCTCGCCACCTGATTGACCTACTGTAACAAAATCAAAGGTGTTTGCTACGAATTTTCCAAAAACATCATATCTGCGCGGGGTTCTCATAAGACCATTTATGTTGGTATGGATGGTTGACAATAGGATGCCATCATATGCCAATGGATGATTAAACAGTAGTATTCTTGCTGTTGGATCATGCTTCCCATGTATGTGTATGCGATTTATTCCCATAGATAGTATGATAAGCCTAGATACGTATGTAATTATTTTTGTATTTTTTCCTAGAACCAGAATGATTAATATGCCTATTACAAACGCCATCACAAAAGTGTGAACCCTTATCATTCTTTGTTCGCTACAATCCAATCAAAAAAATAAATAGTAAAAATGTACGAGTTTTGATTTATAGCTATAGCGCACCTGTTATACTAATGGTGATGCCTGTTGATGGCATCCGAGAAAGATCCATGGACGATCCTAGGGATCCCTAGGAATGCTAGCATCGAAGATATCAAGGCACAGTACAAGAAGCTGGCACTCCGGCTACATCCGGACAAACACGCTGCGGATCTTACACCGGAGCAGCGCAAGGAGCGCGAGGAGCGTTTCAAGGAGGTTACGGTTGCCTATCAGGTTGCTACGGACATCGCAAAGGCGCGCGAGAATGGGTGTGACATTGGTAGCGGTGATGACTACGAGAGATGGAGGGGTATGTGGGAGCGTGTAGAGGCAATGATACGTAACCAGAACCTCATGGAGACGCTTAGCAAGGCGTTAAAGGGCACGTTCAAGGACATGGCTATTAATGCCCTATCACGTATGAATGCTTCCACCCAGCAGGGACGTGATCATGACGCAGCTAGTGATATAAGTAGCGATGTTGAGACGAGCAGCTATGCCAGTGTAGATGCCGATATGGATGTACCGGACCGCGATCCAGAGCCGCACATCTTCAAGCTAGCAGTTTCATTAGATGACGTACACGCGAAACCTAGCAGACGGGTGAGGCTTTTCCTTAGTGATTATCCTAACGAGCCGTTCTTTGTAGACATTCCATATGACAGTTTTCCGGAGGTTGCGAGCACACATCTTCACAACAATACCGAGTACACCGTTATAGTACAAATGGAGGCAAAGCCGCACCCTGTATACTATTGGGACCCGCTACTGAGCGGATGGGACCTCTATACAACTGTACCTATAGGGTTACACGAGTACATAACAGGCTGCGTAAGGGCGATCCCGCGGCTTGGAGCTACCAACGAAGATGAGGATCCAATCAACCTAGCAGTACCAGCGTTCCCGAACGTAAAGAAACCGATCGTGTTTGAGGGACTTGGGTTAAGGGGGCGCGGCGATCTTTACGTTATGCTCGAGGTACAGTTGCCAACGAAAAAGAATTGGAAAATGTTAGAAAAAGAGGATCCTATCGTTATAGAGGATTTTTTGTGCGTCTGTAAAAATTTGGAAAATCCAAACGCACCGCACCGTACACCGAGCTGAATTTTTAAAAAATCAAAAATGATTTAAGGGATTAATGCTATTTCAGAGTATCCAAAGTAAAGATGGTTGCCAAGAAGAACCAGACCGCTGTCGCCGCACCTGTTCCCGTAACCCCCTCGGCTCCCGCCAAGGAGGGCAAGGATGTGAAGCCCAAGGCCGCTTCAAAGGCCACCCCTACTGCCGAGACCAAGCCTGCTAAGGCCGATGCCAAGCCCGCAAAGGCTAATGCCAAGTCGGTTGAGCCCGTACCTGCTGAGACCGCCACCGCCCCTGCCGAGATTGAGAACCCTCTTGATGTTGTGTTTGCTAAGCTGACTGCTGCCACTGCCCTGTTCAAGGAGATCCAGAGCACCCTAAAGGTTCTCCAGAAGACCTATGACAAGATGAAGAAGGTTGTTGATAAGCAGGAGAAGAAGAAGGCTAATGCCCGTACCACCCCTTCCGGTTTTGCTAAGCCTACTAAGATCTCAGATACCCTTTGCGAGTTCCTTGGTGTTCCCAAGGGTACCGAGCTTTCGCGGACCGACGTAACCCGTCGTATCAATGGGTATGTGAAGGAGCACAACCTTCACGATCCCTCGTGCCGTCGTATTATCCTCCCTGATCCCAAGATGAAGAAGATCCTTGATCTGAAGCCTGGCGAGCAGCTATCCTTCTTTAGCCTCCAGCGTGCGATCAAGGGCCATTTCTCTAAGGCCTAAATGGTGTTTTATTGATTTTATTTTGTATTTGAGTGACATGTCAAAGAATGTTATCAAAAAATCGAATATATTTATTTTTTACACTTAGAAGAACGTTAGCTTCCTCCAGCTAGTGTTTCTAAGTTCTGTATCAGAATATCTTGTAACGTATTCATCGTGACTATACTCATCGTCGACGAACATTTTTGGGTCCCTATTATCAAGTGTAAAATCACTAGTAATAGAACATTCTTCTATACAAGAGCTAAGTTTTACGAGAACCCTTGTAAAGAAAACTTCAAGCTCCTTATGCACATTCTTTGTCCCGGCAGATACGCACCATATGCCGTTTTGAAAACTCCTGTGATAACCAAAATGACCATCGCCGCCATTCGCCCCAACGTAATGATATCCAAATATATCATACAGGTCAATATTTTTTAAAAATCCGCGCCATTCTGCTATGAAATCCGGTACAGGCTCAAGCCATTCGTTATTATGCATATAATGTTCAACAAGTGAAACATACTCTGGTTTGATGTGCGCCCGAAAACGCCAATACGTGTATATGCCCATGTATTTAGCATAATAATATCAAAAGTTTAATACGAAAGAATCTGATTTTGTAAAGGTACCAAAACATTAATAAACGCATACATATTGCCTATGCGTGGCTTCTCTCACTTATCTTCGTCATGTAACTGTTCGTACGAGGATGTACCTTGTTCTGGAAATCACTAGAAGGCCTATGAACATACACATCAGGCTGTGCCTTTGTTCCTACAAGGACGATCTTTATAACAATAGGTGTTGTAGTATCGATTGGTATTGGTTCGTTTCTCTCGATATAATGCTCATTATCTGTTTGTTTCTTGTTAGCGGTATTCGTGCTAAAGCATTTTCCCATGCTTAATCTACTTTAATATAAGGGGCTATTAATATTTTTCTACAAGATAGTATAAATGGGGTGTATAAACACTAAATACATGCTACACGAAATATCAAAAATAACAACAAATAAACAGATCGAAACAATATATATTAAAAACACAGAAACTACAGAAAACACAGAAACTACAGAAAACACAGAAAACAAAGAGCAAAATACTAGTTGTATTTACATTGTGTGTGCTGATAAAACTCAGGATTTAGATCATATAATAGGAAGAGCTGACAAGATCTATTATTTAGAGCCCTTTACAAACCTTACAATACAAATAACAAACGAGATTACAGATGAATGAACATTGTACAAACGCACCCTAATATTGAATTTACAACATTCGACAAACTCTTCCACACATATTGCTTTACATTTTTCTACTAGATTTAGCGAAAATAGAGCGCGTAAGCTCTACCTTATTAGACCATTTTACATCTCGATTTAGATGTTCAAAGGTAAAAGAAATAAAAAAATGATTGTTTTATTAATTCTGATAAATGGTCCAGATTATCGTAACAAATGAGCTGCTGCAAGGGAAAGTTTAAGAATGGGAACCCGTGTACCTACAAGGCAAAGACCGATGGTTATTGTAAGCTACATTACAAAAGGGTGACGGAATGTCCTATATGTTACGAGCACACAGATAATTGCGCCGAACTTGTATGCCATCACAAGTTTCATCTAGATTGTATCTCTACATGGATAAAACTAGGGAGAAAAACGTGTCCTGTGTGCAGGGCTATCGTTACAGATACAACAATACGGAAACTAGGGATTGTAATAGACCTTAAACTAGAGGTGCTTAGGGAAGCAGAAAAGTTCTTTACAGGGGTTGTAGGAGATGAGACATCTGATATTTGGGTGAGGTATCGCGAAGTTTCTGCGCATATCGTAACATTCCTAAAATCCGAGCAGAACCTTCGGCGTGATATTATCGATTTCATGCAAAACCGTATCCCGACAAGAAGGGCAGAGAAGGAGGTTATCGTATTACAAAAAGAGGTAAGCGAGATCTTAAAATGGATAGATGAGATTATTGTAAAAATGGCATTCCTAAACATAGTTACGGACGAGACAGCACAACTGTTCAAGAAGTGTATAGAGAACGCAAAGAAGCTTCAGAGATGGGACCGTTTTGCGTAGGATCAAAAGATTTACAAAAACAAAAAAGTTTTAGATTTCCAATTATGTATACATCATGAATGGAGGGGGATCTTCCTTTTCCTTTTTTACAGCATTTTCTAAGAATTTCTCCATTCCGGCTTTGATATCATCACACGTAATCATCCGTTTCATGTGTATTGGTAGGCTAAACACGCGTCTACCGTGCTCTATCTTCATCTTTCCAATAAGTGTTTCCATATCTCCACCCATGTGTGGGAAATTGTCCATGTTCTCTTCAAAGAACGATACATGTGCTGCCTTATCATCGATCTGCCAACCAAGCCGTTTTATGCCTTGTAGGAAGATCTCGCGTAGCTGGCTTGGCTTATAGTCCTCGATCTCGAAATGAATACTGAAGCGCCTTCGTAGACCAGGATTGGTTTTGAAAAAGCGCTTCTCAATATCGTCCTTGTAACCTGCAACAATACAGATGAGGTTTTTCTTCTGCTCACTCAGGAACTGGTTTAGTGTATCAAGACACTCGCGTGAATAGCTGTCGCGCTGCTCTGTATCTCCTAGTGAATATGCCTCATCAATCACCAAGATGCCAGGAATGGCGTCCTCGATCACCTTTTTTGTTTTCGCAGCTGTTTGGCCTAGGTATTGGCCAATCATATCAGATCGCTTCACAAATGTAACACGGTTTCCCTGCGTGATCCCAAGGGTAGCAAAGATGTTTGCCAAGATGTATATAAGAACCGTTTTGCCCCGCCCTGGTCCTCCATAGATTGTAGTATGGAGCATATCATGATTGGTAGTGTCAAGCCTTTGAAGATAGAAAAGGATAATGCCCAAAACCTGATCCTTGATCTTCTCCATGCCAATCATGCTGTTTAGCTCGTATAGGTGTGGTGCCATTTGGGAGATTCTTTTTAGTTCGATATTACAAGTCTTCTTCTTATCAAACTGGCTTGTATAATAATCCGCAAGGGCGATTAGATCACCTAGTGTTTTTATCTTTACCTCATAATTATCATGTGTCCTTGTACAGAATCTAACGTGCTTTATCATTTCTGTCCCATTTGAAAGAACAATTGTTTCATCTGGCGCGTTCGGGTTTTCACGGGGTGGAGGGGGCGGAATTTTCCCCTTCGAGCTCCATTCGATTGGGGTAATCTTTCGTTTCCGAAGGTTGTAATATTGACTATCATAGCTATAATGTTCATCCCCATCGTCATCCGAACAGCAGTCTGACATTTTAAAAACAGGTTAACTAGAATATAAAACAACAAAATAACAGTCTTATTTTTTATCTTAAAGTTTAAAATCGTTCTTGTTTTTAAATCAGTAATGGAATCATTTCCTGTTTACTGCTATTATGATGGATATGAGGAGCTCTGGAGTAAGGAACCCGAGGACGAGCGTGAACGTGTAAGGTACATTGTGCTGGGTGATCTTCCTGACAATCGTGTTGGGATATGCTATGTAGGAGAATTATACCATTTTGCCCCATTGTCTAAGATCACTCACGCGAAGGCATGGATCATAGAGCACATACCAAAATTGGATGCGCTTACTTGTGTACGTAAGGCACAAGAACGTGAACATATTAGTATTCAAAAATATCGTGATAAATACAACGAGCTTCTAAGGAACCAACATAGGCTTGATAGGGAACACGTGTTATCCCCGGGGCATTCTGTTGGTGTTTCAGATGGGCGCTGGAATGTAAGGTTTCATTACAACAACCTTACGGGATATACCGCTCCATTTGTAAGAGAAATAGAGAAACGTATCCATCTTTTACAACTAGTACAAGATTTCTTAGCACATTAATGTTTCAACTTCAAAACGATATAAAACAAAACAACATAAAAATTGATAAGGCAACACGGTACCAATCCGTATCACAACACACTACACCACATTAAACAAAACATATAACTAACCTACCTTAAAAACTAAAAAACTAAAAATGGCTTCATCAAATGACAATCTACCCGTTTGGGACATCCTAGACCAGTACTTTAACAACGCAGGCGGATCTGATGCAGCAAACATCCTGGTTCGCCACCAGATCGAGAGCTTTAACGAGTTTATTGATAAGAAACTAACACAGATCATATCTGGTTTCAATCCTATCCAGATCTATCACAACTACTGCCAAGAGCTAGGAGATTTTAAGTACAAGATCTCTATCAGCATCCTGAACCCGTCTATTAGCAAGCCGATCTATCAGACACAGGATGGATCGCAGATGCTTATGACACCACATCTCGCCCGCATGAACAACCTTACCTATGCTTCTAACCTCTATGTGGACATCCACGTTGTGACAGAGGTTGTGAACAAGGATGGTGTTACGGAGCGGAACGAGAACACAGTGCCATCGGTAACGATTGGTCGTATCCCTATCATGGTGCGATCAAAGGCGTGTATCCTTACACAGATGCCAAATCTTGGTGAGGGAAATGGGAAACACGAGTGTCGTTACGATCCAGGCGGATACTTCATTGTGAGCGGTAACGAGAAGGTTGTTATCTGCCAGGACCGTATCAGTGAGAACAAGACGCTCGTGTTTGCCCCTACGACAAACTCGGATGGCCTTGCGGCTGAGATCCGATCGATGCCGGATGGTGTGTTCCTGCCTCCAAAGACGACAAGCCTCCACCTAAGTGCCAAGCCGAACCATCTGGGGCATCTTGTGCGCATGAACACCACGTTCCTGCGCTCGGAGATCCCGGTGTTTACAATGTTCCGCGCCCTTGGTATCGAGACGGATCGTGACATTATCTCGTATATCGTGTACGATGTGGATAGCCCGAAGAACCAGCGCATGATTACCGAGCTCCTAGCGTGCTGCGAGGATGGCAGTGACATCCACACGCAGGAGGATGCCCAGCAGGCGCTCCTCAAGATGGTTGGTACTACGGGTACCCCTCGCGAGTACCTAGAGAAGCCGGAGGTGGCGCGCGCGATCCTTAACAACATGATCGCAAACGACTTCCTGCCTCACGTAGGAACCTGCTTCCGCCGCAAGGCACTCTACCTTGGCTACATGATGCGCAAACTGTTCCGCATCTATCTTGGCTATCAGGAGTATGACAACCGTGACAGCTACCTTCACAAGCGCATCGATACTACGGGCGTGCTAATGAGCAACCTGTTCCGCCAGTGCTATAGCAAGATGGTAAAGGAGATGCGCAACCTTGTGACACGGGAGCTAAACCTGTGGCGTGCCAACAACGACACCCATACCAACCTTATCACATCTACCAATGTCCACAAGTTCTTCAAGCCTACCCTGCTAGAGACAGGGTTGCGCTATGCTCTCAGCACCGGCAACTGGGGCGTTAAGACGATTGGTTCTTTCCAGAACATCCGTCAGGGTGTTGCCCAGGTGCTTAACCGTATGTCGTATCTTTCTACCCTATCTCATCTGCGGCGTATTAATACACCTATGGAGAAGAGCGGGAAGCTAGTACAGCCCCGTAAGCTAGAAAACAGCCAGTTTGGCATGATCTGTCCCGCAGAGTGTTTTGACCCAGATACTCCTATATTGATGTGGGATGGTACTATTAAAAAAGCAAACGATATCGTTGTCGGTGATCATTTGATTGATGACAATGGTTATTCTGTTAGGGTTAGAAGTACCTGTGCCGGTTATAAAACCATGTATGAGATAATTCCAACTAAAAAGAATTTCATGAGCTATACAGTCACTGATAACCATATCCTAACATTGAAAGTGAAACGCTATAAGGAAATTAGAAATCACAGGGGCAAGAAGGAATTCAAATGGTTTGACAAA
>JACCDW010617119.1_pt1 | contig 15922 bp, 4 predicted proteins | sample 7449781 | NCBI WGS metagenome assembly JACCDW01 (sample SAMN15323449, study PRJNA562643) | freshwater metagenome | isolation source: river surface water | place: USA:Blue River Watershed | collected 2017-08-18
ATCAGTGCCAGTGGCAATATCACTGGTGCCAACATAGCAACAGGTGGACTGATCACTGCAACTGGTAGTGCAACTGTTGGTAATCTTTTAACAAGCGGACTGGTATCTGCAACTGGCAACGCCACTGTTGGAAACATCGCTACTGCTGGGTTAATTACTGCAACTGGTAATATATCATCGACGGCCAATGTCTCAGCCAACAATATAAATGCCACAAACTGGATAACTGGTGCCAATATCAGTGCCACTGGTAATGGCTTTGTTGACGGGTATCTATCAGTGGTTGGTAACTTGTACGTGGCTAATATTGTAGCAAGTTCAAACTTGGTAGTTGTAGACCCATTGGTTTACTTTACGGCCAATTCGACTTATCCATACAATTATGACATTGGTTTTTACAGCCAATTCACCGGCGACCCAGGCAACACCTATCAACACACCGGTTTTGTAAGAGATTACTCAGACAATACATGGAAACTGTTTTCTAACGTAGGAGAGCCCACAGGTACAGCAATAGACTTTGCCAATGCAATTTATGATCCAATTCGAACAGGAGCAATCACTGCTACTTCGGGTTCATTTAGTCTGACTGTATCGGCTACCGGCAACGTAACTGGCGGAAACTTGATCACCAGCGGACTTGTTACTGCAACTGGTAACATAACTGCTGGCAACGTTAATACAGCCGGTTTGATCACTGCAACTGGAAATATTACCGGTGGAAATCTGACAGGCACTACGCTAACTGTAACAAATATTAGAACCACTGGAAATACAGGAACCACATTAGACATTCGTGGTGCAGTGCAAAATACAGCCAACTCAGCCGGTGGTCCAATTACAGTTTTGGCACAAGCTGGTAACGGCACAGGAGCCGGGGGATATGTTAATATTACTGGCGGTGCAGGCGGAACAGACGCCGCCGGAGCAACAGGCGGCAATATCACTATTACACCGGGATCAGGTGGCCAATTTGGTGGCGCAGGCGGCACGTTAACTCTCAATGCTGGAAGTACTTCTGGAGCAGGTTTTGGTGGGAACATTGTGGTTGCTGGTGCTCCAACTACAACTGGGGCCGGCGGCAACATTACGATCACTGGCGGACAGGCATCTGGAACTAACAAAGTAGGTGGACAAATTTTAATTAAATCTGGTGCTGGTACAGGTGCCGGTGCAGTAAGCAATGTTGTGATACAAACCCCAACAGTTGAAGCATCCGGTACTACCACACAGACTCTAGCCGATCGAGCTGTGTTTAGCAGTATTGGTTTAAGTGTAATAGCTAATGTTATCGGCGGTAACTTACTAACCAGTGGATTGGTATCCGCAACTGGTAATGCTACTGCTGGTAACGTACTGACTGGTGGGGTAGTAACTGCTACAGGTAACGTAACCGGCGGTAACTTACTAACCAGTGGATTGGTATCCGCAACTGGTAATGCTACTGGTGCTAACTTCTTGACTGGTGGATTGGTAAGTGCAGCCGGCAATGTTACTGCAAACAATATTTCGTTCAATGCAAGTATAACTGGTAATATTATCAGTGCTAGTGGCAACGTTACTGGTGCTAATTTCTTGACTGGCGGGTTAATAACTGCCAGTGGCAATATTACAGGCTCATATTTTATTGGCAACGGCAGTCAACTAACAGGAATTCCTCCAGGATACTACGATGCCAATGTTGCTTCTTATTTGGCGTCAGGAACTAATACATCAAACATTGTTACTACTGCCAACGTTTCAGGTGGAAACATAGTTTCGGGCGGGCTGATTAGTACCAGTGGTAATCTTTATGCCAATAGTCTAGGCGTAGGTACCGCAGCATCAGGAGTACTGGGCGAAATACGTGCAGCCAACAACATCACAGCATTTTATAGTTCTGATAGCAAGTTCAAAGAAAATATCAGAGAAATTCCGCAAGCACTCAGCAAAGTCAACTCTATTGGCGGAAAACTGTTTGATTGGACCGACGAATACATTCAGCAACGCGGCGGCGAAGATGGGTATTTTGTTAGAAAGTCTGACTTTGGTGTAATTGCTCAGGACGTTTTGCGTGTGTTCCCCGAAGCAGTACGCAGCAGACCCGACGGTTCTTTAGCAGTTGATTACGAAAAACTTGCTGCATTAAGTTTCCAGGCCATCGTTGAACTAAGTGCTCAGATTGAAATGCTAAAAAGAGCCATTGGCAAATAAGGATCGGTGTATATAACGCCGTTGAACTTTAAAAAGTTTTTTGGTAAATATATCATAGGACCTTGTTTAAGCCATGACACGACAAATTATAGATATTGGTGCAAATGCCAACGATGGCACCGGGGAGCCACTGCGCCAGGCATTTCAAGCAGTAAACGATAATTTTGCCAATGTCTGGGCAGCAGGTCCTGTTGACTCTCAGGTTGTTATCAGTAACAACGTTATTTCAACCAACGTTACAAATCTTGAACTTATATTGGCTGGCAACGGCATTGGTACTGTTACTGTTGAATCAACAGTGGTTCCCAAAATTGACTCTGTCTACGACTTAGGCAGTACAGATCAAAAATTCGACAGTGTATATGCTAGATATTTTTACGGTAACGGAAGATACCTAACTGGAATTTCTGGCGGTGGTGGTGGTACTGGGGGCAACGTTTATTTTAGCTCATCTCCTCCTCTAAGCCCAAACATTGGTGACATTTGGATTGATTCGGACACCGCAGTTCAGTACTTGTATTTCAACGATAATACATCCAATCAATGGGCCGAAATGGAAGCTTATCAAAGCTTTAGTTCTGGGGTCAGCAGCGGCAATGGTGTACCCGGCGGGTCAAACACTCAGATACAATTCAACAGCGACGGAAACTTTGGCGGCAGTTCAAGTTTGACTTGGGACGGCGCCAACTTAACTACAACTGGTTTAGTAACAGATGCAATTTATACCGATGGCTATTACTATGCTAATGGTGATCCCTTTGCTGGCGGCGGTGGTAGTAGTACAGGCAATGTAACATTTAATGATATCAACATCATCGGCAATGGAAATTTACACCTACAACCTGATCCACTTGATTCTGGCGCATTTTTAAATATATATTTGACCACAGGTCCGGATATCCATATTGCTGGCCAAAATGAAAATGTTATCATTGGTGCAGACACCGGTGCCAATGTCACAGTCGGTGTTGACGGCACCGTTCGTATTCAAGCCGACAGCGGTAACGCTTACACATGGACGTTTGGTTCAGACAGCAACTTATCATTGCCTGCAGCACCAGTCGAATCTACTCCTGATAATCCCGGATTTTCAAATCAAACACAAAAATCTATCAGCGGAGCAATTGAAACTGTGGCCGGCAACCCGTTGCCAAGCTACACTAACTCATTGGGCCAGACTGAAACGATCTGGACAGCAACTAATTCCGATGTAACTTCGGCTCGAATGACTCTGAGAATTCAATACAATGTTGGACCAGTTGCTGGAGTAGAAATGTGCGATGTTGTTCTTGCCAAGGAGTGGGGCACAGATGCAAATGTAAGTTATGTCATTAGCAATCGACTGCGAACCAATAACAGTTTGAGTTATGCCAATGTGGTTGCGGCACTTGACGGAAGCAACAATTTAATTGTTAATGTAACCAATGGCAGCAACTTGAATGAGTACTACAGTTATTCTATTACAGAGTTCAATTGGACCAACGACTGAGCAACTACTGGTAAAAAATTTTTGAATAAATATTAAAATATGCCAACATTGAACTTCCCAACTAACCCTACGTTAAATCAAACTTATAGTTTTGGGGGCAAAACATGGATTTGGAATGGCCAAGGTTGGCAGTTGTCTACATCAGGCGCCATTAACAACATACCAATCGGTAATGTCACACCATCCACTGGAGCATTTACAAATCTTTCGTCCAATGCAATCACTGTGTTGGGCAATGTCACAGCAGGAAATATCAACGCAGCTCGATTGAGTCTTAGCGGAAACGTGATATCGCCGCTGCGAGTACAAGGCAACATCACTGGCAATTACATTCTTGGAAACGGTGCGTTTCTTACTGGTGTAGTCACCAGTACCTCTAGTATCAGTAACGGCGCTAGTAATGTAAGAGTAACAGGTTTTTCAGGAAACGTTGCAATTGGCGTAGACGGTACTAGCAATGTAGCTGTGTTCACTTCCTCTGGTGAGCTAGTAAATGGGTTGATTTCGGCCACTGGTAATATTACTGGCGGTAACATAATTGGAACTGGGTTTTATTATGCCAACGGAACGCCAGTTGGTAGCGCCGGGGCACAAGGTGCTACAGGCGCTCAAGGTATAACTGGACCTCAGGGCATTATCGGTGCACAAGGTGTTAGAGGTTCACAAGGCATACTGGGAACACAGGGTGCCACAGGTATTCAAGGTACTGTGGGCGCTGGTACTCAAGGTACCACAGGTGCTCAAGGTACTATAGGTATTCAAGGCGCTACTGGAACACAAGGTCTATCTGGCACCGGTGCACAAGGCACAACAGGTGCTCAAGGCGCCACTGGAGTGCAAGGACTTGTGGGAACTCAAGGTACTGTTGGTGCTCAAGGTACCGCTGGAGCTCAGGGTACCACCGGAACTGGAACACAAGGCACTACGGGCGTTCAAGGCGCTACGGGCGTTCAAGGAACAATTGGTATTCAAGGAGAAGCCGGTGTAGGATCTCAAGGAACAACTGGATCGCAAGGAACTACTGGAACACAGGGAACTACCGGTGCGCAGGGCATAGTTGGGTCCCAGGGCACCATTGGTATACAAGGCACAACTGGAATTCAAGGCGATACAGGTATTCAAGGTGTACAAGGCACTATTGGTATACAAGGTACAACTGGAATTCAAGGCGATACAGGTATTCAAGGAACAGTTGGTAGAGATGGATCTTCTGTAAGAATTATTGGAAGCGTGACAACAGTTGGTGGCGATCCGCAGGCCACTCTAAATGCAGCTTTTCCCGGTGCAACAACCGGCGACGGTGTAATTGCTCAGGATACCGGACACCTGTGGGTTTATAACGGTGCTACTTGGGCCGATGTTGGAAATATAACTGGTCCGCAAGGTACAACTGGCGCACAAGGCATACAAGGACAAAGCATTCAGGGTACCACTGGCGAACAAGGCATTCAAGGCACTACTGGGGCACAAGGCCAAACTGGAATTCAAGGTTTGGTTGGGACACAAGGAACAACGGGTACTCAAGGAGAAACTGGTGCGCAAGGCATAACCGGTACACAAGGAACGACCGGTACTCAAGGGGCGCAAGGCCAAACTGGAATTCAAGGTGAAACCGGAGTTCAAGGCATACAAGGAACACAGGGCACCATTGGTATTCAAGGCGAAAGTGGTATTCAGGGCGATATCGGAACACAGGGTATAACTGGAACACAGGGTATAACTGGCACACAAGGTGCTACCGGCACACAAGGATTGACCGGTATTGGTGTACAAGGAACTGACGGCGCCCAAGGAACAACTGGTGCTCAAGGTATCATAGGTATTCAAGGAGCCACCGGAACAAGTATTCAAGGAACCGATGGTGCTCAAGGGGCAACCGGTGCGCAAGGAACAGTTGGTGCTCAAGGTATAACTGGTTCTCAAGGCACTACCGGAACAGGTACACAAGGTGCTACAGGCACACAAGGAATACAGGGCACAACCGGCGCTCAAGGTTTGACAGGAGCCGGAACACAGGGTGCCGCCGGCGCTCAAGGTATACAAGGTCTTGATGGTGCATTTGCAGCACAAGGTATACAGGGAACACAGGGCTTGACCGGAGTCGGAGTTCAAGGTACTGCAGGCGCTGATGGTGCTCAAGGTATACAAGGTCTTGATGGTGCATTTGCAGCACAAGGTATTCAAGGTATTCAAGGTATTGCTGGCAGTGGCGGAGCTGGTATTGGAAACGCAATTCCTTTGGGTACACCAACTGACGGAAGTTTGACATCAAACGTGGCCTACACTGGCTGGACTGCCAATACATTTGTAACTGATGGTTTGGATGATCTTAACCAAGTGATGTTAAACATTGTTGGAAATACATTTGTAGGCAATGCATACATTACTGCCAGTGTATACGCCGGTCCCAGCCCATTAAATGTAGATTTTACCGGATACACAATTGGAAATCCAACTAACTATTTGTGGAGCTTTGGCGACGGCACAGCTAACAGTACCAGTGCCAATCCTTCTCATACTTTTAGCAATGTTGCCGGCGGAACATTTACGGTTTCTTATACCGCATACAATATAAACGGAACTTACAATGGAAACGCTAGCAATGGCGCCAAAGGATCTACCAGTTCGGCTTCTACTACAATAACATTGTACACTCCAACACCTGAGGTGTCGTTTACTTTATCCAACAGTAGCATCGACTCTGGTAACTCGATAACCATAACCAATACAAGTCAGTATGCTTCTACATATGAACTGAGCTATGGTGACGGATCTGGGAATGCATCTCTGGGGACTTGAACAACCAATGTTCATACATACAACAGTTCCAGTGCCAACACAGACACCAAATACAGCATTGTTCTTTCGGGAACCAGCAACACTGCCGGGCCGACACCGGTAACTGTAGTCAGTTCGCCAAGTGTTGTTACCATTTACACACCGCAAAGCCCGGCATTTACAGCCAACACACTCAATGTAATTAACTACGCTGCAACCAGTGGTGGTGTTGTAAGCTTTAGAAATGACACTCCGGGAGCTCCAGGTAATACTGCGTCGTTTGGTGCGCAACAGAAGTATAACTGGAACTGGGGAGATGGTACCGCTAGCAATGTCAACATTGGCGTTGGCATTGCCGGTAACCCAAGCGCAGCAAATATTACACATACATTTGCGTTGTCGGCTGGCGAACAGGCCAATGGTACATCTATTATCAGGACCGCAAACTTGTATTTGTACACCGGATACAGTACCAGCCCATTCAAGTCGAGCAATGTTACAATTACAATTGAGCCAGAAGTTCGTGCTGGGTTCTCTGGTGTAGCCAATACGATATCGGATGCAACAGGCGCCACTGCACAAACAGGATATGATGCTATTGACTATCTTGGAAATAACCGAGCTTTGTTCAACTTTACAAACTCGACATCCCCAACTTCTATTCCCGGAAATGTATTCAATTGGTCTTGGGGCGACGGAACATATTCAAACGGAATCAACAACACCGCAGTGATCAGTCATACCTATACAAGCGTAGGAAACAACACTGTGTCGTTGCAGGCCAATGGAACTCCGGGGACAACATTCCAGAGCAATACATCAACAGCTACAAATTACATTACAATACTTTCGGTACCAACTGCTCCGTCGCCATTGAGTAGCTTTACATTGAGCTTGTCTTCTAGCAGTCAAGGCACAAGCCCGTTGCTAGCAGCCGGTGCCCAGGACAACACAGGCGGTGGAATTGTAGCCAATGGCACATCGGTCATACGTATTGCTACCACTACTCCTGTGGTCAGTAGCACTGTAACGTCTGCCAATACTGCACTGTCTGGAACACTAACAGCCTATGTCAACAACACAGCAACAGGCAGCGCAACATTTAGCGTCAGTGGCAATGCAGTAGGCACAGCCAATGCATTGGTAGTCAGTGCTGACAGAGACTATCACGTGGCCAATCCTGCCATTCCCAGTTATTTTTACAAAGTGTTCAATGCCAGCATAAGCTATCCTTTGAGCAGTTTGGGCACTGGCTACAACAATTACAAACTGTCGCACTCTAGTTCAGGCGATACAACCACCACAGGATTTGTCAAAGACAACCTAAACACCGCTCCGACTTTGGCAACCGGTAATGTAACAATGACAGAAGCAACAGCAGGATCATACCGATATATCAGCGGTATTCCATATTACAACACCGGATCGCCTACGATTACCATTGCCAATCTTCAAGTTGCCAACTTGTCTGGACAAACATTCAGGAGCGCAGATCCGTTTACCATGACTTCCGGTACTGTGTATGAAGGATCAGGAACTGTTGCAGTGAGCCAGACTAAATCACTGGCTACGTTGAACAACAGCGGCAACAGCATGCTCACGGGCGCAAACCTAAATGCCAACATTGGTGTAGCATCTTACTATACATTTGGCAACTTAACTGCCAATATTAGTGGAAGTAATAATAGTGTAAGTACATTGCAAGCCAATATATTCAACGTTGTGGGAACAAGTTCAACAATTCAACTGCCGAGCAAGATTCAAATGTATGCAGGGGCCAACTCTGGATTCAATGAGCAATCTATCACTGCATCAACTACCGGCAACACACAGATTGCTTTGCGTGTAAACACCAGTGGCTCGGGCAATACACCGGCATTCTCTAATTCCACAAACTTCTATACTGCCAATGCCTGGTCGGGTGCAGTAACAGTGGCAGGAACAGATCAGGCCATTGTGAGATACGGAGTGCTGAAGCACTACGCAGTTGATTTGTCTACTGGATATTTGCCAGTGGGTCCGGATCTTGCCACAGGCCGTTCTGGAACACAGTATTTTACATTTGCGTTTGCTAGACCAAGTCTGGCCAACTTTGACATTGTTATTACAACAGGTTCAACTGGGTTGTCGGGAGTGTGGGTTGCAGCTCCCGGAACAACCATTGACAAAGGAGGATTCTCGTCTCCAACGCCTGGATATCCGGGCCCAACTTCTTCAATCAATGGTTGGTTAGAAGCATTTACACAGTATGCAGGAGCAGGTGTTCCTGGAGCAACTATAGCCAGCGGTGGCAACGGCAGCAATGGTTGTGCGCTAACTGGTGCTGATGTAATTCCGTTAAATACACAAATTAGTAATCAAAGATACACAATGACACTGGGATCACAAAACGCAGCCAACAGCACAGGAAACAATATTTTAATTAGAGTTGCCCTAGCCAGCGGCCAAACTATAACAGATCTGCAGATAGGAGTAGCCACATAATGTCTGCATTCAACGATTCACAAAAACTTGACTACCTGTGGAAAAAAGTTGGTTACGGTGTAGCCAAGACAGCAGAGAATTCACAAAAAGAAGCGTTCAACGAAGCCATTGCTAGCCCATTGTTGTATCGTGGTGATTTGGTTTGGGCACAGAGTGGAGACATTCCTGTAACACCTCCTACCTCTACCACCTCGATTGTAGAAGTGTATAAAGATGGGTCGGGCTCGTGGTCGGCCACAGTGGAATGTACAGAAGACCTAACTGCACCTGACAACCAGACCTGGAAAACAAATTTAACGAACTGGATCCCGACCCAGTTCGGTGATGCTTACTTGGTCAAAGTATATGTGGCCAATTCTGGAATTGCCAATCCTCAAACAGCTGGAACACAATTGTTTCAAGCCGGTTCAGGTGATGACGACACATGGTTCTTTGACTACCAGGCCGGTATACTAAACTTCAATGGTTCAAATATTCCGTCTCAGATAACTGGTGGCATCACCGGTAAGTCGATTTACATTGTTGGTTTTAGATACGTTGGAACATTTGGTGTAGGTGGCGGCAGCGGCAATGCAGTTCTAAGTGGCAACCTGGCAGGCAACTTACAAGGCAACGGATTCGGTGCAAACGCATTTTCTTTTGTAAGTGCAACTGGAAACATTAGCGGAGATTATCTTTTTGGTAACGGGTATTATCTAAGTGGTATTGCTGGAGGCAGCGCCACGCTGTCTGGTAACTTAACTGGCAATTTGCAAGGTAATGGTTTTGGTGCTAATGCATTTTCTTTTGTTAGTACCACTGGCAATGTTACCGCAGGAAACATTACTACAATAGGAAACGTTACTGGAGATTATATCTTTGGTAATGGTTTTTACTTGACTGGTATTTCTGGTGGTGGAGGTAGTTACGGAAATGCCAATGTTGCTGACTATCTGGCCAGCGGAAATGATAGTTCGAATATTATAACCACAGCCAATATTTCTGGCGGCAACATTCTTACCGGCGGAATAATTTCAGCAACAGCCAATATCACTGCCTCGTACTTTATCGGTAACGGAAGCTTACTAACCGGTATATCTGGTGGCAGTGCAAATTTAAGCGGCAACTTAGAAGGAAATTTAGTTGGTAATGGTTTTGGTGCCAGTGCATTTTCTTTCTTAAGTTCAACAGGCAATGTCACCGGGGGCAATATACTAACCGGCGGTCTGGTGAGTGCATTTGGAAATATTACCGGCGGAAACATAACCACAGTTGGCAACGTCACTGGCTCTAATATTGTCACTGGTGGCATAATAACAGCCACCGGCAACCTCACCGGCGGTAACTTAAGAACTGCTGGACTAATTAGTGCCACTGGCAATCTGACAGCCGGCAATGTTGTAACAGCTGGGTTGATCAGTGCCACTGGTAATATCACAGGCAACTACATTCTTGGCAATGGATCACAACTGACTGGACTGCCGGCAACTTATGCCAATGCCAACGTTGCTGCTTACTTGGCATCAGGCACAGATACATCAAATATCATTACCACTGCCAATGTAACAGCTGGTAATGTAACCACAACAGGATTGATTACTGCCACCGGCAATATTGTTGGTGGTAATTTACTATCTACTGGTATAATATCGTCATCGGGTAATCTGACAGTTGGGTTTGGATCAGGCGGTGCAAATATCACCGGCGCTAACATTATCAGCGCCAACATAGTCAGTGTCAGTGCCAACGTAATTTCTTCCGGTAATGTCAGCGGTACTTACATTTTTGGTAACGGATATTATCTAACTGGTATTGCCAACGGCGGCGGCGGTGGTATCACTAGCCTGGCTGGTAATCTGGATGGAAATTTACTGGGCAATGGATATGGTGCAGATTCGTTCCTGTTTGTAAACACTACCGGCAACATTTCGTCTTCGGGAAACATAATTTCTACTGGAAACATTTTAACAGTTAGCAATATTGTTACAGGAACAGGTACCGGCGGTAATATCACTGGTGCCAACGTAATCTCCGCAAATATATTTTCAGCTGCTGGCAACATTACTGGCAATTATATTTTAGGCAATGGATCACAACTGACTGGACTGCCAGCAACTTATGCCAATGCCAACGTTGCTTCATATCTAGCATCGGGAACTGATACATCAAATATTATCACTACCGCTAACGTAACTGCGGGCAACGTAACTACTACAGGATTGGTCACTGCTACTGGAAATATAACCGGTGGAAATTTAAGAACCGCTGGATTGATCAGTGCTGCCGGTAATGTAACTGGAAATTATTTCATTGGTAACGGAAGCTTACTAACTGGTATTACTGCTACCGCATCTCTCAGTGGTAATCTAGTAGGCAACTTGCAAGGTAACGGCTTTGGCGCAAATGCATTCTCATTCCTGAGCTCAACAGGTAATGTAACTGGTGGTAACATTGTCACTGGTGGATTGATCACTGCCGCAGGTAATATCACAGGCAATTACATTCTTGGTAATGGATCACAACTTACTGGATTGCCTGCCCCTTATGCAAATGCCAACGTTGCTAATTACCTAGCATCCGGGACTGATTCATCGAATATTATCACCACTGCCAATGTCACTGGCGGTAACCTAACTACCAGCGGTTTGATATCTGTTGCAGGCAATGCCATCATCGGCAATGTAGTCACTGGCGGAATTATCACAGCAACTGGTAACATCACCGGCGGCAATGTTATTTCGTCTGGATTTATTTCAGCAACTGGAACCATTATTGGTGGAAACTTATCCACAGGTGGAACAGCAACTGTTTCTGGCAATATCACAACCGGTAACGTAAACACAAACGGGTTAATCACTGCTACTGGTAACATTATAACAACAGCAAATGTTGATGCTGGCAATGTTGTTACCAGCGGCATAATCAGTGCAACATCTAACATAATTTCAGCTGCCAATGTTGTTGGCGGTAATTTGACCACAGGCGGGTTGATCACTGCCACTGGTAACATAGTTGGCGGCAATGTAATTACAGCCGGAGTAGTCAGTAGCAGCAGCGATGTTGTTGGTGCCAATATTTTAACAAGCGGCGTTGTAAGCGCCACAGGTAATGCTACCTTTGGCAACATTAGCACTTCTGGGTCGGGCGGAGACATAACTGGCGCCAATGTAATTGCTGGCACAACGTTGTCTGCTACTGCCAATGTCATTGGCGGAAACATTATCACCAACGGAATTGTTTCGTCTGCTAGTAACATTTATGGTAATGTTGTCAGTGCAGCCACTCTGAGCACAACAGGCAATTTGCTGGCAAACAACATCAGTGCTACTACATCACTCAGCAGTGACGTAATCAGCGCCAGCGGCAATGTAACTGGCGCCAATATTCTAACTGGCGGAATAGTATCAGCAGTTGGCAACATCTACGGTAGCAACCTGAACATTGCTAATATAACTGCTAATACTGTTACAAGTACATTTCTTAACTCGTCTAGCAACCTTAGCGTTGGCGGCAACGTAGCAATTTCGGGTTATATTACAACAGACTTGGTACCACTTGGCAACGTCACACAGAACTTGGGTAGCTCAACACGTCGTTGGAAAGATCTATGGCTATCGGGCAATACCATTCAACTTGGCGAAACCACACTCGAATCGACTAGCACAGGCGAATTCTCAGTCAGCGGTAACATTCTAACTTCGGCCATTGACGGCAGCGATCTTAATCTTACTGGCAATGTAAGCAGCAACAATGTCAACTCATTGACCAATGTTTCTGCGATTGCTAACGTAGTTGCAGGAAACATACTTACAACAGGTTTGATCAGTGCAACAGGAGATATTACCACCGGCGGAAATTTAAGCATCACTGGTAGTTTGAGCACAACTGGTAACTTAGGGGCAGGAAATATATCTGCAGTTAATGCAATTAACGCAGGAGTAATCAGCGCCAGTGGCACAATCACTGGCGGTAACATCAGCTCAGATAACTTTATCGGTACAGCAATAACTGTAACATCCACTGGTAACTTGAATTTATTGCCATCTGGCAACGTGGTACTTTCTGCCAACACTTGGGTTAATAATTTAGCAGATCCTGTACAAGCTCAAGATGCAGCTACCAAGTCCTATGTTGACTCTTTTGCTCAAGGTCTTAACATACATGATGCCACAAGTGCTGCAACGCCAGACACATTGGCCAATATCACAGGCGGGGTAGTAAGCTACAACAACGGAACTGCCGGAGTTGGTGCCACACTGACCACAACAGGAACGTTCAGCAACATCGACGGCGTGAACATTGCTGTTGCTAACACACGTATCTTGGTCAAGAACGAAGCCAATGCAGTATGGAATGGTGTTTATGTATACTCAAACGCCACAGTAATTGTTCGTGCCACAGATTACAACTCAGTTCCTGAAGTCGAAGCCGGCGACTTTATGTTTAACACATACGGTAACTTGTATGGCAACACTGGTTGGGTACAAGTTACCAATGTATCCAACATTGGCTTGGCCGGCAACAACATCACTTTCACTCAGTTCAGTGGCCAAGGGTTGTACACAGCTGGCACAGGACTTGGATTAAACGGCACACAATTTTATCTAGCCAACACAGCAGTATCTCCAGGTAGCTTTGGAAATAGCACAGCTATTCCGACCTTTACAGTTAATCAGCAAGGTCAATTGACTTTGGCGAGCACTACTGATGTAATTGCCCCTGCTGGAACATTAAGCGGCACAACATTGAATTCGTCAGTGGTCGACTCAAGTTTGACCAGTGTTGGAACGCTGGGAGTACTGACTGTCAGTGGAAACGTAATTGGCGGTAACTTAATAAGTTCTGGATTGATATCTTCTGCCAGCAACATTGCAGCTAACGTTCTTAGCGCCACAACATTGGTACAAACCAATACACTGAGCGCATCGGGCAATGCCATAGTTGGTAACTTGTCTGCTAGTGGAACCGTGAGTTCAGCAGGTAATGTAATAGCTGCAAATATCAATTCAGCAGGAGTAATATCGGCCACAGGACAAATTGTTTCCGTAGCCAATATTACAGGTGGTAACATTCTAACTAGTGGTCTAGTAAGCGCCACAGGTAACATCACAGGAAATTACGTATTTGGTAACGCTGCATTCATGACTGGATTGTCTGCATCATATGGTAACTCTAATGTAGCAGAATACTTGCCTACTTACTCTGGCAACTTAAATCCAAACAATGTATCTGCTGCTGGTGTAGTATCAGCAGTTGGCAACATTACAGGCGCAAACTTAAATGGCGCAGGACTGAGTCTAAGTGGCAACGTATTGTCAAACATCAGCTCAGAATCTGCAATTACAACTACTGCCAATGTCAGCGGCGGCAATATACTCACAGTGGGCAATGTCAGTGCCACAGGCAACATTGCTGGAAATTACTTTATTGGTAACGGTGCACTGCTGACCGGAATTGAAGGTGCAATCTACGGCAATTCCAACGTGGCAGCCTACATGCCAACATACTTGCCCACTTACACAGGCAATTTGGGCGCAGGAAATGCATCAGTAACTGGACAGGTTGCTGTCACAGGAATCATAACAGCCACGGGCAATGTAACAGCCAATTATTTTGTTGGAAATGGCGTAGCACTTACAGGGGTAATGGCAGATCGCGGGAATGACCAAAATAATTGGAATACATTACTACAAATGGGAGTGTATACGGTAAATAGAAGTAGTTGGTCCGGCACAACTGGTACTCCTTTGGATAGCCAGGTTTTTGTCGGACTGTTAGAAGTTAAAAACAGCACAGATACTAGTATCGAGCAAGTTTTCTATCCTGGCACAGTCCAGACTGGAAATGCAAAGGTACAATGGAATCGAGCAAATTGGAGTGGTACTTGGACGTCATGGTATAAAATTGTAAATGATGATCAAGTTGTGGAAGGTGGACTATTTTAACATTTTAGGAAGAGAGATATGTCAAATACAATTTTAATCAAGCGTTCGGGCACAGCCAACGCTGCACCAGATGCTGGTAATTTAGCCCTGGGCGAACTGGCTATTAACTACACTGACGGAAATTTATTTTACAAAAATAACAATAATATTATTACTGTTATTGCCAGTAATAAATTTGTTTCTGTCTCGGGCAACGTCACTGGTGGCAACATCAACACTGGCGGAATCATCAGTGCAGCCAGCACAATCACCGGCGGCAATGTTGAAACTGGCGGCATAGTAAGCGCAACTGGTAACATCACCGGCGGCAACATTCTAACTGTTGGCTTGGTTTCGGCCACCGGCAACGTTTCGGGCAACTACTTTATTGGTAACGGAAGCCAATTAACAGGTGTAACAGCAAGTTCGGTTGATGCTAACAATTTGACAGGTACCACTCTAAATGCCAACGTTGTTAACTCAAGTCTAACTTCGGTTGGCACGCTGGGTAGTTTGAGCGTAACTGGCAACGTAGCAGCTGGTGGTTTGCTCACAAACAACATCTACTATGCCAACGGTACACCTTGGGACATGCAACAGCCGTCGGGCTCCAACACTGAGATTCAGTTCAACAACAATGGTAATTTTGGCGCCAGCGGCAATCTAACATTTGATTCGGCTACCAACATTCTTGGCACTGTCAACCTCACTGCCAGTGGCTTAATCAGCGGTTCAGGCAATGTCACCGGTGGAAATATTTTAACCGGCGGAACAATCACTTCGACTGGTACGATCACTGGTGGCAACTTGGCCACAGGTGGTACTATCAGCGGCACAGGTAACGTAACAGGCGGTAACATACTAACTGGCGGAACAATCACTGCAACCAGTACAATCAGCGGTGGCAATGTTGAAACAGGTGGCACAATTAGCGGAACTGGCAATGTTACTGGAGGTAACATTCTAACTGCCGGAACTGCAAGCGCCACAGGAACTATCACTGGTGGCAACTTGGCCACAGGTGGCACAATTAGCGGAACTGGTACAATCACTGGTGGCAACTTGGCCACAGGTG